>ORMF011993809.1_pt1 | contig 19778 bp, 12 predicted proteins | sample 1779871 | NCBI WGS metagenome assembly ORMF01 (sample SAMEA104232316, study PRJEB22302) | groundwater metagenome | biome: forest; feature: aquifer; material: groundwater | place: USA | collected 2011-08-07 | depth 5.4 m | reverse complement strand
TCCTTGTTTTTGCAAAAAATAATACTTCCTCATGGCATACATTTTTGGGATCCATCATTGCTATCGTTGGTTTTACGCTAGAGGTGATGAGTGATTTTCAAATGAATCAATTTAAAAAAAATACGCAAAACAAAGGAAAAATTATCCAATGTGGATTGTGGCGTTATTCAAGACATCCCAATTATTTTGGTGAATCTTTATTATGACACAAATGGGTGATTTTTTAAGAACCCAGGGCAATACCATTACGCCTAATTTATATGCTGGCGCTATCGTATATTTCGCATTGATTGCTGGTATTTTTATTTTCGTTCTTCCAAAGGCGAATGGTAATCCATTGTTGGCGTTAATGTGGGGTGCAGTATTTGGATTTGTGACTTACGCAACATACGATTTCACCAATTTAGCAGTTGTTAAAAATTGGCCGATCGGAATAAGTATTATTGATGTTTTGTGGGGCTGTGTTGTTTGTGGTGTCACGAGTTTTATCACAGCATGGATTGAATAACCTGGTGTAAGATAACCGTGCCTTGTGCTTTATTTCAAAGCGCAAGGCGCGACTGACAGGTAACATCATTCCAAAATTGTTTCTGATAGATTATTTTCATCATCAGTTAAAGCAGCGGTGTTACTTGAATTAGAGTCGGATTTGCAGAAGCAGCGATCACTTATTTTTTTAAAAAATCGTTTTATTTCTTTTGGCGCATTTCTGATTTTTGCTTCTAACACAACGTTAGCTTCATGGTTTTCTTTTGCTCGAAATAGTGAGGAGATGCAAGAATACGCGCTAATGGGTAATGCCGCTAAAAAACTAATTATTGCTATCAGTTTTTTGGTCTCTTCATCTAATTCCGTCATATTGGCTTCGGAGTTATTTTGGAGTGCGATACCCAGTAATGAGGACATGGTGAAATAGGTATAGGCACCACCTTTTAGTGATCGCATTAAACTTAAGTAGGCATGATAAAATCTAGGATGTTCCGTTAACACAAATCCACCAATTCCTGCTGGAATTGCTGCGATGGGAATTGTTGACCACTGATGTGGGCCCATGGGATAAACGGCATCCGTCAGTTGTCGATTGACTGCGCTGCAAACGCTGACGATCGTTGTCGATGACAATACAATTGATCCAATGGCGTTCATACTGCGTTCAAAATTAGTCGGCTTCTTATAATGACGATCCTCTGGTCCATAGAATGGCGTTGCTTTCAAATCTCGCAATGAAGCAATTAATTTATTATTATCTGTTGGCAGCGCTTGTTTTATATAGAAAGCAAAAATCATCGGCACGAAGGTAAAGTTGGTTGCGATAAACAGCCATAAACTCAAATCTCTTCCCATTCCGCGAATAAAATCAATACCAAAATAAATAATTGAGCTAGAAAGAAAGGGAATTACATAGCGTTGTTCAAACGACCAGTGCTCTCCATTATTTTTTTGAGCATAATAGTAATTGGCCATTTTACTGATGATAGCAAGCATCATCATGACGCCCATTAAACCCATTTTAAAGGTGGGTTCATTTGTCATTTCTGAGACTTTGGTTTCATTGAATTTTGTTTCGTTGTACTGATCAAGCTGAAGCGATAATTGATTTGACCAGCGCAATCCCAGCGCAGAAAAAACAAAGAAATAGCGTAGGGTGCTAGCAGCAGCGATTAAAAATGGGAATACCATTTCCGCGCAAAAAGTTGGATTCGTTTGTGGCGTTTGTTCGGGTTCATTTTGTATGTAAAGTACAGTGTTCGCAGTGTTCATGGTTATTGTCCGATATGTTTATAAAATACATTTCAGAAAATCGTCCATGATGACGCAATTCATTTCGTTGGTATGATAGCAAAATGAACAATTTTTGTCACGTGATGAGCAAAAATTAGACGGCAAAGGAACTGAGATGTCAGTCGTGCCTCATAGGCGTCAACCTAAGACACTGAAGGTGGAATTTTTGATTATTTTTTTTAGTAGTGATGTTCGTTGGAGCGCAAGCAACCACGCAATATAACTGGTTGATGCGCTTGTTAGCACGCGCGCTTCCATCGCTGCTAACGAAAATGAGCCTGACACGGAATACACACGGCACACCTTAAAACTCAAAACGAATATCGCTTATCACGAACGATAAAAAGTTGAAGTGCCAGCACCAGCGCAATCAAAATCGCCATGGTAATCCCAACACTTTTAAAAGTATGATCATAGGAATACGCAGCTAATTGAATACAAACCGCAGACAGAATCATTCTGACACCTTGAATTAGCGCTGATATTTTTGCTTTGGCGTGCGGAATAAAATTAACGGTCACGGGATATAATATGGTGCTTGGTATAATTTGCCCAATCACAAAAACCAACATTGATAACGTAATCAAAAATGGATTTGAAACGATATAAACAGACAAAGCCAAAATGAAAATAAAGCTTGCGATAAAAATGTACTGTGAAATGAACAGCAATGTTTTCGATGTGTATTTCGAAATAAAAAAACCAAATACAACACTGCCAATTGCAAAGGTTAATGCCAATACACCTTGATAATATCCAAAGTGTTGCAAACTCACGCCAAGCTCTTTGATGTATAACAAAGGCGACATGCCTACAAATACCCAATACGGCGTAAACATAATGCCAAGATATGCAATCAGCATCATTAGTGGTTTGGATTGAATCAAGCTGAGATAGCTTTCAGATGTTTTTTCATTTTGAATACCCAAAATATTACATGCAAGTCCCGTATCAATCAGTTGCAGTTTTGGCATTGTTATTGCTTGGTGTTTTGCTTTATTTTTTAAATAACCAGGTACTCTTTTAACAAAAAACATCAATTATAGAATTTCAATATAGGTTTTTATCGTTTTCGTTTAATAACTTGCTGCAGAGCTTCACCATTTTCCAATCGAACTCTTTGTTCTTCTGTTAATATCTTTGCGGAAGAAACAGTAAGCGCATTAGTGATTACCAAATCATAAATTCGGGGAGTTGTAAGATTGCGTCGTTCCTGTTTAGTTAAACTTATCGCTTCTTTTGCAGTCAATTTTATTTTAAGAATCAGTGAATCAATAAAGTCGGGTGGTGCTGCCGTAAAGAATTGAGAATGATGAGCAAGCGGAATCTCTTGGTTGGGCGACGAATGAAAATCTTTTTTCCTAGAAAAAAATTCTACTAACGAACTTTGCAGTATTTTCTCTGAATCGTCATTTATTTCGTCATTTATTTCGACATTTTTTTTCTTTTTTAATAACGAAATTATTTCATTGATCTGAAATTTTTTTCCGCTATCTTGCGATACTATTGTTTTAACCTTAAGGTGGTGTTTAAACATTAATTCCATGTCATCATGGTCTAGTGTTAGAAATTGATCAAGATTAATTTCTAAATCCTGAAATAGAGTTATAATGGCATCATCATTCCTTCCGAAAAGATATAATGTATTTAATGGCATCCCAAATAGCCTATCAAGCATGGATACAGTTTTTGCACGTAAACAGTCCAGATATACATGAGAATGCTTTAGGATTAGCTCAAGTTTATCCGGGGTAAATAAAATAAGTTTTTCGAAATCGTACCATTTGCTTATTTCATGAAAACCACGTTTATCATTAATAATGATATTTTTGATTTTTTTATCAATGGGTAAAGCAAGTAGGCTGAGTAATGGTTCGTTTCTTGGACCAGAAATTGCTTGAAGCGCATCCTGTACCGTCATCTTGTCTGTTTTAATAAGGAAAATGAGTGCATTTTTATTTGACTCATCAAAATATACCATGTTTTTACGCATATGATTACGCAAATCATCACCCGTTAACCCTTCATCGCGTAGTTCGAGTAATGTTTCCAAGTAACATCTGTCTAAACCTTCTATTTCCTTTCTAGAAAATCCCGCTGTTATTCCTCTGACTTGATACTCATGCAAACTATTCAATAGATTGATAGCAAGATCTGGATCCATATTTTTTATTTTTATTAAGTGAATCAATGCAGGTTTATAGAGATCAGCATGTTCGTGTGTGTTTAGTTTTCGCATGTGAGCCCCTGTTAAGTCTAAGCCTTCTTGATGTAATTCCAGCAATAATTGAAGCTTTTGCTCAGATAAATCACAAACACTATTAATGGCTTTTTGAGGTGTCCACAGTTTAGTTTTCATAAAATAAATTAACGCTTTTTTATGGGCTTCTAGAAATGGTTGATCGTGTCGTGAATCACTTTTTAAGAAATGGTATGGCGTTAATCCTTTCTGTTGTAATTCATCGAGTGTTTCAGTTTCCAACTTTGATAAACCTAAAAATTCGTTGTATGATTTATTTATTGCACAATAAACATGATGTTTTGACAATCCAAATACCAGTTCGACTTTATCGAATGTGATTTGCGACAGGAGTGATAAAAATTCATATTTTTCAAGATATGTAAAAAAAGATGTTTCATTTTTAGTAATGCCTTCTAGCAAGGCACTGATTTTCTGAGGATTGCTTCCATTAATAAAATCAACAAGTTTTTTTATTTTTTGATCCATAGGCATTATAAATGGGCTTGTTATTTTTTTTGGCATACCAGGCAACGCGCAGATTCTTCGAATGGTATCAGGCGATAAATGCGTCATAAAATCCATCCAGTAGAATTCTAAGTGAGGTAGGTAAGCTTCCTTTAATGCTTTTTTACTCTCAGTGTCTGTTGGTTGTTCAGGTTCTACTATCCAGTTTATAATAAATTCGACTGCTTGTGATATCTTTGCAGAACGTTGATCAGGAATATCTTTTGTTAGCAATACATGCAATAAAATACGATTGATTTCAAAAGGTGATACATCAATCGCACCAGGCAATTCAGTTGATGTATTTTCAGCAAACCACCGTTCAATGGCATCATCCGTAATTAAAAATGGATTGTCAGCATGCTCGGGTAATTTTGCTATTTCGTCACGTATTGTATCAAGATTTTGCTCTATGGTTTCACCATTCACAAAAAAGTTTTCAATAAAATGTCCTTTTTCATTTAGTGCATTAAGTTGTTTTTGATGTTCTATTTGCGCTGTGTCAAATTGAGCTGAGCGTTCATTGGTTTGGTAGAAATTTCTTAATTCTGCCACTGCATTGCTGAGTGAAGCTTGATAGTCTAGATCGTCTGCGCCAATTAATAACGCATGATAGCGATTTTTATACAATTTTTGAAACAATGTTTCTGCGATATACAACGAGGATATCTCATCAGATGATAATGGTTCATTTGATTTGAATCGTGCTTTAAATACGGCTAAGGCGTGATTTCGTTGCTCGCTTAATGATTGCAAAAAGCCTGTTGCGCTCAATGGGCGGGCCTCTATTAATTCCGACACTAGCGGGTTCAGAGTCGGTGGCTGAATATAACTAATATTATCCGCCAATGTATTGCTTTGACAAGTTGCTGGATCCAATCCGAATGCTGCATACTGCTTTTTTAAATAATCATCGAGTGCTGCTTTCCATTTTATATCGAGGTTATCTTTTTGCTCCGAAGGAAAACGCCAGCGTAAAAAAGTAATAACCGGCGCAACTTCACGTTCAACCATGTCCAATTGATATAAAAGCCAATCAGATACGACTTCGGATGATTTATCAGGTGATGCATCTAATTGTGTTTTGATAAAGTCAGATAACGCATTTAATGTAAAAGTATGTTGATCTTCAATTAAGATCATCGGTGGTTGATGCGGCCGTTCGCAAAAAACATGATTGAGTAAAAATAAAATCCCGTGCTGACGACCTGCAGCGCAAATTGTATAATTACCTTTTTCTTCTTCTTCGAATAAATTTTTTAAGTAGATAAACAATGAATGAATACGATCAGTTCTGTCATGATCGATACTGGTGCCCGCTACTAAATGCATTGGATCAAACAATGCAGCGCAAACGAGATTCAGCGTTTCTGCAGGACTCGTTTTGACAACATCCATTGTGTTACTTTCTGAATTATAAATTTTATTCTGACTCCATTGATTATCTGAATCGCTCCATTCTTCAAATTCTGGGTGAGTTTTTGCGATGGAAAACATCTGAGATAACACATTCGTTTTATCTGGATCTGAATAATTTTTTACGATGTGGTCAATAACACGGATGGTCGCAACAATTGCAGGATGTCGTTTTAACGTTGGATCTGCAACAAACGATTTATTTGGGATTGTTAGGTTGGTTAAATAAGTGCAAAGATACTGCTGCGCATTTTTAATCTCGGCAGTTGTTTCAACTTCTGTGTTAATGATCTGAGCATAATGATTTCGCAACTCACGAATCAAACGTGCTGCTGACGCTTGTGCGGCATTACCATGAGTGCTATCTTCTGTTTGAGCAGCTGCTTTTGCTGCTTCAGTTTGTGGATTGCGGCTCATTTTAAACCCCCTTGTTCTTTCAGAGAAATGCTGTCTGTAATCAATTATAGTCTAGATTTCGTGATCAATATGATGATGCTATTGGTTAAAAAACATCATTATTTCAATCGGTTATATTTTTATGCCACTAACTTGTTCATATTGTATATTTATTGATCACTTCAGTCGATATGGTAGAAATACCCTATTTTTATAGCAGCGTAACTAACGCTATGAATATTTTGCGATTAATTCTTTTGTATTTTTAACATTGAGTTTTTGCTTGATTGCGGCAATATAATGCTCCACAGTACGAATCGATAATTGCATTTGTAATGCAATTTCTCTTGCTGTCATGCCCCTACATAAAAAAGATAAGCAAGTTGATTGTTGTGATGATAATTTTTCGTCAGTGAGTGTTGCAATATGTGGAATCGACATGCCCATCACTCCAATGATTTTTCCTTTATCATTTCTAACTGGAAATTTATGGGAAATACAGGTAATGTCTTCGCCGCTATTGGTTATGCCATTTTCATAAAATACACAGGTATTTCCTGTTTTTAATATAGTCTCATTATTGGTAATAAAAACGTCGGCCGTTTTTTTATCCAAATAAAAATCATATACATATTTTCCAACACAAGTAACAAAGTCATCAAATCCACAATCCATCGCTTGTTGTTCATTTAAACTCGTCACTATATGATTTTTATCAGTGCAGTAAATGTGATGATGCGGGCGATTCATTTTAAAATGGGCAATTGCGTGGCTGTTCATCATCATTTACCTTGTATTTATTAGATAATATGTTTTGCGATTAATTCTTTTGTATTTTTAACATTGAGTTTTTGCTTGATTGCGGCAATATAATGTTCCACCGTTCTAACCGATAACCTCATTTCCAAGGCAATATCCCTTGCTGTCATCCCATGTCCCAATAACGATAAGCATTTTGTTTGTTGCGGAGAAAGAATATGCGTGACATCAGAAACAATATTTTTTGGAAAAAATAATTCATTTTTATTTTTATCATCAAATAATGAAATGGTTTGATTGTTAGAAAATTGAATGTCAGATAATGGAAATTGCGCTTGGTGATTTTCACGTTCATCATCAATGACATCTGAAAATATTTTTTGGTATCGCTGAATAAATTGCTGATACAAATAATAATGATTCACAACATGATGCATAAATTGCACTTCAGTGCAGTCAAAGAAAAATGTATACAGTTGTTGCTGACCATTTTCATTCATGGCGATAGACAACATGTGTTCAAATGAAAAGCTTTCTTTTACCCAATCACTTAATCGTCGATACTCAGGAATAGGATCAATAGCATATTTGGAAAGATAGGCGCCATCAGCTAACGTGCGACCCTTTTCATTCGTAAACACAAAAGGTATGTCTTGCGATGAATAATAACGCGCTACTAATTCATCATGGGAATGAAGCATAGCCCCCATGCCATTACCAAATGTCATATCATGACAAAAAGTTTTGGCTGGCAACCCAGATTCCTTCAGAAAAGCATCAATCCGATGCGAAATCGGCATAACCCGCTTCTGAATAACGTAACTCACTGATTTCACTATAATAGTCTCTTTTTATGACCAAATTAGGGTGATTTTACCGCATTGTACGAAAAGGTCAATATTTGAACAATCTGAAATCAAAGGGTTATGAGCAGAAGAAAGAAATCGAGAAAAAAGCTGAAATAGTTAAAATTTAAATCGATGATGAATATCGTCACTCGATCGAAAGCGCTTTGCGGCATTCGCAACGGCACGCGAATCATGCTGATATTTTTGTTTTAAAAAAGCCGGTGTTGGTCCAATGGCATTACCATATTTTTGTAGATTATCGCGATGAATATCCTCCAATGCATCTGTAAAGCCCAGCTCCCACATCCGTTGCCTTGCACACCACTTAATAATCATGCGCGACACATTGATTAATTCATCGTGCGATTGGTTATTCGCGCTCACTTCTTCTAAAACCATTTTTTGAATTAAATCACCCAGTGTTTTGCTGATGTAAATATCGCGAACGTCCTGAAGTGAAACGCCATTGGCAAATACGGTAACTGTTTTTGCATCTAATTTTTTTGCAAATTCATGGTGCGTTTGAATATATGATTTAAATTCATTTGGAAATAAATCGTCAAAACGGCGCATGTAGTGAAATGCGCTATAGCGAATTAATGAAGGTAAAAAAAACTGATGGGAAAAATAGGTTCGTCGAAGCATGTTGGAAGCCTGAAACTAGCGGTTTCTAAATTCTGGTGACTGACGTCTATTTTCTTTTATCTCATTATTTAATCTATCCATTGAGACAGCTATGCTGTATAGGTTTACATTTATAGACCAGATTCCATGAAGAAAATATATCGCTAATCCTGTTTTTGCTATGGCATAAAAATAAAATGGGAGCTTGCAAAAAATTCCATTTTCTTTTGGTTTATATTTTGTTCTGATAGATTGAGATGTTTGAAATAAAGTCGCTGAATAACATTCCGTAAACAATTTTTTTTCAAAATGGTTGGATTGATTAAATTTTCTCATTTGTAAAATCCTGTTAAAAACATAATATTAAAACATTCAAAACTATATCAAGTAATCATGGTATCTCAATACGGTAGTTTTACCGTATTGTAATGCCTGCTTGAATTATGCACAATTCATGCAAATTAATTCCATTCTTAAAGTGGAGAAATAAAAATGCGAAGTTCAGCCTGGAATACAGAAGGCGATTTTTCAAGACGATATGGTAGAGAAGGCGGTGAAAATTGCAGTATTTATTTTGTAAATCACAACACAAACTGTGTCATACAATCCGTAGCATTAATTGGGTGGGTTGATGGGGGGCTTCATATCTCAATCAAGACAACTAATGATGAGCAAGCAAAAACATTATTTCTAACAACATTGCATCAGCATGAGCTTCCAATAAATCATCCGGGACTGCTGTGTAATTTTAGGGGAATCAGTGTTGCCTATGCTTCGCCTGATTTTCACAGAACAACAGATGAATTGTTCGGAAAAATATTGACGTTTATTACGCAATTAGAACCTTCTTTTGACGCAGTGCGCTCTCAAGTCGCCCAGCTGGTAGATCAATACGCAGACGCACCAGAGACATGGACTGATCCAGAAGATGCAGAAGATGCAGAAGATGTTCTAGATATTACGCCCACATTATTTAGAATTTTTGACAATATACCGCCACTGACACCCAATCAACTAGAGGAAATAATAGAATTAATAGAACAAATAAGAGGGCCTGTGCTAACAAGATCGACACTGCAATCTATCGAACAAAGCACTACAACGTACTTAGCACAGCAAAGAACACGACTTTTTTCTTTAGCAGCTACTTCAATTCCACAACGTTCTCAACACGCGCTAGCGTTGTCAGAGCTTACTAGAAATGGTTTTGATGAAAATACTATCCCAGGAAATTTTCTCTGCTCTTTAAGTCGCGAAATCATGGACGACCCTGTTTTTGACCCGCATCATCCACAATATAAATTTGACCGTGCGTCGATCGAAAGATCATTGAATAATAAAAATGAAAATCCATTTACGCGCACACCGCTTATGAAATCAGAATTGCTATCAGATACAAAATTAAAAAGTGAAATAGAATCGTATGTGCAATCTGTGTATGTAGAAATGAATTGCGGATTGAAATTTTGATTTTTAAATTAATAAAAATTATTTGATTTTGTCTGTCGGTTTTTTATTTAGGACGAAATATCACAAAGGATTATTTATTACTGTTTTTTTAGCTAACGTGGGGAAATGAAAATGAGAAGATTTTTTGCACCTCAGAATTATTTAGTGGGTCGTTTATCGGAAGCAAATGCGTGCGCATTTGATTTATTGTCGATGATCAATCAAGCACGTGGTGTTAACGAGCATGTACATGCAGGAAGGTCCCAAGCTAATGCTAAAACAATCAAAGAGGTATTTATGAAGTTTCAAACTAAAGAAGAAAATTTTTTAGAAATTGCGTTGAATTATTCTGAATGCAGTATGAATGATTGCGGTTATTCATTTGGTATGTTGAAAGAAAAACAAGAGCCATTTGTTAGCTTTGCTTATTTACAATCACTCATTGCCGATGCTATTAAACATGCTGCTTCTGAAAGGAAATATGCAGCAAATTTGAGAGCAGATGCGCCTAACTCTTCAACTTATGCTACCTATGCAGGCTTTTATCGTCGACATCCTGGTGTGGATCCAGAGTTAGCGTTTTTAGAAACAATACAAAAAAGGCTTGAGGCACATGATGCTGAATTAAGAGCAGCGTTGAGCGCAAGAAAATAAAAATTCGATACTGATGAGAATCATCTAGAATGATTTCAGAAAGCCACAACAGGGTGCGCGCACTCTCGTGCGCTACATGCGCATTTCTGTCAGCCCGTTCCTTGTTGTAGCTTAAGGTAGTGCCATTGGGTATATAATTTAATTTCGCATCAAACAACAGGAAAAGATAACCCATGTGGGATACCGTTCTCAGCGTCATCGATCATCATACCACGCCACAAAAAGCCGTTGCATTGTGGGATGGTGACGTAAATTCTGTTGAACTCGTCAGCACGGGAATCAACTTAGTTTATCGTTTTAAACGTCAAGGCGAGGTTTGTTATTTACGGCTCACGCATAGTGAATTAAAAAAAATATCCGAACTGGAATCTGCGATATCATTTCAAGATTATTTGTATCAAGCTGGTGTGCCCGTTTGTTCGCTCGTCTCTTCGGATCAGGGAAATTGGATCGAAACGATCATGCAACAACAACAACATGCATTTCTTGCCCATGTTTGCGCCGGTGTTCCGGGTGAACCTATTCATTTCAATGTTGATAATCATTTGATTTATGAAAATTGGGGAAAAGCACTCGGTCAATTTCATGCAGCATCTGCTCACTATCCAAAAGATGATTTGAAATACAATCGATGGGAAAATGATATTGCAGAATTCAACGATTATGCAAAAAACGATGAGCAGCTCATTCAATCTGCATTACAGCAAACGTTTGATTTTTTTAAAAACCACCCTCAATTGCCCGAAAATTATGGCTTGATTCACGGTGATCATCGAAAGGCAAATGTGTTGACGGATGGAAACCAAATTCATTTTATCGATTTTGATTTGCCGCGGTATTGCTGGTTTATGGATGATATTACACGCCCGTTTTTTAGCAACATTTTAAAACAGGATAATCACTGGCAAAATAAATTACCATTTTATATACGCGGCTATCGATCTGTCTTTCCTTTATCTGATACTGAACTAAAAACGTTTGCTTGGTTTATGCGTTATAAAGCACTCAATATTTATTTATGGACAAAAAATAATTGGCAAGGCGATGTTGCGCCGGGCGGTGAGGATATTAAAAGTTGGCTTGAGTCGATGAGGAAAATGATTTTGGATCGGTCGTGGGTGGGGGATGTAGACAGCGTAATTGAAGCTTGTGTTTAAGATGAAGAACATGCACTGAGAATGAAAATTGCATGATCGCTTTTGATATATTCCATATTTTTTCAGTGATACGGTAGTTTTACCGTATTGCACTGTTCAGAAGATTTGTATAAGATTTGCACAAATAAAAAATCGTAGGGACAATTTTTCGGACAAGGAGGGATTTGAAATAAAATAAAGTTATTTAAGAGGTAGTTGTTATGAGTCGTTTTGTAACCTTTACACCAGATCAAATTGATCATGGTAGTCACATACCATTCGATGAAGCGAGTTTACGTCAAAATATATTTGCGAGAATACCACATGATCAGCATGCAACGCCTGGGCTTGCCGAAAAAATAAGTGAGTATATTGCAACCATAAGAAAATGTTACATCGATGGACGAGGCGGTAGTTGGAGCCTTGCAGAACCAATGTTGCTTTCTCGGATTATTCAAATACCTCTGCCTCAGCAAACCGCACAACAAAAAGCGCAAGAAGAAGCACAGCGTCAAGCAGCAATTCGTGCAGCGCAATTGAGCGCACAACAAGAAGCGGCAAGACAACAAGCGGAAAATCAACGTCAAGCGGCGATACGCGCTCAACAGGCAGAGGCAGCACGTCAAGCTGAAATTCGACGTCAAGCACAATTGGCCGCGCAACGTGAAGCAGCACGAGTAGCTGAACAACAAAGACAAGCTGCAATTCAACTCGCAGCACGGCAAGCAGAAGCGGAGCGTCAAGCAGCAATTCAATTAGCAGCACAACAAGAAGCTGTGCGTAGAGCTGAAGCATTGCGAGTTCAACAAGCACAAGAAGCAGCACGAATTGCTGAAGCTGCACGTGTAGCAGAAGTCCAACGTCTTGCGCAAGTAGAAATATTGCAACAACAGGAAAGAAACAGAGCTGCGCTTTTTCAAGGTGCACCACAACGTCTGCCACAAGATGTTGCAGCCAATGCAGGTCTAGGCGCAAGAGATGAAGCTGCTTTATTAAATGCATTTGATCAACTGAATCGCGTTTAATTTTGTGGTGAACTATGTCGCGTGAAATACGAAATACCATTATTGATGTTAGACGCGCGAGCGATCAAAGATCCGCTTTATTGCCATCATCTGAAGAAATAATCAGTGCGTGGGAAAAAGCGGATTGTATTGCATGGTCAAAAGCACTGAAATTGCAGCCTCAAAAAGCAAACGATCCTGCGTTTTTACCTGAGCTTGTTGCCGTTGTTTATCGTGCCAGTCAATTAGCAACTGGCTTTGAACCTCGATTTACGCAACTCATGACATTGGTTGTCTTGCTTGAATCAAAAGAACATGGACGGCTCGCGCAAGTAGCCACTGGCGAAGGGAAATCAACCATCACCGCAATGTTTGCAGCAGTAAAAGCATTCCAAGGTGAAACGGTTGATATTATCACGAGCTCACCAGTACTTGCGATGCGTGATGCAGCAAATTCAAAAACATTTTTTGATTTATTTGAAATTACTGTCTCGCACAATTGCTATCGACAAGATTGCGGATTTAAAGATTGTTATCGCTCAGATATTGTTTTCGGTACCATCAGTGATTTTCAATTTGATTTATTACGACATGAATATCAATGTGAAAATACACGTGGTGATCGAGTATTTCAAACAGTGATCGCCGATGAAGTCGACAGCATGTTGATTGATGAGAGCATGAAAATTGCCTCCCTTGGTTGTTACAAACCCTCGATGGAAAATTTAGAACCGTTGCTCGTATCGACATGGACAGAATTACTGCGCGTGCACAAAGCCGAAACATTTCAAGATTCTGAAGCATTTGAAGAACATATTAAAAATTATATTATTGCATTGCTTGATCGCACAGACTCCCCCATTTTAATTCCGCATCATTTAAAATCTTTTGCGAAAAGACAGGCAATTTACTATGCAAAATCTGCAATCACTGCGTTTTATGTTTTTGAAGAAAATAAACATTATGTGGTGACAGAAGAGGGTATCACCCCCATTGATTATTTAAATACAGGCGTTACTCGAGTCAATTCTGCATGGGATGATGGATTGCATCAATTTTTGCAAATTAAGCATGGCGTTTCATTAACCGCTGAAAATGTTACCGCCAGCTTCATGTCGAATGTCACTTATTTTAAACGTTATGGAAACAATATTTTTGGATTAACCGGCACATTAGGAACCGTTGCAACCAAACGCGTATTAGAAGAAATTTATTCGGTTGATATCAAGTTAATTCCTGTTTTTAAAAGCAAGATGTTTACGGAAAATCCCGGGGTGCTAGTTGAAAATTCAGCGCAGTGGATTCAAGCAATTATCAGTGGTGTCAAAAGAGAAATAAGCGCGCATCGTGCTGTGTTGATTATTTGTGAAACGATTCAAGCAGTTTTAAATATTGAAGAAGCGTTACGTCTTGCCAATGTTGATAACATTAAACGCTACACGCGAAGTGATTGTGATGATGAAGCAGAAGTTGTTTCTCAAAAATTAAAACCGGGCGATATTATTATCGCCACCAATCTTGCTGGGCGCGGAACTGATATTAAGACAACGGATGAATTGGAAAGTAATGGCGGCTTGCATGTGTGTGTTACTTTTTTAGCACACAATTGCCGTGTTGAAGAACAAGCATTTGGCAGAACCGCGCGACAAGGTAATAAAGGTAGCGCACAGTTAATTATAAACAAAGAAGACGCGCTCAAACGATTGGAATCCGATTATCCGACTTTCGGAAATGCTCACACTATCGAAAATTTAAAAGCATGGCGAGATGCTGTTGATCATGCGGAATTATTGGATGCTCAGCAATTTCATCTGAAAAAAATCATTTTCAAAGATAGTTTGTTTTCAAACTTTTGTGAATTTACACATCAATTACGCGGACTTGAACTAAACCATTTTAAATTAAATGACATTGAAGAACGCTGGGGTTTTTGGTTAAAAGAAACTGATCGACAATTAATGCAAGAAGCGGTGATTGATGAAGCGGCAGTGCTTGCGTCATTGGAAAATTTCAAAGCGCAGCTATGGAGAGAATATACTGAGATTTGCTTACAAAATCCGTGTCAATGGATTAAGTATGGTAATCATTATGCAAGAATAGCCGATTATGAAAAAGCCATTGATGCTTATACACGCGCAATTGGCATTGATCCTCATTTTGCCGCACAAGCGTATTATAATCGTGCTTCGGCACACATTATGCAAAAAGCATCAAATTATAAATCACTGGCGCTCAGTGATTTACAATCTGCACGATCCTGCATCGTTGATGATTTAATTCCGCAATTACAAACTGAAATAGTGGCATTACAAAATGCTGATACCACATTGATTCGTCAATTGAATAAAAAAATTGAATTATTGCAAACAGAAATTCAACATATAGACGCAGCAATACAAAAAATCTCATCTTACGATGGCGATATCGACATTGATCAAGCAACGTCATTAGCAAACGTATCTTCCAATGCCGGTGATGTTGTTCGAGAACTCTATGACAGCGGTTTATTTTATTTTTTCACTGTCAAAGAAGTTATTCCAGAGGAAGACGATGATGATCTGTTTTCATGGGTCAGACGCGCGGGTGTTTTTCTGTTGGGTGTGTGCCAAATTGTGGTTGGTACTTGTTTGATGGTAACTGGCAATGTGTATTGGGGAAAGGCAGCCATTGAAATGGGTGTTTCCGATATCATGTTTGCTGTGCGTAGTGCGCTTGAAGGAACACAATGTAAATGGAGTGAATATCGCGCACACAAAGTCGTGAGTTCCGCCATTATTTTAGCAACGATTGGTATTGATATCATTCGTGAAGCAAGAGTAAGTACCGCTGCTCGCGAAAGTGTTAAAAAATCTACGACATTATTTGAGTTAGCAAAAGAAAAAGTCGGACAAGCAATTGTTATTTCAGGTGCAACAGAAGTGTGCAACTATGCGATTGGTCAAATGGTTAAGGTGTCGGTGCGACAATTTGAATCAGATATCGAAGATACAGTGCGCAGTAAAATTCATGCGCTTTTCAATGATCACAATTTTCAATTGCACATCGATCGCATTTTATCAGCAAATATTAATTGTGCTGCCGATCTTCAAAAAGATGCAGCAAATATTGTTGAACCTAGGCGCAATGCATTTCACAATACGGCTCGTGCGATTTGCGAAGGCGTATTAGCCAATCAGCATCCACTGCTTCGCACTGCGATCACTGCTGCAAAAGTACTGGAAGGAATCGATCGCATTAATCAATTGTGTTCAGATTTTTGTGATGAATATCGCAGTAAAATGGTGGAGCGTGAATCACAATTGACTGCAGGAATTACGCTACAAGATCACACGCAAACAAGAGATGCGTTACGCGAAAATATTATTCGTCTTATTACACGCTATACATTAAATAAAATTCAAAATGATATTGCGTATCCCATTGCGCATCATGCAACCAGTAAATTTGTAAACGATATTGCAAGTGGTATGTGCAGAAGAGTGTACGATTCTTATGAGACGTTAATTCCGACGCAAGCTGAGTTAGAGGCTTGTCGTCGTGCTGCAGTTGTAAATAATGATCTCCCGATTGCGCCACACATTCCATCTTCTGCACTGCATGATCAGCAAATTGTTATTCGTAGTAATGCGCCATCAACACCGAAAAAACCGCCTGGGCAATCGGGTGGTTATCAAGGTAGAAAGCCCGTTCATACGAACATTAGTCATGCAGTAGCGTATGAAACCTATTTATCACTAACAAGCCATCATGCAGAGCCTACTGTTGACATTGCATTTTTATTAAATCATGCGCCGGTGCAGCAATATTTTGCTGATTTGCGACATCGTCGATACGTTGAGACTATGCAGCAACAATCGCGTGATAACTTTGCAAAGTCTCACCCTGTCATTGAAGGATTTTTAAAAATTCAAGAATATAGTGCAGCCGTGCATGCAGGCGCAACAAATGGTATTTCGCATGTTTGGACTGAATTAAAGCGCGATTTAATGTGGAGTGCTGTGATCAAACCTACCTTGTTATTTGTTAGGGATGGTTATGTGTTGACTTATCAGGATCATCTTCCTTTTTCACAAGAAACGAAACAGCTTTCACATACGCGCATGCAAGATCGTGCAAAATCAGTGAATCAAATGATAGAGTATGTTGCGAATGCAAGTGGGCCGGAACGCGCGGAAATTGCAGCGCAAGCAGCAACAGAAATGTGGCTCACTGGAAAAATAATCGGTTTTGTTGGACGTGCTGCACGTGCCACGAATCGTAATCAACTTGTTATTAAATTTGATTTATTACGTCTACCGGCTGCTCGCAATCAAGTCAAGGATGTGACAAATAGTGTGGCGCGCATTCAGCATCAGGCTGGCAATGCTGGTGGAGCATCATCTTCACCGCCAGGAATTATAGCAAGAGCATCGCAAACCATCCGACAAAAGCAGGAAGTTTCAAGCAATTTGCAGCTATCTCAGCCATTTTATAAATTCAGTACTGCAATTCCGATTGCGCAGACTTCTTCAATACTAAAACGAGATTTTGAATTTGAATGGAAACAGGTAGCAAGTGGATCTATTCAAATTAGTTGGGTACCATCTCAACCATTTACAATGTTTTATCGTGGTGATAGCAGAGCGCCTAATGAAATTTTCCAAAATGACAAAAATGGCTTTATTGCGCGTGGCCAAAATACGAATTTAGAGGCACATTTACATCCACACCGATACAATTTTCCTCAGGATAGTGCCTATATCCCTCTTACAAAAAGCAAACATACAGCGATGCGTTATGCATCTCGAAATGGCTTTGTTTATAGGATTAACCCCCAAAATCATGGCATTGATATTGAAACAAGCATTGCCAGTGAATGGATGGCTGAAAGAGAAATCGCGGTACCTTTTAGAGTATTAAAAGAGGATATCGAAGGTGCGTGGCCTGTTAAAAAATCTTTTATAGGAAGGCCAAAATTGGGTGAGTTTATACCAAATCCAGATTATGTATGCCCTTTTTCTAAAGCGCCATTAACGGTAACAGTAAATGGTGCGAATAATACTGCTAAAAATGCAATTTTATTATTCAAAGCACATTCCCATCCCATAACGCCCTACGATTTTACAGGTATGGCTGCATCAAAACTTGATGAGGTTGAAGCACTCTCACCCTTTGAACGTCGCCTAGAAAAATTGGCCTCTCAACGACCGCTTCCAGGTTTAGATAAAGTTGATCATGGTAATATTTTTGATGATTCTATTGGTGCAGCAAGAAATCCAAGAAGAAAAAAGTTTACTGATGGCAGCCAAGACAACATTGGCACTATTCAATCACAAATATTTTTTCAACGTATAGCACAAATTGCAGAAAGAAAAGCGGAGCTCAAAGCAAGACGAGCGCAAACAGATTTTAATAAAGCAAAGTATGGATTTCCAGAGGGACAGCCTGCTTTTATGCCAAGGTGGACGGAAACATTTAATGATTTTAACTTTCGTTTTTGTAAAAAAGTGTCTACAGCTGAAGAGGTTGAAGAGATTGTTAAAGCACAAACGCTGCGCACAGAAGTAAATTTTTTATGGATTATTACTGAAGACAAAAAAGTGTACTTTGCATTAGAAAACCCGACATTCGATACAAAAAGAACGGGTAATCGTTTAATTCATACAGAGGTTTCTGGATTGATGAAACCATTGTTAGGCGCTGGTGAATTACGTATAAAAAGAGTTGCTTTACCTGTGCTTGATGATCTCGGAAATTACCAAACACAAATGATTAAAGCGATAGTTGAATTGATTAATGATGATTCGGGTCATTTTGCGGCAAGTGGACCACATATTTATGATTTAATAAATGAATTTTTTAGTCTCGCGAGATTTAAGGATTTTTCACATAAAATAAACGTGAGAAGAGATATTTCTCCTGAAGCTATTATAAAATTACCGCCACCGCTGACTGCTTTAGCATCATTACCTACTTTCCCAGCACTTTCGGCACCATTGCCTTCAGACAAACTTGATACGTTGCATTTAACTTCAGCTCCACTGCAAACTATCATGCCCCATAAAAAAAATAATGCAGGCGTAGTTCATACAGCTATTCACACATATACGGAAAAAAAATTAGCAAGACTTCCGAAATTTTTAAATTTCCATCCAATACGTCCAAATGTTTACGATAATGATTATCACCGTATAGATCATTCAACATTACCCTATTTGATTAATAGCGTAATACCAAAAAAATATATTTTTGGTATTCTTGAAAATGGCAAGCTAGTTGTGTCACCCGCGAGTTGGGGAAGATTTATGACGTATTATCACGATTATCTTGTTGAACCTAAAACAAAATGGCGCTTTACATTTATAGAATTTGATTTCCCAGAAAAACTTGATAAAGACACCTTCTATGTAAGACGAAATGGCAATAACGTGGAATTCATTACGTTTGACATGAAAGAAAGAGAAATAATCAATAACCCTGGGGGTTACTACCCAGAAAAACATGCGTGGGTTATTGCATCAAAGCTAGGCTATGTAGAAAATATTCCTTTGCTAGCCGCAGGCGAGTTTATGATTCAAAATGGCCGCGCTTATTTAAATAATTATTCATCCGAATATTTTAATACAGTAGGTTCACACATCGAATCACTTGTATTAAGCACATTTGCTTTATATATTGATCCGAACTTAATGGAGTTTTCTTACGTTCCAGGAACTGAAATTTTAGATCCTCAAAATCTACCATCAAATGTCGTACTTCCAAAATCGACAGAAAATTCAGCAACGCAACAGATATCACGCGTTGAAAGAAGTTTAATTAAATTAGCTGATAAAAATCCATTGCCAGGATTACCAGTTAATCTTGATGAGATTTTTGATGATTCTGTTGGCTCAGCAAGAAATTCAAATAACGTTGTGCCTATTGACGAAAGGATCCGAGGGTTTTTTCAACGATTTAAAAAATCTGACACATTATCACCAGTTTC
>ORMF011074628.1_pt1 | contig 19791 bp, 22 predicted proteins | sample 1779871 | NCBI WGS metagenome assembly ORMF01 (sample SAMEA104232316, study PRJEB22302) | groundwater metagenome | biome: forest; feature: aquifer; material: groundwater | place: USA | collected 2011-08-07 | depth 5.4 m | reverse complement strand
TGGGCATTCGCGACGCAGAGTTTCCGGAAGATGTTCGGCAGCGAGGGCGGAGCGACGGGAGTCGACGACGATTTCATCAAACGCGGCTTCGCCAACATCGGAGCGTGGATCCTGGGGCGCAATATGTTTGGCCCGGTTCGGGGACCCTGGCAGGACGACACATGGAAGGGCTGGTGGGGGAACAATCCGCCGTATCATGTTCCCGTGTTCGTCCTCACCCACCACGCCCGGCCATCAATTGCCATGGACGGGGGAACGACTTTCCATTTTGTCACCGAGGGCATTCACGCCGCGCTGAAGCGCGCTTTTGAAGCTGCGAAGGGGAAAGATGTGCGGCTCGGTGGCGGCACCGCGACTATCCGGCAATACCTCGAAGCGGGGCTCATCGACGAGATGCATCTCGCGATTTCGCCGGTTCTCCTTGGCTCCGGGGAACACCTTCTTGCAGGCATTGATATGTCGAAGCTCGGCTATCAGTGCAGCGAGCACGTGCCCGCTTCTCAAGCCACACACGTTGTACTCACAAAGCATCATTGAATCGGTCGTTCAGGTTCGTCCGGCCACCCGACCGGGAAGCCATCTTCGATGTGGGCAACACGCGCCCGCGCGCTGACGGCGGTTTCCTTCTGAAGCCGCCGTTTGCTTTTCCTAGTTGCGTGCGCTAGGTGTAAAATTATAAGAAGCCGTTGAGAAACGATCTGCCACAGGATGACTGAGCCTAAAAGGAGGAAAAAAGATGCGATTCATGGTCATTGTGAAGGCCAGCAAGAACTCAGAGGCCGGCGTGCTGCCGGACCAGAAACTCCTGGCCGAGATGGGAACGTTCAATGAAGAACTGGCAAAAGCCGGCGTCATGCTCGCGGGCGAAGGGCTTCAGGCGAGTTCGAAGGGCGCGCGCGTGAAGTTCTCGGATGGGAAGCGAACCGTACTCAACGGGCCGTTTACTGGGACAAAGGAACTTGTCGCCGGCTTCTGGCTCTGGAAATGTCAATCACTGCAAGAGGCGATCGAGTGGGTGAAACGCTGCCCCAATCCCATGCCGGGCGAAGAGGCTGAGATCGAGGTTCGGCAGGTGTTTGAAGCCGAGGATTTCGGCCCCGCGTTGACACCCGACCTTCGCGAGCAAGAAGAACGGCTGCGCGCGGAAGTCGAACAGCGTAAAAACTCATGACGTCGGAACTCAGGAGGTCACATGAAATACGTCGATGGGTTTTTATTGGCGGTGCCGAAAAAGAAGCTGGGAGCCTACTGCCGGATGGCCCAGAAGGCAGGGAAGATCTGGCGGGAGTACGGCGCCATCGACTACAAGGAGTGCGCCGGCGACGACCTCAAGGTGAAAATGGGGGTCCCGTTCACACGGACAGCAAAGACCAAGCCCAGTGAGACGGTGGTGTTCTCATATATCGTGTACAAGTCGCGGGCGCATCGCGACGCGGTCAACAAGAAGATCATGAAGGATCCGCGCATCAAAGAGATGTGCGACCCGAAAGATATGCCCTTCAGCGTCAAGCGCATGAGCTACGGCGGCTTCAAGGTGCTCGTCGACGCATAAACCTCACTAGGAGCCACGCTCCTCAGGCGATAATTGCGCCAGTCCGTGTAACGTTCCCATCCAGAGCCAGAAGAAGAGGTTGGTGCGGCTGGAGTAGAGGGCCGACTCCAGCAAGCCGATCGCCAGAAACGCCACGATGCCGCAACCCATCCCCAGCGAGAGGTGGCGCACCCAGGCGGACGGATGGCCCAGCAGGCGGCGCCACACGGCCCCGGTTCGGATCAGCAGCCACACAAATATCCCCAGCCCCACGAAGCCGATTTCCGCGGCCATCTGCAGGTAGTGGTTGTGCCCGTACGCCGCCACGAGCGTGTCTCCGGGAATGCGGTACTGCTCGTAGTTGCGCACGAACAGGTTCACCCCGATGCCAAAGACCGGATGCGCGCGGATCATATTCACGCCCGCCTGCCAGATTTCAAACCGCAACGGCTGGGCGATGACGTGCAGCCATGAGGGCTGTTGCGCGACCCACTCGCGGATCGGCGCCGGCAGGCAGAGCGCGCCGATGATCAGCGCGGCCGCAAAGGCTGCCAGCGACTTCCACGCCCGGCGCAGGAGGAGAAACACCGTGCTACTGACCGAGACCGCCAGCACCGCCGGGCGCGAGAAGGTCATCAGCAACGCGGCCAGCAGCAAGCCGACCGTGCCCCACGCCCACCATCTCCGCCGCAGCGTCGTGGAGGGGAGCGCCATGACAAGGCACACCGGCAGCACGGTCACGGCGTAGATCGCGAAATCGTTCGCGTGGCCGAAGGTGGCGCTCAGGCGGGGCAGGCCGCCGGGTGCTCCGCCCGCGACGTGCCGGTAGAACAGGTCTGCTCCGAAGGCCACCTGAATCAGTCCGTCCATCGCCACCACTGCGGCACCAAGCATCATTGCGGTCACCACCGTCAGGCATCGTTGACGGGTCCGCAGCATCTCCGCCGCCACAAAAAACAGCCCGATGACCTTGGCCATTTTCTGCAACCCCTTGAGACTGGTCGGCACGTGAGTGGAGTACGCGATCGAGATGACCGCCGCGGCGCACCACAGCAGCAGCAGCCAATTGACGGATGTTCGGGCGGGCAGGGTACGGCTGGCCAGCCGGCTGATCGCCCAGGCCGCGATTGCGCAGACGACCGTGATCTCTTGCGGCGCCATGCCAAGCGGAGCGACCACGGCGCACACAGCCAGGCTCCAATATGCCGCCCGGTCAGCCCATTGGCTGATCTGTGCCGCGGTCATGGCTTGTGGAAAAAGAAGGCGCCCAGGAATGTCTCCTGAGGACAGGCGTCGGTCCAGTCCGCCGACCCATACAGGGCGAGCCCCGACGGCTTCAAGACATCTCGATCGAACTTGGCCTTGTAGGAGAAGCGCAGTCCTTTATCGGTAACCAGGACCGGGCGGACGGCGTCATAGTCCGTCGTGAAGCCGGCAATCCCACCCGGCGTGAGCACCCGGCCGATCTCCTTCATCGCGAACTGCCGCAAGCCAGGCGGCAGATGCTCCAGCACGCAGATGGAAAACACCCGGTCAAAGCTGCCATCCAGAAACGGCAGCGGACGCTGGATGTCTCGATCCAGTGCCCGCAGCCGCCAGCCCATCCGGCGGGCCACATAGTTGGTGTTGTACAACGTACCGCAGTTGCCCCAATCGTTGTCCACCACGACGACATCGCAGCCGAGGCTGGCCAGATAGAAGGAGAAGCTCGTCGAGGCCCCACCCACATCCAGCACTCGCTGCCCCGGAGTAATCGCGGCGTGCGCCAGCACCCAAGCGTTTTCCCACAGCTTCCCCCGCTCGGTGGCAGGATGGTATTCCCGGCGAAGGAAATTGCCGGCGGTATTGGTATAGCGCAAGCCGAGGGATTCCATCTGTGCCTGAAGAGCGAGGATCCGCTCGGCGAGCATCTGCACCGATGGCTGCCGCAGATCTTCTTCAAGCCAGCGGGCGCATTTGGTGAGGACCCCGGCAGGGTTGGGAGGAGAGCACGATCCGGATGCCGCCGGCACCGGTTCACCATCCGCCAGCAGAGGGTCCAACGGGCGTTTGGCGGCCGCAGACTCCTGCAGCCGAACCGTGGTTTGCCGGTAGAGCTTACGCAGGCGCAGGAATGCGCGGTACCACCAGGGCAGGCACGACGGAAACCGGTCGCGAGCCGGGTCTTTCATCGAATGGGAAGCAGACGCCGTTTCGCCCGGGAGGCTACTGCGCGCGGGTGTAACGGATCTCCATGGCCTTGAACTCCTGGCCCTCCGGCGTCTGCATGTGGCTCTCGTAGACATGGTGATCCGCGTCGACCACCTTCCACACCGCACGGGACTTCCGGTGGGCTTCGCCGGTCATCGGACAGCTGAAATCGCTCTGCTCCGTCAGGGTCTTGGTCGCGACATCGAACTGGCCGGTTCCGACCATCATGCCGGTTCCCATGTTGTCGATCCAGACAGACGTGTACTCCTTGCGGATGTTGTCATACCCGGTGAAGCCGATCCCCTCAAAGGGCGGATGGCCCTCGGTGGTGCCGGCGATGGCCTGTTTCAGGAACCGGCCGCCGAGGATCAGGCTGTTGGCGGCGGTTCCGGTCATCGTCTCGGGCGGGGCATCGGGCGCCATCCGCCACTCCAGCGTATACGTCCAGCTGCCGACAAACGGCTCAAGCGCCTTGTGGCCTTCGCTCGGGCTGCCGAGTTGTTGCATCGCCTCCATCGCGGCCTGCTTGGCCGGATCCATCGCCGGGGCGGCCGCCTTCAGCTCCTCAGCGGCTTGCACCAGGCTCGCTCCCGCGAGCAGCAGGCCTACTACTAGACCCAACGACCGTAGCACTCGGGGCATGGAACCTCCTGGGTTGTGCGGTGCTGGTGACCGTATGACTGTAGCGAGTTTCGGCGGTAGGCGCAAGCCCCTCTTTCTGTTACAATAGCGACGAGAACAGCGATCATGATCCCCATGGATACCCACCAAGAAGTCATCAGAGCCATGGCCGGGTTCGTCGAAGAACAGCTGAAATGGCTGAACCCCGTCAACGAGAGCTGGCAACCGAGCGATGCGCTGCCGGACCTCGCGGCCGGCGAGTGGCACGACACGGTGCAGCAGCTCCGTCGCAGCGCGGCGGGCCTCTCGGATGAGCTCCTCGTGGTCCTCATCGGCGATACAATCACCGAGGAGGCTCTGCCGTCCTACCAGACGATGACCAACCGGCATGAGGGGATCATGGACCGGACGGGTGCGAGCGAGGACCCCTGGGCCAAGTGGACGCGCGGCTGGACCGCGGAAGAGAACCGGCACGGACAACTTCTCAACACCTACCTCTATCTCTCCGGACGCGTCAACATGCGCGCCGTGGAAGTGACCACGCAGTATCTGATCAAGAACGGCTTTGATCCGAAGACCGCCAATGATCCCTACAAGGGGCTGATTTACACGTCGTTTCAGGAGCGGGCCACCCGCGTCTCGCACGGCAACGTGGCGCGCCTGGCGAATCAGAGCGGCGATGCCTTGCTGGGCAAGATCTGCAACCTCGTGGCGGGGGACGAGGCCCGGCATGAGGAAGCGTACAAATGCTTCGTCGGGAAGCTGTTGGAGCTCGATCCCAACGGGACGATGGTGGCCTTCGCCGAGATGATGAAAACGCAGGTGACCATGCCTGCACGGCTGATGTCCGACGGGATCGAGCCGGATCTCTTCAGCCGGTTTGCCATCGTCGCCCAGCGGATCGGCGTCTACACGGCCCGCGATTACGCCGAGATTATCGAGCATCTGGTGGCGTACTGGAAGGTGCCCACCCTGGCCGGACTCTCGGGCCTGGCGGCCAAGGCCCAGGACTACCTCTGCGGTCTGGCCGCGCACTATCAGCGGTTCGCGGAGCGCGTGGAAGGCCGGATCGCCAAACAATCGCGAGCTCCCCTGAGCTGGATTTTTGACCGGCCCGTGTAAGCCGGGACCTGGTGAGTCTCCCCGATCCTCCGCACGTGCTCCTGATTACCGGTTGACGCGCGCCTTGCGGGTGCGATACCCTGCGGTGAGGAGCTTCTCATGCCGTGGACTCAGCAGCAACTCCGAGAGACCATCCGTCAGCGGCTCGGCGATGAGCTGTTCATCGTCGTGTCCAACCGCGAGCCCTATATCCACCGATTGGAGGGTGAGGAGCTCGTCTGTGAGATGCCGGCCGGCGGGCTGGTCATGGCGCTCGATCCGGTCATGCGAGCCTGCGGGGGCACCTGGGTCGCCCATGGCAGCGGCGAGGCGGATCGCCAGGTCGTCGATGCGGACGACCATGTGCGGGTGCCGCCGGAGCATCCCGCCTATACGCTGCGCCGGGTGTGGTTGACCAAAGAAGAGGAAGACAAGTACTATTACGGATTTTCCAACGAAGCGCTGTGGCCGCTGTGCCATACCGCGTTCACCCGGCCGCTGTTCGATGAGGAGGAATGGCGGGCGTACGGGGCGGTCAATCGCCGGTTTGCGGAGGCCGTGTTGGAGGAGGTCGGGAACCGCAACGCGTTTGTCTTCATCCAGGATTACCACTTCGCGCTCCTCTCGGGCCTCCTGAAGCGGCCCAACATCCGCACCGCACAGTTCTGGCACATCCCCTGGCCGACTCCCGAAGCGTTCCGCGTCTGCCCGTGGGCGGAAGAGCTGCTGGACGGGTTGCTCGGCAACGATCTGCTGGGGTTCCACATCCTGTCGCACTGCCAGAACTTCATGCAAACCGTCGACCGCCTGCTGGAGGCGCGCCTGGACCATGAACGGTCCGAGATCAACCGGGGCGGAAAGGTCACCATGGTCCGGCCGTTTCCGATCAGCGTGGATTTCGACAGCATCACCGCGCAGGCCGACAGCCCGGAAGTGCTTGCGGAGATGAAACGCCTCAAGCGCCAGTACGGGCTGCGGACACACGCGATTGGGCTCGGCGTCGATCGCATCGATTACACGAAGGGGATCCCGGAACGGTTTCGCGCGCTCGACCGCTTTCTGGAGCAGTACCCCGAGTTTCAGGGCCGGTTCGTGTTCGTGGAGATCGGCGTCCCCAGCCGCATGCATATCGACACCTACCAGCGCATCAACGATGAGATCAACGACCTGGCGGAGCGCATCAACTGGAAATACCAGCGCGACGGCTGGAAACCCATCGTGTACCTCAGGCAGCACGTGCCTCCGGTGACGCTGCGGGCGTGGTATCGGTTGGCGGATGTCTGCGTGGTCAGCTCACTCCATGACGGCATGAATCTGGTGGCGAAGGAGTTCGTGGCCTCGCGGCACGATGAAGATGGGGTCTTGATGCTGAGCCGGTTTGCCGGGGCGTCCCGCGAGATGGAGGATGCGGTGCTGGTCAATCCCTTTGCCTGCGAAGAGATGGCGCATGCCTTGCACCGGGCGCTGACCATGGATCCTGAGGAGCGGCAGCGGCGCATGCGCAAGCTCCGGGCCTACCTGCAGGAGCACAACATTTACCGGTGGGCGGGGAAGGTGCTGTCCACGCTCTTTCAATTTGAGTTCCAGGAGGTGTGAGCCGTGACGCATCTGCTGCGCGCGTGGCGCGAGGCGACCGCCGCGTGCCGGCCGCGGCTGGCGGTCCTCCTGGACTATGATGGGACGCTGGTTCCGATTGCGCCCACACCCGCGCAGGCCGTGCTGCCCGCCCGGGTCCGGACGTTGCTGCGCATCCTCAGCCGGCTTCCGCAGACGCGCGTCGGGATCATCAGCGGGCGCTCCCTGCGGGAGATCGAGCGGTGCGTCCGGGTGCCCGGAGTGGTCTACGCGGGCAACCATGGGTTGGAGCTGCGAGGCCCACAGCTGTCCTTCGTCCATCCTGGGGCGACGCGCTCCCGGGCGCTTCTCAGAGCGATGGCGGATCGGCTGGACGCCGCACTGCGACCCATGCCTGGCGCGTGGGTGGAGCGGAAGGGGTTGACCATCAGCGTGCACTGGCGCGCGGTTCCGCGCGCCGAGCAGGCCGCGTTCCGCGCGATCGTCTCGGCGGCGACCGCTCCCGAGGCGCGGCGGAGGGCCATTCAGGTGACGCGGGGCAAGCGCGTGGTCGAGATCCGGCCGCCGGTGGCCTGGGACAAAGGCCGGCTGGTGGCCTGGATGGCGAAGCGCCTGTCCGGGCGCGGCCGCCCGGACTGGACGCTGTGGTATGCCGGAGATGACGAGACGGACGAAGAGGCGTTTCGAGCCGTGAACCGCCTACAGGGCCTGTCGGTGTTCGTCGGGGCGAGGCCGAAGGCCACCGCCGCGGCGTACTGGTTACGGGGGCCGCGCGAGGTGGAGCGCTGGTTGCAGCTGCTCGGTCGCCTGCGACGGTCACGGACCTACAAGGAGGATGAGCCATGACGTGGTTGCAGCCGATCCTTGAACCGCTGCAAGTGTTCGCCGCGCAGCTGAGCACTCTGATTCCCAAGGTGCTGGCGGCCGGGCTGATCTTTGTCTTCGGCTGGGTGGCCGCCAATGTCCTGCGCGGGCTGATCGTGCGGGTGCTGCACCGGTCCGGCCTGGAGCGGCTGGCGGAGCGCGCGAAGCTCAGCGACGTGCTGCGGCGCGGCGAGATCCGGCTGACGTTTGTGGAGCTGCTGGGGCAGCTGATCTACTGGCTCGTGATCATCGCGACGGTCATGGTGGCGCTGCAATCGGTGGGCATCGCCGCCGCATCGGACTGGCTGGGGCGATTCGGCGCCTTCTTTCCCCGGATCATCATCAGCATCGCGCTCTTTCTGCTCGGGCTGTTGTTCGCCTCGTTCCTCGGAACGACGGTGCGCGTCGCCAGCCTCAACGCCGGGTTTCCCCAGGGCCACCTCGTGGGGCAGGCGGTGCACACGATCGTGCTGCTCGTGACCGTCATCATCGCCCTGGAGCAGCTGCAGGTGGTCACGCGGACCATCGAGGTGGCGCTGTACATTCTGATGGCGACTTTCGGCCTGGCCTTCGCGTTGGCGCTCGGGTTGGGCGCCCAGGGTTTTGTGAAGCGGTTTCTGGAAGATCTCTTGTGGGATAAATGGAAGCCCTCGAAGCGCGATCGCTGATGCCCGATTCCTCGCCCGCCCGGGTCGTTGCGCCGTTCCGCTTCCACACCGGATTTGTGTTGGAGGAGGCGACCGGCCTGCGCGCGGCGACCCTCCCGCAGCTGGCGGCTCTGCTGCAGAAGGTACCCGACGGGTGCATCTACTATCACACGCACTATTTCTTGCTGGCGCACCACTACCTGACGCCGGAGCCGGCGAATGACATCGCGTACTGGGTCACCGAAGTCCTCGGGGAAGACCGGCTCGGCGAGTTGCTGGCGAGCATCGACATCATGGAATACGCCTCGCTGCAAGGGCTGCGGGAAGCCTTCGTGACGATGATCGACTCCTATCTGGAGCAGAACCCGTCCGCCCGGTTGAAGTTCGTGGCCGAAGGGGAAGAACTCTTCTTCGTGAAGTCGATCCACGTCATCATGCCCACTCGCTATGAGGCGGCCACCCTGGAGCAGTTTGCCGACGCGCTCTCGCAGGTGAGCGTCCGGTCGTTGTATTTCCACATGTTCGACGCGCGGCTGCGCCTCGGGAAACCGACGAACGATTTTGCGACCTGGCTGAATGAGCAGCTGGGGTTGCCTGAGCTGGCGGAGGAGTTCGCGCACGTGAATCCCCATGCGCACACGCTGGACGTGCTCCGCTCCATCCTGCTGTCTCTGGTGCACCAGACCTTGAAGCGCCCGGGGACCGTCCATGCCTAGCTTGGCGGACTACGCGCCCCTGATCGGCACCGGCACCGTCGAGGAGCTGCAGCGGTTGGCCGGGCACATGGCCGGCTGGCGCGTCGCCATGGTCAACTCCACGCGCCTCGGCGGCGGCGTGGCGGAAATCCTCAACCGGATGGTCCCCCTGCTGCAGGAGCTGGGCCTCATCGTCCGGTGGGAGGTCGTGCAGGGGACCGAGCCCTTCTATCGCGTGACAAAGGCGTTCCATAACGCCCTGCACGGCAAGAACGAGCCGATCACCCCCGACATGTTTGAGCTGTTTCTCGAGGTCGGCCGGCAGAATGCGAAACGGCTGGCCCTTGACGACGACGTGGTCTTTATTCATGATCCACAGCCCATCGTCTCGGTGGAACAGCGGAAGCGGCAACCCTCCTCGCGATGGCTCTGGCGCTGCCATGTGGATGTCTCGCGTCCCAGCCAGGTCGTATGGAACTTTCTGCAGCCGTTCATCCTGCAGTTTGACGCGGCCATCTACTCTGCTCCGGCTTTTGCGCAGCAGTTGCCGATGCGCCAGGTGCTCATCGCGCCTTCCATCGACCCCTTCAGCGACAAGAACCGCGACCTCCTCTCGGAGGAGGTGGCCGCTGTGCTGCAGCGGCTTGAGATTCCCCAGGACCGGCCGATCGTGACCCAGGTGTCCCGGTTCGATTACCTCAAGGACCCGCTCGGAGTCATCGAGGCGTTTCGGCGGGTCCGCCGCTCGGTGAAATGCCGGCTGGTGCTCGCCGGCGGTCCCGCAAGCGATGATCCTGAGGGGGAAGAGGTGCTCTCCCGCGTGCGCGAGGCGGCCCAGGGCCATGCCGACATCCACCTGCTGATGCTGCCGCCGGACAGCCATCTCGAAATCAACGCGCTCCAGCGCGCCTCGGCGGTCGTCGTGCAGAAATCGCTGAAGGAAGGCTTCGGGCTCACCGTCTCCGAGGCGCTGTGGAAGGCCCGCCCGGTGGTGGCCTCGGCGGTCGGCGGCATTCCGCTGCAGGTCAAACACCGCTATAGCGGGCTGCTGGTGCACAGCGTGGAAGGAGCGGCCTACGCGATCAAGCAGCTGCTCAACAACCCCGATTATGCCAAACGGTTGGGGGAAAACGGGCGGGAGCATGTCCGGCAGAACTTCTTGCTCACCCGCCACCTCCAGGATTACCTGTTGACGTTCCTGACCCTGGGGCGCCCGGAAGAGATTTTCTATCTGAACGGATCGTAGCCGCTTCCGCGACGAGCGGCCCGCCGCTGGAATGCTTGACTTTTCTCCGTGGCGGTGACAACATCATGGTACCCAGCGAACCCGAGGCTGGCGTCCTCCCCAAACCCGTCAGCCGATTTCTGAAGCCGTGATCACAACCAGAGGAGGGACCGCGTGATGCATCAGCGTCTGGGGATGCTCGTGGTAGCGCTCGTGGCAAGTGTCGTCATGGTGGCCGGGTGCGAGAAGAAGGCGACGTCTTCGACCGAAGCGATTCAGCACGCGCAGGCGTTGAAGACCCCGCAAGAACAGGCGAATTACCTCATCGGGCAGGCGGAGGGGTTCCTGAGCTCCAAGAGCTACCAGGACGCGGTTGAGGCCGCACAGTACGTCCTCTCCAAGATCGACTCGAACTCGCAGGCGGCCAAGGATCTGCTGGAGAAGGCCAAGACACAGCTGGCGAGCGAGGCGCAAGGCGCCGCTGGCGACGCCAAGAAGCAGTTGGGCTTGTAAGTTCTGCCGGCGCGCTAAGTACGACAACGTCTCGTTCATCGCCCAGGGGCGTGCGAACGCCCTTGGGCGTTCTTGTGAAGGAGGAAACCGTGATGGGCAGTCTCTTAGGATTGGTCATTCTGGTTCTGGACATCGTGGCCATCGTCGACATCGTGAAGCGGCTGATGCCCACGGGCCAGAAAGCGCTGTGGATTCTGTTGATTCTGTTCCTGCCGATCGTCGGATTGATTCTGTACTATTTGCTCGGGAAAAAGAGCTAGACCGCTCGCGCGTCAATGCAAGAAGACCTTGAGAAGGGGGTTGCGGTGGCGCAGTCCGTGGTCGAGAAGGTCATCGAATTTTTTGTCAATTACAGCTTCCAGGTGATCGGCGCGTTCCTTGTCCTGTTCCTGGGATGGAAGTTGTCCCAGTGGGCGGCCAGAACCCTGCTCAAGTTCCTGGAGCATCGGCGGGTCGACCCAACCCTTGCCCGGTTCTTGGCGGGCGCGGTGAAGGGCTTGATCCTGGGTTTTGCCATCCTAGTGTCGCTGGGCAAGTTTGGGATCACCATCGCCCCCATCGTGGCGGGCTTAAGCGCCTTGGCCTTCGGGAGCAGCTTGGCGATTCAGGGGCCGCTGTCCAACTTCGGCGCGGGGCTGTCGATCCTCATGGGGCGACCCTTCGTGGTCGGCAATACGATTATGGTCGCCGGGGTGAGTGGTGTGGTGGAAGAGGTCAAGCTCGCCTACACGACTCTTTCAACTGAAGATGGGGAGAAGATCACGATTCCGAACAAGCACATCGTTGGAGAAGTGCTTCGCAACTCCCTGGAGCACCGCATGGTCGAATCGGTGATCGGCATCAGCTACGGGGACGACCCGGAGCGTGCCATCGAGGCGATCAGGGCCGTCCTGCAGGGCATCCCGGACGTCGCCAAGACGTCGCCGCCGCTGATCGGGATCCAAGAGTTCGGCGAGTCGTCCATCAATCTCGGCGTGCGGTACTGGGTGCCGACGCGGCGGTATTTCCAGGTGTCGTACGCCGTGAACCTGGCGGTGTTCAAGGCGCTCAAAACGGCCCATATCACGATGCCGTTTCCGCAGCGCGAAGTGCGGATGCTCGCCCAGGGATGACGCACGGACGCTCGTGGAGGCCGTGGGCGGCAGCCGGTCTCCTCGTGATGGGACTCGCAGGAGGGGGGCATGCGATGGGAGCACGGCAGGACGTGGCCACGTTTGCCGGGGGGTGCTTTTGGTGCATGGAGCCGCCGTTCGAAAAGCTCGACGGGGGGGTATCGGGGCCCCCGGGGTACCCCGGCGCCACCGAGCCGAACCCCACCTATCAGCAGGTCTCCTCTGGTAAGACCGGGCATGCCGAAGCCGTGCAGGTGGTCTACGACCCCTCGAAGGTGAGCTACCAGCAGCTGTTGGATGTGTTTTGGATGAACATCGATCCCACGCAGGTTCGCGGCCAGTTCGCCGATAAAGGATCGCAATATCGGTCAGCGGTCTTCTACCATACCGCCGAGCAGCAACAGCTGGCCGACGCCTCGAAAGACGCCCTTCAGCGCTCCGGCAAGTTCGACAAGCCCCTCGTGACCGAGATCGCGCCCGCCACCGCCTTCTATCCCGCCGAGGACTATCACCAGGACTACTATAAGAAGAACTCGATTCACTACAAGCTCTACCGGGTCGGCTCGGGCCGCGAGGGATTTCTGCGCCGGCTCTGGGGCGACAAGGCGAAATAAGCGTCCACGCCCCATGCGCGCCAAACCATTCACGGTCCCGTTCGAGGTCCGCGACTACGAGTGCGATCTGCAGGGGATCGTCAACAATGCCGTCTACCAGCAGTACCTTGAGCACGCCCGCCACCAGTTCATCAAGAGCCGCGGGCTGAGCTTCGCCACGCTGACCCGCGACGGGGTGCATCTCGTCGTAGTGCGGGCGGAGCTCGACTATAAGTCGCCCCTGCGCAGCGGCGACCGGTTCGTGGTGGGGGTACGATTTGAGCCGCGCTCGCCGGTTCGATGCGAGTTTCTGCAGGAGGTCCGCCGGGTCCCGGATCGGCGCGTGATGCTCGCGGCGACGATCACCTGCGCGGCGATGAACGCCCGCGGCACGCTCATCCGCCTCCCCGCCGCGGTGGAGGCGTTACGGTAAGCGGATCGGCCTGATCTTGCCGTTTCGGCGGGCCTCAGGCATACTTGGAATGCTAACCGGATCTTGCCGATGCGGATCGTGAGTGTTATCAACGATTAGCGCGTGAGGCCAGGAGTACCGGGCGACCCGTCCTCAGTCGGGACGATGGGAGCCCGGCTTTTTTTTGTGCTCGTCTAGCCACAGGTTGAAGGATGGGAGGGACGCGGATGAGGTTCGGACGACGTCAACCACGCATCGCCCAGGTGCTCACCGCCCCGGCGGGTGCCGCCGAACGGCTGCAGCGCTGGGCATCGGGCATCACCCTGACCACCGCGCTCATGACGGCCGCCGCGCTGGTGATCCGGGGCCGAGACGACCGGACGGCGCTCCACATCATCGTGAGCGTCAGCGTGCTCGCCTTGCTCTGGGCGTATAGCCTCACCCGCCTGTCGCATCGTTTGTCGGTCCTGTGCCACGTGAATGCCATCCTCTGGCTGAACAGCGCAGTACTCCTCGCGTTGGTGACCGCGATCATCTGCATGACCGGCGGATCGCTCAGCACCCTCTACTGGTTCTTTCTTATCCTCATCGTCGCGGAGTGTCTCCAGGCTCGCTATCGCGGCATCGCGATGGCCTGGCTGTCGTGGGCGGTCTTCTGCAGCGTCATCGTCGCGCAGGTGATGCAGTGGCTGCCGGATGAGCGCAGCGGCGTCTCGCCGGAAGTGCAGCTGCTGGGGGCCACACGGATGCTGCACGCGATCGGCATCGCGGCCTGGTATCTCGTGGTCGCCATCACGGTCAGCGTCTGGGCCGTGTGGATGGGCCGGCATGACCGGGAGCTGCGCAAGCGCCACGAGGCGCTGGCGGAGCGCGAGCGAGCGCTTGAGAGCGAACACGACCGGATCAAATCCGAGCGCGCCGCATTCGGGCAGCGCACGTTTCATCTGGACCAGACCAAGCGGCAGCTGGACAACGACCGGGTGAAATATGAGAAGGACCGCCAGCAGTGGGATCGCCAGCGCGCGGAATCGGTGCAGCGGCTCGCCGATCAGGACGCGGCCCTGACCCAGCGGGTCCGGACCTCCGAGGAGCGGCAGCGGCAGCTCCAGCAGGCACAGCAGCAACTGGAAGAGGCCCAACAGGGCTGGGAGCAGCAGCGCGTGCGGATGACCAAAACGCTGGATGATCGGGATGCCGCCCTGGGCGAGCGGACCCGCACGCTCGATGAAGCGAAGGATGTGTTTGAGTCGCAGCGGGCGCAGACGACCGCCTCGCTCACGAAACTGCAGGAGACGCTGCTCGGCAGCGTCAAGCGCATGAGCGAGGAGATGGCTCAGGTGGAGGACAAGCGGCATCTGCTCGAGGAGGCGGAGCGGGTCTTTGCCGCCACGCAGGCCCAATGGACGCGCGATCAGGCCCAGATCGCCCAGTCGCTGGATGAACGGGCGAATCTGTTGACCGTGCAGACCGAAGAGGTGCGCAGCGCCCAGGAGGCGCTGGCCAAAGCCCAGGAGCGCTCCGTAGCCGAATCGGCGGAGCGGGAGCATCAGGCGGCCGAACGGTTGGCGGACGTCGAGGCCACCCAGCAACGGCTGTTGGAGCAGCAGCGGGAGGCGCACACCCAGATCGCCCAGCGCGAGCGGGAGCTGCATGCCGGCGAAGCCGAGCTTGCCCAGCAGCAGCGCCGCCTCGAGGAAGCCACCGCCTCGCTGGAGCGGACCCACGCGCAGCTTGACGCGGACCGGGCCGCGCTCGAAGCGCGGGCGGATACGCTTGCGAAAGAGATGGGCCAGGTCGGCACCCAGCGCCAGGTCGTCGAGCAGCAGCAGCACCGCCTGGTCGAAAATCTGGGCAAGCGGGAGCGGGGGCTGGATCAACGCGCCACCCAGCTCGATGCTCAGCAGAACGAACTGCACGCCATGCGCGCCCAGCTGACTGAGCAAGTGAAAGCGCTGGACGTGCGCCAGCGCGCGCTCGCGGAGGAGCGAACCGAGTGGGAGCGGGAGCGCGACCGGATGGCCAAGACCATCGCCGCCCCGCGCGGTCTCTTCGTCCAACAGGCCCATCGCGCGCTGCAGGCCCAGGCGAAGAAACTGCGCGAGCAAGGGCGGGAGCTCACCGAGCAGCGCCGCGCGCTGACGACCCGGGAGCAGCAGCTTGAGAAACAACAGCTCGAGTTGACGCGCACCGCCCATCACACGCAATCGGCGCGGCACGCATTCGAGGTGGAGCAGGAGCGGCTCACGCAGCAGCTCCGTCATCGGGAGCTCGAGCTGGCGGAACGCCTCCAGGGTGTCGGGGAGGCGTCGCGGCGCACCGAATCGGATCGCGCCAAACTCGAGGAGCTCCGGAGTCAGCTGGACCACCATCGCAAAGCGCTGGAGACGCAACAGGTCTCCCGCGGAACAGGGCACGATGTCGAGCTCCGCGCGGCCAAGCAGCAGCTGGAGCAGGGCCAGCGCGCGCTGGCGGAGCAGCAGCGGGCGTATGAGCGCGATATGCGACAGTGGCAAGAGGCCAAGCGCATCGCTGACCAGCGGACGTCGCCCGCGGCCGAGACGTTGACCAGCCAGCGCCGCGCCCTTGCGGATCAGGAGCGCCAGCTGGCCCAGGCCCGCCAGGAGTGGGAACGCACCCACGGCCGCGCCTCCGGGCAGTTCACCAAACAGGAGCGCCAGCTGGCCGGCAAGGCGCAGCAGCTGGATACGCGCGAGCGCGACCTCGCGCGCCTGACGCGCAAGCTCGAGGAACGGCAAGAGACGCTGGAGCGCCAGCAGCACGAGGCGGCCCAGGGGTCGGTGACGCGCGAGCGCGACCTGGCCCTTCGTTTTGAGCAGGTGAAGACGCTCCAACAGCAGATTGAAGAAGAGCGGCGCACGCTCCAGCATGAGCGGGAACAGCTCGAAGCGGCGCGCCGCCAGTTACAGGACGAGCAGCGCCACCTGGAAACGACGCAGCAGCACCTCAACGACACGCGGCGGTCGCTCGCGGAGGCGTCCGTGGGCCAGGCGCCCGACACGCTCTCGACGGAGACGGTGACGTTGCTGGCGAACGAGTTGAACGCGCCGCTGGCGAGCGTGCGCGCGCTGCTGTCGACGGTCTTGTCAGGCGATCACGGCGAAGTCTCGCCGGCCTTCCAGAGCGTTCTCACCGATATCGCGACGACACATGAGCGGTTGCAGCGGGTGGTGGCGGATGCGCTGGACCTCGCCCGTCTTGAGCAGGGGCAGGTGTCCTTCACGCTCCAACCGGTGAGCCTGCGCGATCTCCTGACACCGCTCATTCAGGAGATCGAGTCGGCCTCCGCCGGCAAGGCGCTCTCGCTCAGCCGAAAGTGGGAGGATTCCCTGGTGGCGATCGTCGATCCGGAGCAGGCCCGCCGCATTCTGCGCGCGGTGCTGCAGAACGCCGTGCAGTACACGAAGCGCGGCACCGTCACGATTACGTCGATGACGGAGCGCGGGCGAGCGATCGTCAACATCAGCGACACCGGAGTGGGCATCCAGCCGGCCCAGCTCGGGCAGCTGTTCGCGAAGCCGAAACTGGGCAGCCTGCTGCGCGGCAGAGGATTTAGCCTGTATCTCGCGCGAACCCTGGCCAAGGCCATGCAGGGCGAGGTGATGCTGGTGTCCAGCGAATTGGAAAACGGCAGCACCTTCTCGGTGGCGTTCCCGATCTGGAGAGCGGACGCGCCGAAACCGGCCGGGGCGCCTGTGACGACGGCCGCCTCCTCCTGATATGGCGAAACTGCTGCTGGTGACCGCGGACGGCCTGCTCGCCAAGGCGTACAGCACTCGCCTGGGACGGATGGGGCATCAGGTCGACTGGCAGTCCACCGGGCATGACGCGCTGGCCAGGGCCCGTCGGGAGATTCCCGAGCTGATCCTGCTGGATGCAACGCTGCCAGGGCTGCACGGATTGGACGTGCTCAAGTTTCTCCGCGACGTGCCGCCGCTCGTGAAAGTGCCGGTGATCCTGTTGATCGAACGTACGCTCTCGCGCGAGATCGTGCAGCAATGCCGCATGTGGGGTGCCGGCAGCTGCGTGGAGAAGGATACCTGCTCACTGGAGGAGCTTACCCGGCACGTCGCGCAAGCGCTCCAGCCTGTCCCCGTTGCGCCCTCCGTGTAAATTCCCCGGTGGCATCTTCGCCCGTTTGGTGGTACAACAGTAGCTAAGGGAGCACCCCGCTCCGACGCCACCAGCGCATCAGAGGTGCCGCATGAGCAAAATCCTCAATGTCGAGACCCGCCTTGAGCCCTTGCGCGTCAGACCGGTGCCGATCCAACCGTCGAGCCTGTCCGAGGAGGCTCAAGCCAAGCTGGGTCGGTTGACGACGGAGCTGGCCGAGGTGCATCGCGTCTTGGGGCAACTCCATCGGAAGCTTGACGAACGCATGCCTCCTCCCGCGCCTAGCAGGGATGAGCGCCTCGTGCAGCGATGGCTCCTGGTTATGGCATGGATCCTGGCGGTGGCGGTATGGGTGACGGATCCCTCAGGCCCGCCGCCCGGCGCGCAACGCATCGCTCGATTCCTGGACACGCTGCCCCTCAGCGGAGATCTGTCGGCGCTGCCTGTCGATGCGACGCCGCAGCCCCAGGCTGCGGCAGCGGATCCCATCGAGACCGCCTCAGCATCCTGGCAAGTGCTTGAAATGCCCGCACAGCGGGAGATCTCTCCCCGGCTCGACGGGTCGTCCGTGTCACCGGAGCCCTCACCCGAATCCACCGAACCCGCTCCAGCGACCAGCGATTCTCCGCAGGAATTGGACGCCAGTCCGCGCGGGCCGATCACGCTCTAACGACCAACGAACAGGCCCGATGCCGCCGGTGAGCCAAAAACGCGTCACGCTGTCCCGGTGGCAGCTGGAGCTGCTCACGAAGTGCCCCCGCTGTTTCTGGCTCCTCAATCGGCATGGCGTGAAGCAGCCCAAGAGCCTGCCGCTTGCGCTGAACACCGCCATGGACCAACTCCTCAAAGAGGAGTTCGACGAGTACCGGGCCGCCGGCGAGCCGCATCCGATCCTGACCGAACACGGGGTGCCGGCTAAACTGTTCGGGGATGCCCAACAGCTGCAGGCCTGGCGCAACAATTTTCAGGGACTGCGCTGGAGCGATGCCGGCACTGGCCATACGCTCTTCGGGGCGGTGGATGAGATTTTGGAGTTTCCGGACGGCTCCCTGGCGGTGATGGACTACAAGTCGTCAGGGGCGAGCGCGGCCACGATCTACCCCTCCTATCAGCTCCAGATGGACGTTTACACGTTTCTGTTGCAGCGGATGGGGTTCCGGACCGCTCCGCGCGCATACGTCGCATTTTTCCTTGCCGTAAAAAGCGACCGGTTTAACGGGCGCCTGCCGTTCCGTGCGGAGCTGGTGGAGGTCATTCCGCAGCCCGAGCGCGTGCACGCGCTCTTCGAGCGGGCGGTGGCGGTCGCACAGGCCGATGAGGTGCCCGCGCCTGGGGCGGAATGCGATCTCTGCCGCTGGCATGCCGAGGCCCAGGCGTGCACGGCGTGACCTTGCAGCCTTTCACCCGGAGCGTTAAGATACCAGTATTCTAAAAGAGGATGGGGAAGCGTACAGAGCGGCATTGGCTGATCGTCTTGGTGCTGGGCGGCGGAGCGCTCCTGTGGGGCTGGAGCCAGTACGAGCTGACCGGAACGGCCGCCAGCGGGCCCAGAGAGCCGGGCGCTGCCGTGGTCATTTTCGACAGTCGGACAAAGCAGGTCACCCCGAGGGCTCCCGTGCAGAAGAGCGACGCGGAATGGAAACGGCAGCTCACCCCTGAAGCATATGAGGTGACGAGGCGCAAGGGCACCGAGCGGCCGTTCAGCGGCGCGTACGTTCACACCAAGGACGCGGGGATGTACCGGTGCGTCTGCTGCGGCACCGAGCTTTATCCCTCCACGACCAAGTTCGATTCCAAAACCGGCTGGCCCAGCTTCTGGGCGCCGGTCGATGAGCATAACGTCCGGTATGAGACGGACGCCAGCCTGTTCATGCGCCGAACCGAAGTGATGTGCGCGCGGTGCGGGGCGCACCTGGGGCATGTGTTCGACGACGGCCCGCCGCCGACGGGCAAGCGGCACTGCATCAACTCCGTGGCGCTGACGTTCATCAACAAGAAGGAGGGGTCGTGATGGGAAAAATGTTGCGGTGCCGGGATGTCGGGGTCGACTGCGACTTTGAAGCGCACGGCAAGGACGAAGCGGACATCCTGAAGCAAGCCGCCGAGCATGCCAAGGGCTGCCATACGGGCGTGCAGTTGACGCCAGCACTCCAGGCCAAGATCAAGGCCGCCATCAAAGACGAAGGCAGTTCCTGCTGCGGCGGGTCGTGCCACTAAGCGGGTTGGTCCACGGGTTGATCGTGAACGAGTGATCGCGTAAGCGGGACGGTTCTCGCGTCGTTGGAGACCGGAGCCGTCCCGTTTTGCACCCTCCGAGGAGATCCCACGTGCCGGATGATCGGGTGATCGCCTATTTCTCGATGGAGATCGCGCTGGACTCCCGCATGCCCACGTATGCGGGCGGGCTGGGCGTGCTGGCCGGCGATACCATCCGCGCGGCCGCCGACCTGAAGGTGCCAATGGTGGCGATTTCGCTGCTCTACCGCAAGGGCTACTTTACCCAGCGGCTCCCCCCGCCCGGCGCGCGGCGGGGGGGGGCGGCGGCGCGGCCGGGGGGGGCGGGCCCGGCGCGGGGGCCCGG
>ORMF011158187.1_pt1 | contig 19798 bp, 15 predicted proteins | sample 1779871 | NCBI WGS metagenome assembly ORMF01 (sample SAMEA104232316, study PRJEB22302) | groundwater metagenome | biome: forest; feature: aquifer; material: groundwater | place: USA | collected 2011-08-07 | depth 5.4 m | reverse complement strand
TTCACGTCGTCCGGAAGGACGAAGTCCCGCCCCTCCATTAGCGCCAAGACCTGCGCCCCCCGCAGCACCGAAATCGACGCGCGCGGACTCGCACCGAGGGCCAGATCAGCGGACCGCCGCGAGGCGCGACCAATCGCGGTGATGTAGTCGACAACGGCGTCTTCGACGCGGACACGCTCCACTTCCTGCTGGAGATCGACGATGTCGCCGACCGCGAGGATTGGATTCAACTCTTCGACCCGTCGGTGCGAATCCCCGCCATCGCGATGCCGCCTCAGAACCTCCGTCTCGTCCTCGGATGAACGGTAGTCGACCAATACCTTGAATTGAAACCGGTCGAGCTGCGCCTCGGGTAACGGGTACGTGCCCTCGTACTCAACCGGATTCTGCGTAGCCGAGACGAGAAACGGAACGGGCAACGCAAAGGTCTGCCCCTCGATGGTGACCTGGCGCTCTTCCATAGCCTCGAGGAGCGCTGCCTGCGTCTTGGCGGGCGCCCGATTGATCTCGTCCACCAGCACGATCTGCGCGAACAGGGGGCCGGGGCGAATGTGGAAACCGTTGGTGGACAGATCGAACACGCTCGTGCCGACCACGTCGGACGGCATGATGTCCGGCGTGAACTGGATCCGGCGAAACTCACCCCCGACGAGCCTCGCCAGCGCCTTAGCCATGAGGGTCTTGCCCGTCCCCGGAACGCCCTCGATGAGCACGTGGCCCCGCGAAAAGAGCGCGATCGCCATCTGCTGAAAGGGCTCGTCCATGCCGACCAGCACCGTGGAAGCGGCCTCGCGGAGCCGCAGCCAAGTCTGGCGGACCCGCGACTCGTTGGCAGTCTGCAACTTATCTCCCTCCACGTCGGAGCATCTCCTCGATCGATCGCACGAGTTGGAGCAGCCGGCGCTCTCCGATTGGCGGCCCGTCCAGGGCGATGACGGCCGCCCCGAGCTCGCCGTGGTCTATCGGCCGTCGTTCGGACATGAGCCGCGCCAGCTCGCCGGCGGACAGATCAGCGCGCACGCCGAGCTGGGTCGCCACTCGACGGCGGACCAGCGCAGCATAGCGCTTCTGCAGCCAGTCCGTTGCGCGCGCCCGCTGCAGCAAACCAGCGAAAGAGCTGATGTACTCGCCTGTGGATCGCGACGGCACCGAAACCGGAACGACCGCGGGACCGAACCGTCGACCGCCCCAGAGCATGAAGACAAAGGTCATGACAGCCGCATACCAGACCGCCCACCCCCACGGCGAGGTGCGCATGACGCCGAACAGGTCCGGCTCTGCGATCGGCTTGTGGTGCGCCTCCTCGAATGCAACGCTCTGCACGCGGGGCGACTGGGCCAGCACGTTCAACATGAACGCGGCGTTCTCCCCGCGCGCGATCGAGCCATTGGTCAACAGGGACTCGGACGAAACAGCGTAGATCCGCCCACGTCCAATAGCGGACGTCGCGGCGAACACCCGGTCCTCTTCGAATACGACCGGGACCCATTGCGGCATGACGGCGGAGTAGATGTCGAGCGCCCAACGCGTCTGTACGTTGAAGCCAGACACGATGGGCGCCCGAAAGAAGCGATCCAGGACGCCAGAGGTTTCGGTGAGCGGCACCAGCCGCCGGTCCACGAGGAACTTCAGCGACATTGGATCTTGCTGCGGGACCCCCACCTGGCGTAGAGATATCGATCCTGGCCAGGGCACGTAGACGAGCACGCCACCCTGCTCGATCCAGGTGTAGAGCGCATCAGCTTCTCGGCGCTCGATGGGCCGGCTCGGCGAAAGCAGGAATAGGAGGTCCACGCCTTCTAGGGGCAACGACGACTGCTCCAGTCGCTGGACTCGGTAACCCAGGCGCTCGAGCCAGAGGGCCAGAGCCAGCGCGCCCCTGGAACTTGCGTCGGTGCTGACGAGCGTCGTCTCGTCCTCATCGTTGCGCTCAGCGACAGACTGGCCCAGAATCGCCCCGAACACGAGGAGACAGGCAAGGAACACCACACCACGGTTGTGGGCGATCCAGCTCCTCACGCCGCGGCCTCTCTCACGTGGACGGCCAACTCGATGAGTCCTCGGTAGTTCGTTTCGGTAACCGCGTCGCCGCCATACCAGATCTCGTCGAAGGCGGCGACGAGCGGGCTCAGGGCCCGGCCCACGGCGGGCCCAGCCGCGTTGGCACGACGGAGGTGCTCGCGGTTCGTCGCGGAGGGGTCGAAACGCGCCTCGCCGTGCTCCTCGATCCCAAGCAGCGTCGAGAGGAGCACGAAATGGCACGCCTCGCGATAGCGGCCGACCGCCGCCTGCCGTTGAGCGGCCGCAAGGGCCTCCACAGCCGTTGGAGGGAGGGCGTCCGGACCGGCGTCGATCTCGGCCTGACGGACGAGAGCTGCCCGCAGCCCGGCACGGTACAGCAACACGATGCCGACGATCGCGGCGAGGGCAAGGACAACGATCAGCGGACTGGTGAGGAGGTGAGGCAGGAGGTCGAGGAGTCGATCGACCGGCCAGCGCACGATGTTCCAGGACCATTCCAGTAGTGCGATCACCAGCAGGACCACGGGCAGCAGCCAGCCAGGCGTCAGGTCACGCCAGGTAGTGGGATGGAAGCGAGGCTCCAACAGCACCTGGTCGAGCGCCGCGCGCGCAGCCTCCGGGTTGATGCGCGCGGACCGCTCCGCCTCCAGCGCAGCAGCGGCGGCGCGCAGGCGCTGCTCGGCGGCCGGCGCGTTGACGGGGCGCTCCAGGAGCGGCGCTCGGAGCCATTCCCAGGTAGCGAGCGTGGGCTCCGAGTCGAGCGCGGCCAGAGCCTCGATCGCGATGGATGGATCGGCCGGGTCCGGGGCAGTTCGCCAGTCTTCGACGATGCCAATGGCTCGACTCAAGGCTTCACGCTCGTCGTGCAGAGACGCCGCGGACATGGTAGAGGGGAGGAGCGCGGCGACTACAAAGGCGACTACAAATAGGAGCGCGGCGAGGATCGATCTCACTATGTTGGCGCGATCCGAAGCATGCGCTGCTCGAGGTCGTACCCTTCAGTGCGCGCCCGCAGCTCGTAGTACAACACGACCGCGATGGCCACGGAGAATGGAGTCACGGTGACGTTGACCGCCGCTTGTACAACGGCGTTCAGCACCGCGGCGATGATGGGCGCTTCGAGGACGACGGCCATCCCTTGGATCGCCAAACTGAGCACACCGGCCATCGAGATCTCGACAAAGGTGACGGCGACCCAGGCGATGACCACGACGATCGCCGTATGCCACCAGAGACTTCGCGTGAGCGCCCAGCTCCGGCCGAGCGCCGCGATCGGCCCCTGCTTCTCGAGCACCACGATCACGTAGGCGTTGGCCCAACGAACCCACACGTAGACGCCGAGAGGAAACACGATGAATAGCGGGATCGCGGTCGCACCATAGATCAACGACAACAGAATCAATGGAACCAGGCGGCTCGTCGCCGCACTGTAGACGCTGCCGGGGGTGAGCACATCGGGCTCCCTCTTTGGATCCACGAGCTTCCCGCAGGCAACCACCAACGCTATCGAGGCAATTGCCGAGGCGATTCCCGCGATGAGACCTCCGAGCCCCGTCCCAGCCACGGCGCTTCCGACAGCGGACAACGAACCAGAGGAGGAGCTCGACAGCGTGGAGAGGGTCGCGGCGGTGAGGATGGCCTGAATCGCGTAGCCGGGCACAACGGCCCACGCCGCGATCATGGCGAGCAGGCGGTAGTTTCGTCGAGCGAGCGTGATGCCCCGATCGACGACTTCGCCGATTCCCATCGGCCCGATGACGATTCCCGGTGTCGGCCGTTCATCCATGGGATCAGCCCCCGAACGCTTGGCCGCAGTCTACCACCTGCACCAAGGAACAGTATTCTAGCCGGGGGTGCCCCCGAAGTTCGTGCGCTCGTCGGGTTACGCCCTCACCCTGTCCCCTCTCCCAGAGGGAGAGGGGACAGGACACCGCTCTAGCCGACGACGATGTTGAGGAGGCGGCCGGGGACGTATACGACCTGGCGCACCGTGGCGCCGTCCAGGTGCTGCTGGACGCGGGGACTCGCCGTGGCGATCTGCCGCGCCTCTTCTTCCGAGATATCGGCAGGAGCCTCGATCTTATCGCGGACCTTGCCGTTCACCTGAACGATGAGGGTCACCTGGCGTTCAACTGTCAGCTCAGGATCGTAGACGGGCCATCGTTGCAGGTGGACGCTGTCCTGATGCCCGAGGCGGTGCCACAGCTCCTCCGCGAGGTGCGGCGCACCGGGCGCCAGTAGGAGCGCCAGATACTCGCTGACCTCGCGCCAGACACGGCGGGACACACGCCCGCGGAGTCGCATGAGACCGTTCGTCGCTTCCATCAAAGCTGCGATGGACGTGTTGAACTTGAAGCGGTCAAGGTCATCGGTCACACGCTTGATCGTCTTGTGGATCAGGCGGCGTGCTTCCTCGTCACCGGGGCCGTTCTCGGCGGGAGCAGAGTCACCCGCGCCGTCGAGGACCAAACCCCACAGGCGGTGGATGAAGCCCTCGACGCCGGAGATGCCCTGCGGGTTCCAGGGTCCACCCGAATCCCAAGGGCCGATGAACATCAAATAGAGGCGCACCGAGTCCGAGCCGAGCCGGTTCACATAGTCATCGGGGTTGACCACGTTGCCCCGCGACTTCGACATTCGGCTGCCGTCCGGCCCCAGGATGATCCCCTGGTTGTAGAGCCGCTGGAAGGGCTCGCCGAACGAGATGAGACCCATATCTCGAAGAGCCTTCGTGAAGAATCGCGAGTACAGCAGGTGCATGACGGCGTGCTCGACACCGCCCATGTACTGGTCGACGGGCATCCACGCATCGACCGACTCACGCGCGAAAGGCCTGTCGGACGCGTGGGGGTCGCAGTAGCGCAGCATGTACCACGAAGAGTCGACGAATGTGTCCATCGTGTCGGTCTCGCGACGAGCCGGGCCACCACACTTCGGACACGTGGTGTGCACGAACTCTTCGTGATAGGTTAGCGGGCTCTGCCCCGTTGGGCGGAACTCCGCATCCTCGGGCAGTAGGATCGGGAGCTGGTCCTCGGGCACAGGCACGATGCCATCCTTCTCGCAATACACGACAGGGATCGGCGTTCCCCAATACCGCTGGCGGGAGATGAGCCAGTCGCGGATGCGGTAGTTGACCGTGCGCTTGCCGATGCCCAAGGACTCGAACCAATCGGCGACGCGCTCCTTCCCCTCTTCCGACGGCAGCCCATCGAACTGCCCAGAGTTCACCATAACGCCCACACCGCTGTACGCTCCCTCTCCCTCTGGGAGAGGGCTGGGGTGAGGGCGTGGCCCCGCTGCCTCATTGGCTTCGCTCTCGTCGTTCCCCACCGGAGGGAGAGACCGAACCACCTCGCGAATAGGCAACCCAAACTTGCGTGCGAACTCGTAGTCACGTTGGTCGTGCGCCGGGACGGCCATAATCGCGCCCGTTCCATATGAAGCAAGCACGTAATCGGCGATCCAGATCGGCGCCAGCTCGCCGTTCGCCGGATTGATCGCCTCGGCGCCCAGGAACACACCCGTCTTCTCTCGTTCTGTCGAGAGACGCTCCACCTCGGTCGCCCGTCGCGCCTGTTCCTGGTAGTCCCGGACCTCCGCGACGTGGTCCGCGGAGACCAGCGTCTCCACGAGCGGATGCTCGGGCGCCAACACGACGTAGGTCATGCCGAACACCGTGTCGACCCGGGTCGTATAGACGGGGATCTCCAGGCCCTCGTGGCCCGCGACCCTCAGGCGGAACTCGACGCCATTGCTGCGCCCGATCCAGTTCCGCTGCATGGTCTTCACGCGCTCGGGCCAGTCGATCTCCGACATCTCTAGGAGCTCGTCGGCGTAGGAGGTGATCTTGAAGAACCATTGCTCCAGATCGCGCCGGCTGACCACCGTGTCGCATCGCTCGCAGCGGCCGTCGACGACCTGCTCGTTGGCGAGCACGGTCTGGCAGTGAGGACACCAGTTTGCGGGCGCGTAGGCGCGGTAGGCGAGACCCCGCTCGAGGAACTTCAGGAAGAACCACTGGTTCCAGCGATAGTACTCCGGCAGACACGTGGCGATCTCGCGATCCCAGTCGTACATGCCGCCGATGGTCTTGAGCTGCTTCTCCATGCGACGGATGTTGTCCATCGTCCAGGTGTGCGGGTGGATCCCGTGGTTGATCGCCGCCTCTTCAGCCGGAAGGCCGAATGCGTCGAAGCCGATGGGAGCGAGCACGTTGTAGCCGCTCATGCGCTTGTAGCGCGCGTGGGCATCGGCAGGAGCGAAGTTGTACCAGTGCCCGATGTGAAGGTCGCCCGAGGTGTAGGGGAACATGACCAGGGCGTAGTACTTGGGAAGGTCGGAGTTCTCGGACGCGCGGTACAGACCGGACCGCGCCCACTCCTCCTGCCAATGCTCCTGGATCTTTAGCGGCTCGTACCGCTCAGCCATGCCGCACCACCGGACCAAAAAATAAGCGCGCAGCCTCGGTGGCCGCGCGCACTCTCACCCCTGGAGGCCTGCACGGAGGTGGGTGGAGCAGAGGGGAATCGAACCCCTGACCTCTTCCATGCCAAGGAAGCGCGCTCCCGCTGCGCCACTGCCCCAGAAACGCTTGACGGAGTCAAGGCTCAGGAATTCTACCAGACCCCAACCACGCGCTGCTGAGGCGGGCTCCGTCCATTGACACCAAGCGCGCCCGGCCGTTACGCTGGCACGGCCTCATCTAACGAAGTTGGGCTTATCTATCAGGAGGAATCATGCTGCGCACGAGCAGAGTCGGCGCTTCTCTTTCGCGGAACACGCGATTACTCAGCAGCTCGGGTCTTCGTTTATTCATGTTCGCGGCCCTCGTGTTCACGTGCTTCCCGGGTGCGCAGACGGTGGGAGCGCAGCAGGCTCCGACGTTCGGGAGCAGCGCCTCGATGCTGCCTCGTACAGTAGGCGTCTACTCCGTGGTCAACCTCAACCCCGATGACGCGCAGCGCGCCCCTCTCACGCGACTCTGGGACTACTACATGCAGAATCCCGAGATTCAGTCCCAGGTCCAGCCCGCGCTCGACAGCATGATTCGCGGAATGAGCTGGAACGAAGTGCGTGAGGGCATGGCTACCTGGGTCGGCCACGAGGCATTTTTCGCGATCCCCACGCCTCGAGACGCGCAGAGCCTCTTCGAGATGACAACGTCTTCGCGCTCTTCCATGATGAGCGGACCTCCTTCTGACCTGCCGATCCTCACCGGCATCGCAGTCCGAAATCCAACCGCCATGCTCGCATTCTTCCTGACCCTGCCTAACAACCCCACCGGTAGTGATGTGAGCAGCGTCAATCACAACGGCGTGGCTGTGAGCACCATCGTCACGGACAGCGGAACCTACTACATGGCCCTGCCGTCGGGATGGTTGCTCTTCGCGGGATCGCAGCAAGTGATCTTCGACGCCCTCGACCGGACCCCAACGAACAGCCTCGCGTCGAACCCGACATTCCAGGAAGCCCTCCGCGGACAGGCCACCGCCCCCCTTGCTCTGGTTTACGCCGACAATCCATCACAGTCGTTCGTCACACCCGAGACGGCTGGCTTCTCGCCGGACTTCACCGCGTGGACTGCGGCTACGATCCGATACGACGCTCGTGGACTGCGCATCGACCAGACCAATGGGAACGACCCTTCGAAGATGACCGCCGCGCAGCGAGCCCTGGTTACCGCCGCGGCCCCCCAGATGCGAACGGCTCGATTGGCGCCCGCGAACAGCGCCGTCCTCCTCGCGCAGTCACACATCAACTTGATCTGGAACGTCGTGAAAGAGACCATCGAACGCTCGCCGAGCGGCAGCGACTTCCGTCAGGGGCTCCTCTCGTTCGAGGCGGAGACTGGCCTGAACGTCGATCGGGACATCTTTGGCTGGATGACAGGTGAGCTGGGAGCCTTTGTGGCTCCCGGCGGCGAGGAAGCCCCAATGGGTTTCGGCGTCGCTCTGGCCATTGAAGCTCCGGATCCGACAGTCGCGCAGGCTCGGGTCGCACGCTTCATGGACGTCATCACGGCGACCGACACAACCGGAGCCACGATCACCGTGGAGCAGATCGCTGGCAACCGATTCAACAAGCTCAGCTCGCGAAGTGGCGGGGACAACTTCGTTCTGTACCTCGGGACCGTAGGCGCCTGGGTGATCGCGGCGGACGACGCGAGCCTGGTCACCGGACTCGCCGCGAGGGCCGCGGGTGGCGCTGACCAGGGGTTAGCGGGCGATTCTGGCTTCTCGTCGGTTCGGGCGCTCTTGCCAAATCCGTCGCAGTCGATCATCTACGTGGACATCACGCGGCTGACCGACATGATTCTGAGCGCATCCTCTCCATACGTTTCACCAAGCGAAGCCGCGCAAGCACGATCCTACCTGGCTCCCTTCAAGCGAATCGCGATGGGCGGCTCGTCGACCCTGGAGCGCACACGCGCGACCACGTTCATCGAGATCCAGGTGCCGTAGCAAGATGAGCGCGGAGACCGAGCTACGCGACCAGATCGCAACGGGCGCTAGTTGGGCACCCAGAGGATCGATGAGACCTCGCTGAACTCGCGCCATAGCTTACGCCACGAGTCGCCGCCGTCGTCGCTGCGATAGAGGTAGCCGTAGCGGCTGGCAGCGTACATCGTCTCGGGCGCCGACGGCGGGATGCTCACGGTCCACATGGCGGAGTTCGGCTGGACCGGCAGACCGAGGCTCTCCCAAGTAGCTCCCGTATCCCTGGAGCGCATGAGGACGCCAGTCCGGCCCGGTGTGGCGTCGCCGACGGCGAGGAAGACCGTTTTTGGATCGTTCGGCTTCACTGCGATCCCGCGGACGTAGTGCCAGGGAAACGTGTCCCGCGCATGCGCGGGCTCCCAGGTCTCGCCATCATCCGCGCTCCGCCAGACGTCGTCGTTCACGACGGTGAACACGGTACTCGGTGCACCGCCAGCTACCGAGAGATTGTGGACATCTGGGTTGGCGATCTGGTCATCGAGGCGAACCCAGCTATCGCCGCCGTCCGTGCTGTGTCGGACGCCATCGACTTCGAACCCGACCCACACGCTGTGGTGATTCGTTGGATCGATGGCGATGGCCGTGGGCCTCGGAATCCCGACCGCCGGGCACGACTCCGCGATCTCCATCGGGAGCAGCCGCCAACTCGATCCGCCGTCCGTGGTTCGGTAGATACCCGGCTTGCTGGGCGTGCCCACCCCCACGAAGAGCGTCGACGGATCCACGGGGTCGATTGCGATGCTCCAAATCATAGAACCCTTGAACGGATTGTGGAGCAGGGCCCATCTGGCTCCACCGTCATCCGTCCGATAGAGGCCCAAATCGGTCCCCGCGTAAATGACAGACGGATTCTTTGGATCCGCCACGAGCGCACGCACAAGACAGTCCGAGTGGAGGCCCTGGCCAACACCGACGCGCCGCCACGACTCGCCGTCGTCCGGACTCATCATCACACCCTGACCGATCGTTCCGACCAGAATGCTCCCCTTGTTCGTCACGGCGCAACCTCCCCACTCGAAGCTGCCGCCAATGTACAGGAAGGTAAACTTCCTGGCCAGACGCGCTGAGGAAGCACACCAGGCTCACCGCGTCCTGAGTGGGAGGCCCCTAACGATGGAGATCTTCGAAGGCATCCGAACGATGCTGGCCATTCGGCGCTACCAGGACCGTGCCGTGCCGCAAGACGTGATCCGCCGCATCCTGGAAGCTGGTCGCCTCACGGGCAGCGCGAGAAATCGGCAGCCGTGGCACTTCGTCGTGGTCGAGAATCGCGACTCGCTGAAGCGCATCAGCGAGATCGCGGAGACGGGTCGCTACGTGGACAAGGCGCCACTGGCCATCGTGGTTGCCGCGAACCGAACCCCAATCGCGGTCGCCGACGCGAGCCGCGCGATCCAATCGATGATGCTGGCGGCCTGGGAAGAAGGAGTGGGGTCGAACTGGGTCGGCTTCGGGGGACACGAAGAGGTGAAAGAGCTCCTCGGCATGCCCGAAAACGTCGATATTGTGGGCATCATTCCGTTTGGGTACCCTGCCGACAAGGTTGGGGCTGGCAAGAAGCAGCGAAAGCCCCTCGGCGAGATCGCGCACCGCGAGCGGTGGGGCCAACCGTTTGAATAATCGCTGGGAATGAGGAAGGGCCCCATCCGGAATCCGGATGGGGCCCTTAGATCGTCAGATTAGTAGTTTGCGCGCCCCGTTACTGGCTGGTAACCCCTAGTAGCTCCCGGTTCGGCGCTGTGGCCGACGTTCACGTACCAGTGGAGCACGGGTCTGCGAAGACCCTCGGACGATCACCGAGGGTCGAGTGTGCCAGCACGCGTTTCCCCGAAGCGGTCGAGCAGGATTCTCATGCCGTACCTCCTCGCTTCAACTGGTCGGGCTGTCGGCCCGATGGTCGCCTCGCCGGACGACTTCAGTTATCCGTCCGGTTCACTTCTCAGTATATATCGTGCAGACCGATACATCCAGGTTGACCAAGGCCGGCATTGATCGGACGGAAGATTGGGCGAACCGCCAACCTGAGGGTGACGTTATTCGCATTCTCGGATGCTAGGAAAATGCAACGACGGCACCGGATAACAAAGGTACGATCTGTCGTAGTGGGTAGTCGGGTGGCGCTCTCAAGGCCTTCGCCTGTTTGCGTGTTTGCGGATTGCCGTGGACGGTGGATGGCGCCGCGGCTATGATCGGCAACGCTCGTACCGCGTGACCATGGCGGTGCCGCTGGGTAGGAGCCTAATTTTGGACGAGGGCTGATCCCGGATAGCGGCCTCGCGCTCTGCCGTCGAGTGCAGAGCTTGGACGGTTTGGAGAGGGCGGAGTGGCGGATACGGAGATTGTCGACCTTGCATTTCGCGTCACTGGCGGTCCTATTCCCGCAGACCACGGCTACGCTGTCTACAGCGCAATTGCGCGCCGCGTCCCTACACTGCACGAGAACCGGCGCGTGGGCGTTCACCCAATCGGTGGAAGGCCCGCGGGAGCTCGTCGCCTTGCGCTGACGCCCGCGAGCCGCCTCACGCTGCGTCTCCCGGCGGCGCTCATCACCGAGGCGGTGGCGCTGATCGGCGTGGACCTAGACCTCGATGGCAGCGCGCTGAGCCTCGGCGCACCAACCATCGCGCCGCTTGTGCTCCGTCCAGCGCTCTGGAGCCGGCTCGTGACGATCAGCGGCTTCATGGAACCTGAGCCATTTCTGGACGCGGTTCGCCGTCAACTCGGGGAGATTGGCGTGCAGGGCGAGCCCGCGCTGCTCGATCGGCAGCACGAGGGCCCTATCGACGGCGGGGCTGGCAGTCGCGATCCGCGCCTGCGCCGGACGCTGCGGATCCGCGGGCGGGACATTGTGGGCTACGCGGTTCACGTGGGCCAGCTCACAGCCGACGAGTCGCTTCATCTCCAGGAGCACGGTCTTGGCGGGCGCCGACGCTTCGGTTGCGGCATCTTCGTCCCGGCGCGCGGGTAGTCAGGGGTGCGTGCCAGTCTCCTCGCGAAGAGCCCCGTCGGCGGACGCGAGGTAACGCTGGCCGAGCATGTGAGTGCGGTAGTTGAGGCGTCGAGGGCGCTTTTCGGCACGCCCGATGCGCCCACACCGCTTACCACATCGTGGCTGCGATTCTTCCGTTTGGACCCGAACCTGGCGGCGCGCTTCGTGAAAAACGCCCACCTTGCGGCAGCTTTTCATGATTTGGGTAAGGGAAGCGATGGTTTCCAGCGCGCGGTGCGTGGCCACGGAGACCAATACATTCGGCATGAACACCTCTCTGGTCTGATCCTGCGGCTAGGCGGGTTCGCCACTTGGCTCGACGCCCTCCGCGATTCCGGGGTCGATCCAGAGATCGTGACGTCGGCCGTCGTCTGCCACCATCTGAAGGCCGGGGGCAGCCAGACAGATTTTGCCCAACGGCTCACGGATCGCGACCGCCCAACCGTTGAGGTGTATCTCGATAGCGCGGACATTGCCGCGGTCGCGGAGTTAGCCGCAGGGCCGTTCGGCGTCCCTCCACCGGATGCGCGGGGCGAGAGTGGCATCTGGGACTTCGAACGGGTCATCGACGGGCGCGCCGCGGACTTCCTGTATTCGATGACGCGCTTTCAGCGCATGCTGCCGCGCGACGAGCCGCGGAAGCGACTGCTACTCGCGGTGAAGGCTGCGGTGCTCGCGGCGGATGCGGCCGGCTCGGCCGTCACACGGCTGGATGAGCGCCTCGAAGCATGGGTGCAATCGGCGTTCGCCAGCGCGCCGCTCACCGACGCCGACATTCAGCAAATGGTGATCCGTCCAAGGATCGAGGAATTGCGGGCGCAGGGTCGCTGGACCGAGTTCCATGACTTTCAGCTTGCCGCCGGCGAGCTCGGGCCACGGGCGTTGCTTTTGGCCGGCTGTGGTAGTGGCAAGACCTTGGCCGCCTGGTTATGGATCGGCGCCCAGCTTCGGGCACGACCTGCGCGCCGCGTGCTTTTTCTCTATCCGACGCGCGCTACCGCGACCGAGGGCTTCCGCGACTATGTGTCCTGGGCGGGATCAGAAGATGCGGCGCTGCTCTCGGGCACCGCGCCGTTCGACCTGGAGGGCATGTTCGACAACCCGGGCGACCCGAGGCACGGCGGTGACTACGCTGCGCCGGAGCGGCTATTCGCGCTCGGCTATTGGCACCGCCGCGTGTTCAGTGCCACGGTGGACAGTTTCCTCGCATTCATGGCCCACCGCTACGCGTCGCTCTGCCTGCTGCCGCTGCTCGCTGACAGCATTGTGGTTGTCGATGAGGTGCATAGCTTCGATCGACGGATGATGACTGCGCTCGAGGGCTTTCTCAAGTTCTTCGATGTGCCTGTGCTGTGCATGACGGCCTCGCTTCCCGAGGACCGGCTCCATGTGCTTCGCGACGAGTGCGGGCTCGAAGTCTTCCCGCGAAATCCCGCCGGCTTCGTCGATCTGCACTCCCAATACGCCGCTCCGCGCTATAAGGTCGGCTGGACGGACGAAGCGGCCGCCAGCGAGCTTGCGGTGCGGGCCGTGGAGCAAGGGAAGCGGGTTCTGTGGGTGGTGAACACCGTGAAACGTTGTCAGACAATCGGCCGCGCGATTGCGAACCGACGGCCGGACCTGGCGATTCTCTGCTATCACAGCCGCTTCCGGCTGGTGGACCGAAGGGAGCGTCACGAAGACGTGATCGCCCGCTTTCGGGACGAGGCCCTGCTCCTGGTGACGACGCAGGTATGCGAGATGAGCCTCGACCTCGACGCCGACGTTCTGATCAGTGAGCTGGCGCCGGTGCCTTCCCTTATCCAGCGGATGGGTCGCTGTTGCCGCAAGCCGACGCCGCCGCCAGGCCGGCCGGGTGCGGTCCACCTGTACGAGCCACCTGGCCACCATCCGTACGAGAAGCACGAGCTCGAGGAGGGCCGCGAGTTCGGCCGATCCCTGAGCGAGCGCGACTTGGTCTCGCAGGAGGAACTGGCGGATTACCTGCAGCAGATGGCGGTGGTTGACCCGTTCCTGCCCGGAGGGCTGGTCGGTTTCCTTGACAGCGGCTGGCATGCGCTCGCGGCCGAAGATCGATTCCGCGAGGATGACGATTTCACCGTGGACTGCGTGCTGGACACCGACGTGGACGCCTATCTGACGGCACGTAAGAGGCGTGATGCGGCGGCCGACGGTCTCGTCGTGCCAGCGCCGCGCCGCGCCGCGCTAGGGGCGGTGCCAGGCACCTATCTGCGGGTGGTGCCTGCCCGCCTTTACAGCACTGACTGGGGGTTTCGCGATGAGTGAGCCATTGGTGCTCGACTACGACCTATACAGCCTGCCGACGGCCCAACATCGGGCCGGGCTGGCCGGCTTTCTCGTACACCTAAGGGGCATGGAACGCCGTGGATTGGGTCCCCTGCCGGAAGTGGTACACGCGGAGCCCGGCGAAGTGCGGGTGCGACTCACGCCGGAGGCGCTCCAGGCGACGCTGAACCACCTGTATGAGGCCACTGCCGAGGAGATCCAAGCAAAGGCCCTTCGCAAGAAGGGAAGGAAAGGTGAGGAAAAGCAAGTCGTCGAGCCGTTGCGTACCGAGACGCGCAGCGAGACGGACGCCAAGGGCAGGACCAAGGAGAGGACCGTATATATCTACCCGCAAGTGGTACCGGGAGCACCGTTCTTGGCCGCTCTGGACGTACCAGACATCTGGCTCAAGCTGTGGCGCGAGGCCGTCTGGAGCACCCTGCGTGGAATCCCCAAAACCCGAATCCCCTTTGAGCAGCGTGCCGAGGGCGCCGCGGTAGGTGAAGCGCATGCCCTGTGGACAGAGCTAGGGCGCTGGCGCCGCGCGCGGGAACACGGGCGCGTGGCCACCGCAGAGGTGGCCAGCAGCCTGTTCATTGGTGCCCAGTCGGCCAACGCCGAAAGGGTACCGTTCAGAGGCAGTCCGGATCTGAACCTGCTCCTCCACTTCTGGCCGGTTGTGATGGGGGTAGCTGAGGCGCGCCGCCTCCAATTCAAGGATGGCCAGGAGACGGAGGAGGGGGACGGCTTTGTGCTCGCCGTTCCGGACGTATCTGACATCGAGTGGTTCGTCGAGGATTTTGAGCGCGCCGCAGGCCAGTTGGACCCGCGGCCGCATGGGTATCGCCCTGCCGCCGGAGTGGTCGCGCTCCCCCAAGAAAGCGCCCTTGAGTATCTGCATTACCTCTGGGCGCTCGCAAGCGCGCGGGGAATCGCCGGACAGGTCAAATTTAGTGTGAGCGGCGTCGAGGCTTACCACCTTCGGCGCGATGGCAACAGCGTGCACCTTCTGGGAGTTGGGCGGGTGGTGGCGAGTCCAAAGTTGGCGCAGGGCTACGAGCGGATCCGCGAGATGGCGCGGTCCCCGCTTTTCCGCCGTCGCACGATTCTCAACCTGTTGCACGACGAACCCTGGTACGCCGGCTTCGAGCGCGATTTTAGTCACCACGATTGGCGGATGTTCCTCCGCGGCCAATTCGCTGGCGACGCACGGCGGCGCCTGGCCGCGCAAAGCGGTGGGAGGGAGAGCGATGACTGAGGCTGGCCATGGAGGCTTTGACCTGAGCACGCGGGTCAACGACATGGTGCGCGCCTACGTGCTGCGACGGACCGAAGCGCGCAGCGCGATGAGGTGGGAGGACTACACCAAGCTATCGGACAACGATCCTCGCCGTGCCAATTACCGCGACGCTCGCGAGAAGGTGTGCGCCGACGCATTCCTCGCGCTCCGCTCGCGGCGCAGCCGCCAGGACTTCGTAGAGTACTTCACCGGCACCATCTGCTCGGTACCTCAGTACCTCCCACAAGGCGACTATCACGGGCTGGCAGGGGCGTTGCTTGCAGCCGACGGTTGGGAGGAAGTCAAGGCATTGTCTATGCTGGCTCTCTCCGGGCTCGCCCGCCTGCCCGAAAGGAGGAACGCTCAATGAATCTCTTTGGCACGGTGTTGACCTACACGGCTCCGTCGGCCAACTACCGAGGCGAAAACGAACAGAACCGGTCTGTGATTCAGCGCGTGGCGCGCGGGCGGTTCGAGTACGCGGTGATCTCGCCGGAGGCGATGCGCAATGCGCTCCGCGAGATGCTGCGCGCGTATGGGCTCCCCAGCAACCGCGAGCGACTCCACAATGAGGACCAGCTCGCCGTCAAATTCGCCGACTACCCACACCCAGAGCGATTCGTCGACGATTTCGTGTTTGGCTATATGGTGGCGGATCGCGCCAAGGTACCGGCCGATGTGGTGAAGCAGCGGAATCTCCAGTTCAAGCGCGACACCATCCTCCGCATGAACCTGGCTCAGGCCCTCGAGCCGTACCGGCACGATGCGCTGTTCACCCAGTCGCCACTGACCAAAGACTCGCCCTGGCAAAATGCGTCGACCTCGGCGCTGCTGCACCGGGAGACTTCGGTGACTGCCTTCCAGTATCCCTTCGCGCTCAACCTCGACGACTGGGCGCTTGGTGAGGAGGAGCCAACCGTAGATGGGGCGAAGGCCCCGAACGGCGAGCCGTATGCGAACCGCGGGGCCCAGCACGCTGACTGGCTCCGATCCACGCTCCGCGCGATTGCGGAGCTGGATGGGGTCGCAGGCAACCACGCGCGCAGCTACTTCCCGATGGCGCCCGCCAGTGTCGTGTTGCGCCTCACTGACCGTCTGACGCCCCAGTACGACATCTACGCCTTCGTCGACGACGGCTCTCTGCCGGAGGTGGTGGACGGAATCCTGCACGGTGACTACCCGGGCAATGAGTTCATTCTCGGAGGACGGATCGTGAAGGAAAGGCTCGACGCGGCGACCCTGGACGGCTTGAAGGAGAGGGGGGTTCGGCTGCATCGGATGGCGGCGGATGCCCTCAACGCGGCATCGAATCAGGCGACCGGCGGCGGCGCGGACGCTGACTGATGCTGCGGCTGCATGTGCGGGCTCCGTTCGCCGCGTTCCGCGGATTCGTAGCCGGCTCCTACCGCCCCACGACGCCCTTCATCACACCCTCGGCGGCATATGGGCTGCTGCTCAACGTCGCGGCGATTGAGATGCGGCGAGATGATGGCTCCTCTGCGATGACGGTCACCGCGAGCGACCTGCCGAGCTGCCAGCTCGCCCTGGGCGCAATCGTTATCCCGCAGCGCGCCGTACTGCTGCAGCAGCTCCATAACTACCCGGTCGGCGAAAGCGGGAGGGGGCATGCAGACGCGACAAAGGGCAATAAATACAACATTCAGCCGGTGCATCGGGAGATCCTCGTCGACGTTGACGGTTACATCTGCCTTGATGGCAACGACTGGCTGGCGGAACGGGTTCGGGATGGGCTGAACGCGGGCGCGAGCTTCGCGCCAGATGGGCGGCGACGATACGGCCTTCCGTTCCTGGGGGACAACAGTCTCTTGCTCAGCGATCTGGCTGAGGACGATGCGCCACGACCAGCGTACTGGTTCATCCTCGCCGATCGCTCGCCCGAGGTGCGCGGCGAGGCGGCGCGGCTTCAGGTGTGGATCGATCGAGCCGAGATGAGTCGCACTGAATCGCGACTGTACGAGCGGGAAACGCTGCCGCAGATCGAGCCACCCGCCAATGCATGGACCGCGATTCGGCCGCCTGGGGCCTGATCCGCCTACCGCCGGGCTTACGGCGGAGTTTCGAGAGGCAGACGAAGCGAGATAGAAGAGGCACAGCCGCCGGTCCGGGTGATGGCGATTCACGCGCTCGCTTACTGCGAGCGCCTGTTCTACCTCGAAGAGGTAGAGGAGATCCGTGTCGCCGATGAGGCGGTCTTCGCGGGGCGGACGCTGCACGAGGACGTGACCGCCCCGGATCCGAGCGGCACCGAGTGGCGGAGCTTTCGGCTGGAAAGCGAGCGGCTGGGGCTCGTGGGGCAGGCGGACGTGGTGAGGCAGCGCGACGGGTCATGGGTGCCGTACGAGCACAAGCGTGGGCGGCCGATGCGCGGGTCCGACGGTGGCGCCGAGGCCTGGGCATCGGATCGCCTTCAAGTGACGGCGTACGCGGCGCTACTCGAGGAGGAAATGGCCCAGCCAGTGCCCGAGGGCCGTGTTCGTTACCACGCGGAGAACGTGACGGTACGTGTGCCGATTGATGCGGAAGCCCGCGCTGAGCTGGCGAGGGCGATCGGCCGAGCACGCGAGCTACGCGCTTCGGTCGAGCGGCCGCCAGTCGCGAGCAACCCCAACCTGTGCATTAGCTGCTCGCTGGCGCCGGTGTGCTTGCCGGAAGAGGAGCGGCTCGCCCGCGACCCGGCTTGGGAGCCCGTTCGCCTCTTCCCACCGCAGACCGAAGGGCAAGTGCTGCACGTGCTCTCGCCAAAGGCACGCGTGGGGCGATCCGGGGAGGCGCTGCAGATCACCGACGCGGAGGGCGTCCGGCGGCGCTTCCCGATCCACGAAGTGACAGCGGTTGTGGTGCACGGAAACGCGCAGGTGACGACGCAGGCGATCCACCTCTGCGCGGCGTCCGAGGTGCCGGTCCACTGGATATCGGGAGGCGGCCGCTATCTGGCGGGGCTCGGCATCGGCACGGGCATGGTGCAGAGACGACTCCGCCAGTACGAGGCGCTGAGCAACCCAGGCATGAGGCTGCGCCTGGCCCGGCGGCTGGCGCAGGCGCGGGTTGCAGGTCAGATCGGCTTCGTGTTGCGCGCCACCCGCGCTTCGCCCCGCAGCGTGGAGCTGCAGCGCGGAATCGACATCATGCGCGAGCAGTTGCGGGCGATGGCGCGCGCCGAGGGCGTGGACACTGTGCGGGGACACGAGGGCGCCGCAGCCCGCGCCTACTTCGATCTGCTGCCAAAGCTTCTTGGCCCGGCGGCGCTCGCCGAGATGCAGCCCGATGGGCGCAACCGCCGGCCGCCGCGTGACCGCTTCAACGCGGCACTGAGCTTTGGCTACGCGCTGCTGTACCGTTCTGTGCACGATGCGTTGCTGGCGGTGGGACTCGAACCGGCGCTTGGCTTTTTCCACACCCCGCGCTCGGCGGCGCACCCGCTGGTGCTGGACGTCATGGAGCTGTTCCGTGTGCCTGTGTGGGACATCACGCTCGTTGGTTCAGTGAACCGTCGCCAGTGGGACGTCCACGAGGACTTTACGGTGGCGCGCGACCACGTATGGCTTTCCGAGGCCGGGCGACGCAAGGCAATTGGGCTTTACGAGACGCGGTTGGCCGACTCATGGAAGCACCCGATCACCGATTACTCACTCTCGTACGCTCGCACGATTGAGCTCGAAGCACGTTTGCTCGAGAAGGAGTGGACCGGGGAGCCTGGGTTGTTTGCGCGCGCGCGAATTCGCTAGGAGGTTAGGGCATGAGTGCGCGCACCTGGCACCTCGTGTGCTACGACGTCCGCGACGACCGGCGGCTTCGGCAAGTTGCGCGTCTCCTGGAGGGCTGGGGCGAGCGACTACAGTACAGCGTGTTCCGCTGCCGGCTGACGTCGCGGGAGGAGGCGCGGCTACATTGGGAGCTGACGCGACTGGTGGCGAAGGAAGACTCGTGGCTGATCGTCCCGGTCTGCAACGTCTGCGTGCGGCGATTGATGCGCCGTAACGGCGTGACGGATTGGCCCGAGGACCCACCAACGTATGCGATTGTGTGAACCGCCGTGAATTCAAGCATCCCCGCGTGGCGGATCAGTAGGCAGGCATGCCAGGCGTGACGGAGCAGGTTGGCGAGTGGCCGTAGAGGGGGTGCGCGAAAAGGGACCAAAAAACAGGCACGAAATCAAGCTTGCTGTGCAACCATCTCTGATGCCGAAAGGCGTTGAGCAGCCTGACCCAATCACCGAAGAGGAGCTCGCGCTCATTAGTGCAACCATCTCTGATGCCGAAAGGCGTTGAGCAGACCCGGACTGCCGACGGAAACGCGAGCGCGAGCGGGTGCAACCATCTCTGATGCCGAAAGGCGTTGAGCAGGGTCGCAGAGCCAAAGATGACGCGCGTCTCGTTGTGTGCAACCATCTCTGATGCCGAAAGGCGTGGAGCAGGGCGGCAGCGAAGAATCCGAGTCCAATAGCTACGAGTGCAACCATCTCTGATGCCGAAAGGCGTTGAGCAGAAGGCCCTCGGCTTCAACCCGGTCGAGGTGCGCATGGGTGCAACCATCTCTGATGCCGAAAGGCGTTGAGCAGTAGCCGGCGCAGATAGGCGGGGGCGAGAAGACGGGGTGCAACCATCTCTGATGCCGAAAGGCGTTGAGCAGGTCCCAATCAGGCCCACGCAGACCAGCGTGGTATGGGTGCAACCATCTCTGATGCCGAAAGGCGTTGAGCAG
>ORMF010381505.1_pt1 | contig 19801 bp, 16 predicted proteins | sample 1779871 | NCBI WGS metagenome assembly ORMF01 (sample SAMEA104232316, study PRJEB22302) | groundwater metagenome | biome: forest; feature: aquifer; material: groundwater | place: USA | collected 2011-08-07 | depth 5.4 m | reverse complement strand
TGCAAACGCAGATTGTAAGCCAACTAATCTTGAGATCGCGCACCTTGTCGCCGGCGACCACACGCACCTGGCGACCTGGGCGCAGCTTACTCATTTTTTGCTTGACTCAGTCGCCTGCTTCATAGACGCGGTTCTGACACTCAGTCCAGTGGTTCTCCTTGATCACACTCAACGTAAGCTATCGCATCCGCCAATTGCTTTTCGTCCCACAGATATTTCTTGCTTCCGCGAAACTCCCACGGGCTTAGTTCGCTCGTCCAAAGTTCGGACTCTCTCATCGCGCGAGTCGCGTTTGCCTTGAGCGCACTCAGAACTGATTCGGGTTTCTTATTCGCAGAAATGACGGCGTGAACATGGTTGGTGCGAACATTCACGGCCCACAACTGCCAATTACGTATCGCGCAGGTTTCGCGAAGTGCGCCGGTGACGATTTCACGTTGGCGCAAGTTGAGCTTTACCGGCGGCTGTTTCAAGAATCCGAGATCGTGCGTTCGTCTTAGGGCGCTGGGTGGCAAGCCAGGAGTGCCGTATGCTCGATGATGTCGGTCAACAGACCCGCGCTCGTCGCCGTGAAGCCATGTCCCGTAGCACCGAAATGTAATCAGATATCCAGCCGGCGAACTGCGATCGTTGAAATCGATGTAGTCACGTTTCATGGAAGAGTTCACTGGTCGATCCGGTGGTAGTCCGACCGTGAAAGAGAGTCCGTGTCAGAACCGCGAGCGGCAGCGACCGGATCTCAGCGCCTTTCGAGTTACTTCTATGATCCGGTCGCTACCGCTCGCGGTTCTGACACGGATCAAGTGATAATGTTTCGCACCCTTGCGCAGAACCAGCACCTGCCCATCAATGAACTCTGAAGCCGAGATCGCTTTCCGCACATCATCCGCGCGGCGATTATTCACCGAAACACCGCCGCTTTGAACCAATCGTTTCGCTTCACCTTTCGATGGCGCTAGTCCCGACAGCACCAGCGCATCGCCGAGCGTGAAACCCTCGCCCTCGAGCTTTGCTCTCTCCAGTTCAGTCGAAGGCACATCAGCAAAGATGTCCATAATCTCCTGCACACTCAAGCCGCTGATCTCTTTGCCGAACAGAACTTCTGAGGCGCGCAGAGCTTTCTCCAGTTCTGTCTCGCCGTGAACCAGAGCGGTCACATGACGCGCCAACTCTCTCTGCGCTTTGCGTTGCTCAGGCTCCGCGCGAACGCTTTCTGCCAGCGCCTCAATTTCTTCCTGCGACAGCCAGGTGAAGAACTTCAGATAAGTGATCGCGTCGCGGTCATCCGTGTTCAGCCAGAACTGGTAAAAGCGATAAGGCGAAGTCAGTTTCGCGTCCAGCCAGACGGCGCCGGCTTCCGTCTTCCCGAACTTCACGCCGGCCGCTGTGGCCACCAGCGGGAACACCAGTCCGTGCGCCTTCGCGCTTCTCAATCTGCGAATCAGATCGATCCCGGCGACGATGTTTCCCCACTGATCGCTGCCACCCATCTGCAAAGTGCAGCCGTGCCGGTCATGCAGCACGAGATAATCGTAGGCTTGCAGTAAAGGATAGCTGAACTCAGTAAACGAAATGCCATCGTCAGTTTCCAGCCGGCGTTTTATCGCTTCTTTGGCCAGCAGATTATTCACGGTGAAATATTTTCCGACGTCGCGCAGGAACTCCATCATCGAAATCGGAACCAGCCAGTCGGCGTTGTTGACGATACTCGCCGGATTGTTGGCAGCGTCGAAATCGAGAAAGCGGCTGAGCTGCTCTTTGATGCCCGCGAGATTTTCTTCTACCTGCTCATGAGTCAAAAGCTGCCGCTCTTTCGTCTTGCCGCTGGGATCGCCAATCAGACCGGTGCCGCCGCCGGCGATCGCGATCGGCGTATGCCCGAACTTTTGTAACCGAGCCAGTCCCATCACCGGCAAAAGGGATCCGACATGCAGACTCGCCGCCGAAGGATCGAAGCCAATGTAGGCGGTCAACTTCTCAGCAACGAGAGCTTGCTTTAGTTCCGGCGTGGCTTCATGGACCATTCCTCGCCACTGAAATTCGTCGTATAAACTCATCTTGATAATCCGCGAACGGGCAATGATAGCAAACTACGCCAAATCAGGCTTGCCAAGACGGCGGATATAGAGTATTTGAAGCGGCATATGAATCGTCGACAATTCAATTTCGGGCTGCTGGGAACCGCGGGCGCATTGATGTTTCGTTACCCGCTTGCTACCGCAAGCGGTTCTGTTCCCGAACTGCGCGTGAACGGCGCGCGCATCAGCGAGCACATCAACGCACTGGCAGAGTTTGGCAAGAACCCGCAGGGCGGTGTCAGCCGTCTTGCTTACAGCGAAGCCGACGTCCGTGGCCGCGAATATGTGTTTGGCCTAATGCAGCAGGCGAAGCTCGACGTCTCGATCGATGCCGCGGGGAACATCATCGGCCGCCGCGCCGGCAGCGATCGCAGTCTCAATCCGCTGCTGTTTGGTTCGCACATCGATAGCGTGCCCGAAGGCGGCAACTACGATGGCGTGGTCGGTTCGCTGGGCGCGATTGAAGTCGCGCAAACCCTGGCCGAAAACAATCTCATCACGCGCCATCCGCTGGAAGTCGTCATCTTTCAAAATGAAGAAGGCGGTTTGATCGGCAGTCGCGCGATGAATGGCGAGTTGACTGAGAAGGAACTCGACCTAGTCAGCCGCAGCGGCAAGACCATCCGCGAAGGCATTAGGTTTATCGGCGGCGATCCGACAAAGCTTTCCACCGTTAAGCGAGACAAAGGCAGCATTGCTGCTTATCTCGAATTACACATCGAGCAAGGCGGCATTCTTGAAGCTGAGAAGATCGACATCGGCGTTGTCGAAGGCATCGTGGGAATCAACTGGTGGGACGTGACGATTGAAGGCTTTGCCAATCACGCGGGCACGACCCCGATGAATAACCGTCAGGACGCGCTTTTGGCCGCGGCGAAATTCATCGAAGCCGTGAACCGCATCGTGACCAGCATCCCCGGCCGCCAGGTCGGTACGGTGGGCAGGATTCAGGCGCTGCCCGGCGCGCCAAATGTGATCCCCGGAAAAGTAGTTTTAAGTCTCGAGCTGCGCGATCTCGACGCCGCGAAAATCCAGATGCTCTTTGAGAAGATCAAAACTGAAACTGGACAGATTGCCCAAACCAGCAAAGTCACGTTTGACTTCAAAGAGCTCAACGTGAACATCCCCGCACCGACCGACGCGCGCATTCGCAGTCTGATTGATCAATCAGCGAAGGAGCTGGGATTGAGTACGAAGCAGATGCCGAGCGGCGCCGGTCACGACGCGCAGGACATGGCGCGCCTAGCGCCGGTGGGCATGATCTTTATTCCCAGCATCGGCGGCATCAGCCACTCACCGAAGGAATTCTCCCGGCCCCAGGACATCACGAACGGCGCGAATGTTTTGTTGGGCGCGCTGCTAAAACTCGATCGAGCCTAGAAGCGCCAGTTACCGCCAGTCGCACCAATCCCGGTCCGACAGCGTCCACCAATCCGTGCCAATCGGCTGGCCGTCGGGTGGGTCGTTCGCGCGAGTGAGGTTCATTTTCTTTGGGTCGTCCTGGAAGCGCTTGATCTGGTTTATGGCGTAGAACAGATATGCCTTTTGGCTTTCGTCACGCGTGAGGTCCGGCTGAAGACTTAGCCAGTGCTTCAACTCTTCCAACTTCAATTCAGCAATGGCTCGTACTTGATTCGAAGCGCGCTCGCCGGAAGCCAGGGCCATCAGATCCATCAGCACGACCATGTTCACGGTCCGTTGAATCTCCGCGTTGTAGCCGGCGCCAACCGGAGCTTTCCAGGTTGACGCGATTATCTTGTCGAGCACTTCAACCAATCCGGGATAGCGAGAATCGCGCGCGTGATATTGAATAAGTCGCGCAGCCCTTTCTTGATTAAGCAGGAAGTCACAGACATGGTCGGCGATCGCCTCGGGCGGCGCGAGGGCGTCAAAGTTTGGAGCCGTGCGAATGCGAAAGTCTTCCCGCGTGCGTGGATAGCCCGGCGGTCGCGGCGGAATCAGACGCAGCAGTGATTCGGGCAGCGCCAGCGCCTCAGGCTTGAGCGTATCGAGCACCGCTGTGAGCGCGCGGCGCTGCTCTTCGGGCGCGATGATTTGCGGATTCGTGTCGCCTTTGCCGCGCAAGCTGAAGGTGTAATCCTCGCCGCCGACCAATTTCGCCACGGCCTCGACCTGATAGCGGTGATGCATGTAGAGCGGCACCAAAACGTCTTCGAGCGTGGCCATCGGCGCGCCTTCGCGAATATTGTTTTCGCCAAAGCGTTGCAGCGCCGCCCCGCGCACCTTCATCACGTTCGCCAGCCCATCGACGACGTTCGCGCCGTTGTCCCAAAGATGCGCCACCGAACTCGACGCACTCGCCGGGCGCGCATCCTGATCGGTCAGGTACATCAGGCCGCGTTTGAAAGCGTCGCTGAGAATCTTATCGAGCGCCGCGTGCTCGTCAGTGCCGGCGGGAAAATCCTGATAGCCGTAAGCAATCGTTACTTTGTCCCATTCGCCTATGCCGCGCGCGTACGCGTCGGAAATATCGGGTATACCGTCAGGGCCGAGCTTCACCAGCGGCGCCGGATAGTCCATTACCGAAGCACGATTCGAAACACTCGCCGCGAAATTGTGTTGCAGTCCGAGCGTGTGACCGACTTCATGCGCCGCAAGTTGCCGCAAGCGCGCGAGCACGACTTGCTCCATGATCTTTGCCGTTTCTGACTTCCCTTTTTCGTAAGGCGCCAGCAGTCCTTCGGCAATCAGAAAATCCTGGCGGTCGCGCAAAGAGCCAAGCGAGACTCGACCCTGAATAATTTCTCCTGTGCGCGGATCGGTCAGCGAGTTGCCATACGACCAGCCACGGGTCGAGCGATGCACCCACTGGATCACGTTGTAGCGCACGTCCATCGCGTCGGCGTCCGGGGGCATCACTTCGACGCGAAACGCGTTTTTGTACCCGGCAGCCTCAAACGCCTGGTTCCACCAGCTGGCGCCTTCGATGAGCGCCGAACGTACCGGTTCAGGCGCACCGCGATCGACGTAATAGACAATCGGTTCGACCGGTTCACTTATCGCCGCCGATGGATCTTTTTTCTGTAAGCGATGATGGCTAATGTAACGCTTGGTGATGGGCTCGCTGATCGGCGTCGCAAAATCCATGTAGTTGATTCCGAAATAGCCGGCGCGCGGATCGTTAGCGCGCGGCTTGAAGCCGGGCGGAGGCAACTCGACAAACGAGATGTGCTCGCGGACGGTTATCGCCTGCGGCACCGGCGTTACTGAGCGCACCAACGGTCCGGGTTCAGCTTCGCTCGCGAAGGTGAGCGTCGATTCGACTTCAGTGTTTTTCGGGAAGTTTCTGGTGTTGGCGAGATAAAAAGCACAGCGTGACGGTTCCAGACGGAAGCTCCCTTGCTGCGCGCGCTGCAGCGTTCCCGGAATCTGATGCGCGTCGCGCAAATAAAACGCCGTCGCATCGACGAGCACACGTCCACTCTCTTCCGCCGCCACTTCAAATCCCCAGAGAGTCGATTCAGCGAAAGCGTCTCTGACCGCGCGCCGCTCATCTGCGTCGTTACTACTGGCGCGAAACGCATAGTTCGATGCTATCAATAGTATTCGGGGTCCGGTGCGCTCAAAGCGAACGATATGACTCTGACCAAGCTGACCTCGATCAAGACCGAGGTCGTTCGAACCGATGCCGGCGGGCAGTGACTCAACGTAAAGAAATTCGGAATTCCACTTGTCGATCTCCAGCCAGATTTTTCCTGCCTTCGTGTCCCAGTAGAAAGGAAAATAGCCGGGAAACTTCTGCATGCCGGCAACTTTTTCGGCGATCGTGGGCGTTTTCGCGTCAGCGGTCGAGCGCGGTTGAGCCGAGAGGTTCGCAGCGAAGAGCAAGAAAACGGAAAGCGAGAAGATGAGACGCTTCATTCTTTGTGACCTCACTTACGCCAATAGCCTAATTCTTTATCCACAGATTTCGCAGATGACACAGATTATTCAAGAAACCAGGAAGGGCATACTTTAGAAACCTCTGATCAAGTTCCGAAAATGACAGGCATCTCCGGCCAGCGTTTGGGCGGCGTCGGCAGTCCCGTAGGGACGAAATATTTATAGAACTCGCTGGGCCTCATGAATTCTCATAGCCCATTTATGGGCGGGCGATGTCGCTCCTAAAGGAGCTCTGAAACTCAAATTCGTCCGCGGTGCTATAAATATTTCGTCCCTACGGGACTCTGAAAAACCGTTTGACGCCGATCGTTCTATGGGCACTGCCCCACACACAGACTTTTGCCTGCCGCTCTTGTCTGCGTAATCTGTGTAATCTGTGGAGTTCTTGCTCTATTTCTCGTCCACCTTTCTTCCCGCGTTCAAGTTATCGAAATTCAGAATCGCGTTGAAGACCAGGAAGTAACTGCCCTTGGTCTGTCCGCGCCAGAACGGGTTGGTTGAAAACAGTACGACGTGGCCGTTGCCGTAAGGCGCGTCGATCACCGCTGCGTGTTGAGCGATCTCATCGCCACCATCGAGCAAGCCAGAGACAAACAGTTCGCGGCTATCGGCGTAACGCAGCACCACTCGCGGGCGCTGCGTCGGCGGAATGATGCCGCCGTTGTTGCGACGCTGCTCGTCGGTCAAAGGCAGCGCCTGCCAGACTTCGGCCTTTGGCATTTCGGGGGCTTCGGCCGGCGGTCGGCCCTGAACTGTGTCGGGATCGTCGAGTGTGCCGCGGCCAGTGGCGCGTTGCTGGCCACCACCAGCGCGTCGCCCGCCGGCGCCGCCAAAGACTGTATTGCTGAGGTTGAAGATCGGCCCGTTAGAGCAATACATCGCGAGCGAATCGCCGTAGCCGTAGGCGATCGGGCTCGCTGAATCTACTGTCTTCATCCGCAGAATGTCGCCGATAGCCCGCAAGCGATTTGCCCGGCCAGTTGATACGCCGGGCGTAAGGTTGACTGAAACCGCGAAATCGGAAGTATCGGTCGCGGTAATCAGAACGCCGCCGTTAGAAACGAACTTCTGCAAGTTCATTAGCCCGGTCCACCCCAAACCGGGACGGATGTCGTCCGTCTCGTTGGTCTTGCCGAGATTTGGTGTCAGCGCGGTCGTCTTCCACGGCAAAGGGTTTCCGTACATGGGCAGACCGTTGATAATCGCCGCCGCGCCGCGCCCAACGGGAGCAAAGATGATGACGTCGTACTTGCTTCTGAGATCCGCAGCCTTCGCTACGTCCTGAGTGCTGATGTAGGTGAACGGCACCTGCAATTGATCGAAAGCCAAACGCCACCAGCCTTCGTCCTGCGTGCTGAGCCAGGTATGCATGACCGCGACGCGCGCGGCCTTCACCGGATGCGTTTTTACCGACGGCGGGTCCGCGGCGAAAACTTGTATGCCAAGATCGCTTGCGGCGCGTTGCAAGGCGTCCGCCGAGGCTTTGCGGATGATGAAAGAGCCGCGATTGAATTTGTGACCGCCGGCCTCGAATGGCTCTTCCGCTGCTTCCATCGCGACGTCTTTCAAACGATAGCGCAGTGTCGCCAGACTGTTGTCAGCGTTGTGATTGACAACATAGATCGAACCACTGCCATTCACATCTCCGGGCGAGCGCACCTCGCCGCTCACCCGTTCCATCGCGGCGTCCAGCACTTTAGTGTCGGTCACGCGCACGACTTCGACGTTGGCCAACTCGCCCATTGTCCAGGCGGTGTCGTCGTAGATGTTGGTTTGCGGATCGTTCGGCGCCCAGTATTGATAATCAAGCAGCGCGTCGGCAATGCGGCTGTAGGGCTGATCCATGCGCACGATGTACGAGCCGGCAGGGAACGTTCGAGTCTCGGGCTCGGCGGGCTTGGCCGGAGACGACGATGGCGACGGTGACGCGCCTGCTCGCGGTTCTGTACCCCGGCGCGATGCCTTCTTCTTGATGGTTACCGTGAAAGGCGCGGTGGCGCGATGAATCTCCGAACCCTGGGCTTGCAGCGTACGCAGCAACTCGGCTTGATTGCCGAGGCGCGGATCGTCGCCGGGCAGAACGTAGGCCGCCGGACCTTCGTTCTTCGGTTTGAGCACGGAGCGCTTGCTCTTCAAATAGAAATTCTTAAGAAAGAGTTTGCCGTTGTGATTGAAATAATTGAGCGAGATCAGCAGCGCGGTCTGCTCATAATTATTGTTGTTGCGCTGAGACCACCTGGCTTTCGGCAGCGGCGGATTCTGTTTGTACCACGTACGCTGATACTCTCCCGGCGAGAGCGTGCGTTCGAGCGTGTCGGCGCCGGCATTGCCAAACGTTTCGTAGAGCCGGCTGATGCCATTGTGCGTGGCGGCGATGAACATCAGATAGCCGGGCGACCAGGTGTCAAAGTTTCCGTGGGCGAACACGCCGGGCATGCCGAACTTGGTCATCTCGGAAACGTTGTTCCAGCCGATCATTTGCCATTCGTCGGTCAGAATCGGATCGACCCAGGCGTTGTAGGGCCCATCGCCAACAGTGTTGTCGTAAAGATAGGGAACCGATTCGTGAAGATCGTGAAGCACCTGCGGCTTCCAGGCGAGGTAGGTGTTGAGCACGTTACGAGTGAGCTTCAAAGAGAGCCCAATCGCGTCGCGATTGTTGTCGTGCGCGACGTAGTGGCCCCAGTAAACCAGTCCCGGCCAATTGTCTTTCGGATGCGCGAGGTGCCAGTTGTAAACGTCAACCATGCGATTGCGGCCATCGACTTCGACGACCGGCGTGATCAAAGTGACCATGCCTTCGCGAATCGATTTGATGTAAGGACTGTCGTCAACCGCGAGCCGATAAGCGAGTTCCATCAGCGCCGTCGGCGCGCCCGTCTCAGGCGAGGGAATCGTGCCGGTAATGTAGTAAATCGGAAACGACTGATCGACCAGACGATCGGCTTCGTCATCGTTCATGCTAATCGTGCGCGGATCGGCGAGCTTCGCGAGACGCGCGCGGTTGTCATCGAGCTTTGCGAGCAGCGATTCTGAAGCAATCGCTACCGCGATCATCTCGCGGCCTTCTTCAGTCGTGCCGATCGAAAAGACTTTCACGCGCGGGCTCGCTTTTTCGAGCAGGCGCATGTAGCGATAGACATCTTCCGCGTACGGCAATTTGCCCGGCGCCCCCGCCACGTCGCCCAGTACGGCCTTCGGCGTCGGCACGTTTGGCGACGCCGGCAAGTAATCAGTCAGCGGCGAATTGAAGAAAGATTCAGTCGTGTACTCGCGAATCTTCTTCGTGTATTCGTCGTCAATTGGCTGAGCGGCATTGCGGCTGTATCCGTTCTGCGCGCGAATTGAAAACGCGCAGGCGCTGATGAGCAGAAAGCTCGCGACGAGCAAGCGGCTAAGGCGTTGGAGATTCATCTTTGAGTCCTCGCAAAACTGGGTTTCGAGTCTGACTATCGATCCGGGAAAACTCATTCGTTAGGAAGCAAAGCTTTTATGCTAATCGCCGTGTCAAGTCAATGATAAAGCCGGGGGGTAGCTCCGCTTGCGGACTACTGTTCTTTGCAAAATCCGAGTCCGGTTCTAGAATCAAACATCCATCGTTGCGAGCGAGATTAGTAGTGACTGAGACTACAAAAAAGATCGTTGAGTCTGCTTCATCTGCTGACGGGCGGCCTTCGTCGCTTCCGAACCCGCAGCCGCCGAAAGAATCTGCGCCGCCTGAAGTGAGATCGATCAGCAAGGTCGCGGGCGGTGTGACTGCTGCGATCACCGCAGCGAAGTATGCGTTCACCGAGATGGGTGTCGCACGCGGGACGCGTACGCTTTTGCAGTTGAATCAAAAGGACGGGACGGACTGTCCCGGTTGCGCCTGGCCCGAACCGGACGGCGAGCGCTCGCATTTTGAGTTCTGCGAAGAAGGCGCGAAGCATGTTGCGGACGAAGCCACAACGAAGCGCGTCACGCCGGAATTCTTCAAGAAGTGGAGCGTCACTGCGCTTTCACATCAGTCCGATCAGTGGCTCAACGCTCAGGGACGCATCACGCATCCGATGGTCTTGCGCGATGGCCGCGAACACTACGAACCAATCGCGTGGAACGAAGCGCTCGGCCTGGTCGCAAATGAATTGAATTCTTTAGCATCGCCGGATGAAGCCGTCTTTTACACTTCGGGCCGCACCAGCAACGAAGCCGCATTTCTTTATCAACTCTTCGTGCGACAGTTCGGCACAAACAATCTCCCGGACTGCTCGAACATGTGCCACGAATCCAGCGGCACCGGGATGAAAGAAACGATCGGCTTTGGCAAAGGCACCGTGACGCTCGAAGATTTCGATCTTGCTGACGCGATTTTTGTCATCGGACAGAATCCGGGAACGAATCATCCGCGGATGCTGACTTCGCTGCTGCACGCAAAGCGGCGCGGCTGCAAAATCGTGCACATCAATCCGCTGCCCGAAACCGGACTGACGCGCTTCAAACATCCGCAGGAAGTTTGGACGTGGCTGAGTGAAGGCACAAAGCTCGCCGATCTTTTCCTGCAAGTGCGCGTCAACGGCGATGTGGCTTTGCTCAAAGGAATCATGAGAGAAATTCTCGGCGCGGAAGATCGGCGCCCGGGTCAGGTCATCGATAGTGAATTCATCGCCAGGTACACGACCGGCTTTGAAGAGTTCAAGGAAGCGCTCGGCAAGGCGCATCTCGGCGACATACTCGAACAAAGCGGAGTAAGGAAATCACAACTGGAAGACGCCGCCAAACTATTCATTAAGTCTGAGCGCGTGATCTTCTGTTGGGCGATGGGCCTGACCCAGCACAAGAATGCCGTCGCGAACATTCAGGAAATCGTCAACCTGATGCTTTTGCGCGGGCAAATCGGCAAGCCTGGCAGCGGGTTGTGTCCGGTGCGCGGCCACAGCAACGTGCAGGGCGATCGCACGATGGGAATCTGGGAACAACCAAGCGAAGAGTTTTTGAATAAGCTTGGCGCAGAATTTAATTTCGAGCCGCCGCGTCCTCATGGACTGGACACGGTGCACGCGATTCAGGCGATGCATCGCGGCGAGGCAAAAGTATTTTTTGCCTTAGGCGGCAACTTTCTTTCCGCGACGCCGGACACGGAATACACCGCTGACGCGCTGCGTCGTTGTCGCCTGACCGCGCATGTTTCAACAAAGCTGAATCGCGCGCACTTGATCACAGGCCACCAGGCGCTGATTCTGCCGTGTCTTGGTCGGACCGAAATTGATGCGCAAGCTGCTGGCCTTCAGTTCGTCACCACGGAAAATTCAATGGCGGTGGTCGAAACGTCGCAAGGACGTTTGAAACCCGCGTCGGAACATTTGCTGAGCGAGCCGGCGATCGTTGCTGGAGTAGCGAAGGCTGTCCTGTCAGATCGATCCGGCGTTGATTGGGATCATTTGGGGGCAAACTACGACCGCATTCGCGAACACATCGAGCGCGTCGTGCCCGGCTTTGAAAATTACAACGAACGCGTGCGCCAGCCGGGGGGATTCTATCTGCCGAATCCGATTCGCAATCGTGAATTCAACACACCGGACGGGCGCGCGCATTTCACCGTCAACGAAATGGCGCGGATCGACCTAAAGCCGGGCCAGTTCCTGATGATGACGATGCGCAGCCACGATCAATTTAATACGACGATCTACGGTCTCGACGATCGTTATCGAGGGATTCGCAACGGCCGGCGGGTGGTCTTTCTGAATCCGGAAGATATCCGGAGGAGCGGTTTGAAAGACGGCCAGACCGTCGATCTCACGAGTCACTTTGAAGGCGAAGAGCGCATCGCGCGCCGTTTTGTGGTCGTGCCGTATAGTATTCCGCGTCGCTGCGCAGCAACCTATTTTCCTGAAACCAACGTGCTCGTGCCCGTGCGCAACTTTGCCGACAAGAGTCACACTCCGGCATCAAAGTCGGTGGTGATTAGTATCAAGCCGGCGGAAACTTTCACCACAGAGGACACAGAGAAATCAACAAGCCGTTAGACGGACTTAGGTTGTGAACCTCTGTGCACTGCTCTGTGGTAAATAGATAGAAACATGACCTTTCAACTAGCGGAGCAACGATCAACTTCGAAGAGCGATCTCTACGACGAGCTCGCTTCGCAGCTTTCCAGTCTGCTCGCGGGCGAGCGCGATCTGGTTGCGAATGCCGCGAATTTTGCGGCGCTCGTGTTTCATTCGCTGCCTGATTTGAACTGGGCCGGCTTCTATTTCGTGAAAGCTGGAGAGTTGGTGCTCGGTCCGTTTCAGGGCAAACCCGCCTGCATGCGGATCGCCTTCGGTCGGGGCGTGTGCGGCGCAGCGGCCGCAAAGTGTGCTACGACGATCGTGCCCAACGTGCATGAGTTTCCCGGCCACATCGCTTGCGATATGGAATCGAATTCTGAGATTGTGGTCCCGCTAATGAAAAATGAACGCTTCATCGGTGTGCTCGATCTCGACAGCCAAGTGCTGGCGCGGTTCGACGAAGCGGACGCCGCCGGGCTGGAAACACTTGCGAAAATTCTGCTCGCGTCCACGGGAACCGATGTCAGTTAAGAAACCAATCATCGTCGCGGTTAGCGGCTTGTCATCGAACACCGGCAAGACGACGCTCGTGTGCGAACTATTGAAGCGCCTGCCGGGATGGGAGGCGATCAAGCTAACGCGTGGTCATTATCGATCTTGCGGCAAAGATCCGAGCGGCTGCTGTGTGAGCGATCTCTTGCGTGACGAGCCCTTGATTCGTTCTAAGCGTGAAGAGAATTACGAAGCAGGTAAAGATACCGGCCGCTTCTGGGACGCCGGCGCAGCAAATGTGCATTGGGTGATAGTCGGAGAAGATCAGGTCGAGGACGGGATCAAGCAGGCGTTGTCACGAGTGACTGCGCACGGCGTCGTGGTCGAAGGGAACAGTTTTCTAGACTATGTCAACGCTGATTTTTCGATCATGTGCGCGCGGGCGGGAGCGAACAAGATGAAAGCCTCGGCGCGGCGCACGCTCGAAAGGGCTGACGCACTTTATCTCTCGACCATTGACGATGGCGATGGCGAAACGGCGCGCGCGCGGTTTGATGAATGGCGTGCGGGGCTGGCGATCGATCTCGACTTCGACAGCCGGCCGATTTTCACGCAGGAAGATATTCCGCAACTGATCGAGCGCATTCGCGCGAAACAAGAGCGTCTCTGCGCAACCTCTGCGTTCTCTGCGTCTCGGCGGTGAACGTCGCAAGCAGGAAAAGACTCACCGCAGAGACGCAGAGAACGCGGAGAAAGACGCAGAGAAGTTATGATCACTATTCGCAAATCAGAAGAACGCGGCCACTTTAGTCATGGCTGGCTGGATACCTTCCACACGTTCTCGTTCGATCAGTATCACGATCCGGCGCACATGCACTGGCGCAGTCTGCGGGTCATCAACGAAGATCGCGTCGCGCCGGGTCAGGGATTTCCCACGCACTCGCATCGCGACATGGAAATCATTACCTACATTCTGTCGGGCGCGCTTGAGCACCGTGACAGCATGGGCAACGGTTCCGTGATTCGGCCCGGCGACGTGCAACGCATGTCCGCGGGCACCGGCGTGTCGCACAGCGAGTTCAATCCTTCGGACAGCGAGTCTGTCCATCTGCTGCAAATCTGGATTCTGCCGGAGAGCCTCGGCCTGGCGCCGAGCTATGAGGAGAAGTCCCTTTCCGAAGATGAAAGGCGCGGGCGCTTGCGTCTGGTTGCTTCCCAAGACGGCCGTGAAGGCTCAGTGACTATTCAGCAGGACGCGCGCCTGTACGCAGCGATCCTCGATGCGGGCGCGTCGGTTGAGCACACGCTGGGCGCGAATCGTTATGCGTGGTTGCAAGTTGCGCGCGGGGCGGTAAAGCTCAACGAATTCGATTTGCAGCAGGGCGACGGAGCGGCGGTTAGTAACGAAACCGATCTCAGGATCGTTGCTCAAGAGTCAGCGGAGATTCTGCTTTTCGACCTGGCGTAGATACGCCCGTCCTATTCTTCAGAGCGATTCACGACAGCCACCGGCGTCTGGACGTCGCGCAATTCACTCCCGAGCTTCTCGATCCTCTTTGCCAGCTCTTCGATGATTTGCACGCGCCCGCGCGCCTTGTCGGTCAGTTCTTCGCGCAGCAACAGTTGCGCCTGGCCCAGCAAAGCAGCCAGCGGATTGTTGATTTCATGTCTGACCCGCGCGACCAGCGCCGCCGCGTCAGTCATCTTCGTTTCGTATTCGGCGACCAACGCGCGCAGACGCGCCAGCTCGCTCGTTTCGACGGACGAATGTTCTTCGCTCATTGGCTCCTGAATGTCCGGCCTGACTAAAGACCAATAACAGGGAGGTTGCCGGCGCCGTCCACTGCTGGAGCCGTCAGCGCGCGTATTCTGCTTTGATTAGAGTTTGGAAGCAAGACATTTCTGAATTCGCGTAAGCCTTTCGTTTGCTTTCTGACAAAAGGGACTCGCAGACGATGACCCGCAAAACGACCCGTTTGACATTCGCGGGGCGACTTACGTAAATTCGAGTTCGCTGCTGGGAGGTCGTCCAATGGTAGGACACCAGACTCTGAATCTGGCTATCGGGGTTCGAGTCCCTGCCTCCCAGCCACTCATTCCGTCGTCCCATTTAACGACTACTGTAACTTCAACCAATACTTTGCCGCTTTGGCAACTTAATGCTTCCAATAGCCTCCGGCAATTAATTGCTTCCAATTTTCGCAAGAGTACAAACTACCCTAAATTCCTTCGTAAAATTGTTACCCGTTGGGCCTTACACGTGTTCCTACAATTTTGAGCAATTGAGATAACGCAAGGCTTGACCGAATCTAAGGTTCAGATTGTCGCTCGTTTACGCGTGCTCCGTGGCTTTCTTCCACTTCTCCATATTCACACCGCGTATAAGGAGCCAGAGCATCAAGACAAGTTCCCCCAGAAACGCGGGCATGAAGTAGATAAACGCGCTCTGATAGTACTGAGGCAGGAACAAGCCGAACACGCTCATCACGACCCATGCGATGCCATTGACCGCGAGCCAGACGCCAACGAACCGCGGCAAAAAGCCTGAGCGGTAGATAAGAATCGCCAGCGGCAGAAGCCAAACACCCCAGACCATCTCCGCCGCCACGACCACCTGATTATGTATTTGCAGTGACAACATCATCAGCGCCTGCCGCTGCGGCTCATCGAAAGCCGACAAGACATTCGAGCCGTGCGCCGTCAGCAAACCACTGCCGCCGCGTGCGAACGTCAACGCAGCCGCGTCGGTGCCAGTGTTCGTGAAATTAATTGCCGCCAGCAGCACGCCACCGAGAATCACGACCAGCACCGCAAGTTTCCGATTGACTCGCTTCAATAGATCGTACAAGGCAAGCGTCAGAAAGATCATCGCTATGCCATGATACAATTCAAGGAACATTCCCAGGCGGAACAGCGTCTCATGCGTCGTAAGGTTACTGGCTGTGGTTGCCGCGTCACCCGCCACGAACAGCGTCGCCGGAATGTAGGCCAAGCGCAGCGGCGCGCCGAAGGCCAATAGGTACCAAAGGCCCGTGCGTCGTCCAGGGTTTTTGATCAAGTTCATGTAGGTTCCTCGTGTGCAAATTTGAGCGCTATAAGGGCCCCCGATTTATGTGCTACGCATGCTTATTGTGGTTTCTTCGGTGGCTGTTCAGGGTATCGCTTGAGAAGTTCGGCTAGCGGTAGCACGCCGTATTTTGCGCGCTCGCTGTCTAGGGTTTTCCGATCTATCGGGACCCACTCCTCTTTCCCCGTCTCTTGATTGGTGATTCGATTGGTCCCGTACTTCTGGTATCCCTGTGTCATGCTCAAGTAACGGTCAATTGATGCGGCTATTAAATAGCGAGCGTCCCTATAACCGCCCGCGTAGGCACTCTGAAATAGGTGATGGGCGAGGAGGTAATTGTCGGGACTCTTGCTCACCAACCGCTTCTCGCAGTAAGTGAAAGGCGTATGGTCTAAAACGAGGGCGGCATTGAACTTATCCTCCGGGGTTTTCAACACCCCCTGTCCGATAAGGGACAGTACGATTTGCACGCGCTCTTCATCCGTCCTGGCAATTTCTTTCCCGCGTCTGGAATCTTGATCCTCTTTGGCCAGCTCTCTGAGGAGTTGGTTCTGACCCTGGGCCGCAGTCATTGTCAGAGACGAGCAGACAATAAGCATAAGACCTGACAGCACGAGTCGATATTTTTTCAAAGCTAGCCTCCTCCTATTTACCAAAGCGGAATAGCGACGCAGAAGCTATGATGTTATTGGCCGTTGTCGCCGCATCTCCGCGCACAATAAAACGGGAGGGAAGATAAAGGAGCGTGACGGGGGCGAATATGTTCGCAACTAAATACACTCTCCAACGAATAAGGGGCGATCTTTAGGACTGCACGTCTGTCATATAGACCTTGGTGAAGCATCCCCTGATATTATCACTGGTTCTCGCATTCCACCGTTAGTACGGATAACTGCGCCGCCCCGCGGGCGGGCGGCGCCACGCTTACTTCTTGGGCGATTGTGGGAGAACCGGAGTCTCGCTCGTTGGCGGAACGATATTCTTCATTCGCATGTAGGTAACGAGGTTGCCGTAGTGCTCGGTCATGTGGAGAAGGTTAGTGTTGAGCATGGCGAGTTTGGATACGTTCCCCCTTCCCGGATACATTACGGTTGTTGCGCCAAGCGCATCAGTCATGCCGCTGTAGGCCCGGTCACAATACGCAAATCCATCTTTGATTGCGGCGATCAAGTCCGCTTTCGAGGTCTTGCTCTTCTCGATGTTCGGGAGTGGATTCTTCTCGCCGAGTACTGCGGCGCAAAAACCGTACTGTGCGTCCACCACGTGCCCCAGAATCTGGCCATAAGTACGGACGGCGTCTGTAGGTCTAAAGCTGTAATACTCCTCAGGCATTTTTTCGGCCGAGCGAAGTAAAAGATACCGGTACCCTCGGTACACGATGTTATTGTGTGTGGTGAATGGATTATCCTGGATTGTGGGGACGTCAGCCTTGGGCGCGGTATTCTGCGCCAAAACGACGGTGGCCGACGCCAGAAGCAAAATCAGAACTGTTGGCATTATTGTTCGCATGACTATCGTCATTGGTTTCCTGACGGCGGTCGCGATTAGAATGAGTAGCGGTGTTACTTTTTGCATTTGGTTTCTCCTTTTCACTGGTAATACGCGTAGAAGAGGCAGGTTGTTAACCAATGCACATGACCCATCGTATCAAGAAATTGACTTAGCGGTTCAAGAAGCGATCGAGAAATGCCTAACGCCACTGTCGCAGCTGGTTATCCGAAAGCCCTTTTGGATTTCGCCGTCTCCCGCGGCGCGGACCGCCTAACACTGATCGAGCGATCGCAAATCTGCCCTGAAGATCTCAGAAACCGAGACAACCGCATCCCATTGGCAAAATACCTGGCCCTCCTGAATGCAGGGATCGAGTTGTGTAAAGAGCCGGCCCTCTCACTGCTGTTCGGAGAGGCGGTAAAGATTCAGGAGATATCAATCGTCGGTTTGTTAGGCGAAGCCTTTGAGAGCGTGGAATCGAGGCGCCGGAATATGAGTCGTTACGTCATCCTGGCCCTGGATCCGGACGACGGACAATCCGCGGATGCGATTGAGGTGGTCCTCGAAAACGGCGACCTGTCGTTGAGATTCAATAGTTCCGTTTACATCGATAATCCACTGCTGACCGAGTCCGGATTCGCGCGTTCCGTCTGCACCGGGCGGGCTTTCTTGGCTTCGATGCCGAACTTCGCACACCTTCAGTTTCCCAAAGCTATCTACTTTACTCACCCAGAACCCAGCTACCGCAAGGAATATGATCGGATCTTTGGGGTGCCGCTTTTTTTCGGCAGCGACAGGAATGCTCTGCTAATCGATGGAGCGTTCGCGAACTTGACGCCGCCACGCGCGAACCCATACCTAACAGAACTTCTCAGCGCTCATGCCGAAGAACTGCTCAAGACCCTAAAGAGTTCGAAAACCACGCGCGGCAAGGTTGAGAACCTGCTAATCGCGAGCCTGCATAAGGGGCCACAGAGCATGGAAATAATTGCGAGTAAGATGGGTCTCAGTCGCCCGACGCTTTTTAGAAAGTTGAAAGCGGAGGGCTTGACCTTTGGGAAAGTCCTTGATGAGCTGCGTCATCGGATGGCATTACACTATTTGAAGCACAAAAAGGCTTCAATAAACGAGACCGCCTATCTGGTGGGCTTCTCTGACCCGTCAGCGTTCTCACGTGCCTTCAAGCGTTGGACCGGAAGCAGCCCGCGGACGGCGCGGCTCAAAGAATGAAGCACTCGAGCACTCGCATTCTTCCGTTATGGATACGTCGCAATAGTTGCCCCGGGTGGGAGTTGCGGACGGGGTTGAAGCTTCGCCGCAGAGGATTATGTGATGATCCCACTCTTCTGAGTTTACGGTTGGTGCGTAAACTCACGGATATTCGGGTCTCATGAGAGTTCACTGATTGACTACGCAATCAATGCTGATGTTTTGTCATGTGTCTTAAAACCCGCTGCCTGTCTGCAATATGATGTCTCCAACATCGTTATTGCCTCTTAGCAACATAGGCGAGTACTCTTCAAGTAGCGGTTTTAGTCCCCGCTCATGAAGCAGAGCATCTGCCTCAGTTCGAAGCATTTCATCCACCGCAAAAACATCGGAGTTATTCACCACTTTCTCTCCCAATACTTCGAATTCTACTTCGCCTATTTTAAGAGACCGATTCTTTTCGAAACGGCCGCCTAGAACTTACGAAATCGAAGTCAAACTGTTTCGACTGCTTTAAGGCCGTCGTCGTTTCCGGGACATTCGGCACCTCTCTGTTCATTACCGATGGGACTCCGTTCGACAACTTGAAACCTACGCGTTTACTCTGCCGTTAAGCGTAAATTCAAGTAGAACGGAACCATACGGGAACCCTAATGATCTCAATACAACAACTGACCAAAACATAACCCGACTCCCGCCGGAGTGTTTTCTGCCCTGCGATCCATCGACCTTGAGATTCGCGCCGGCGAGTTGGTGGCAATTGTTGGCAAGTCCGGCAGCGGCAAGTCGACACTTCTTAATATGTTGGGTGGCATTGACCGTCCATCGTCTGGCTCGGTGGCAGTAGGCGGCAAAGCCATTCAGGATTGGATCGAGAACCAACTCGCCGCGTGGCGTGGCCGCACAGTGGGGTTCGTATTCCAGTTCTTTCAGTTACTTCCGACCCTAACCGCTGCGGAAAATGTGATATTGCCGATGGATTTTTGCCGAATGCTTCCGGTTCGTGAACGTCGAAAACGCGCGCTCGACCTGCTCGAACGCTTCGGTGTTAGGCAGCAAGCTGACAAGTTACCGTCGTCACTGTCTGGCGGCGAACAGCAGCGCGTCGCGATTGCTCGTTCGCTCGCCAACCTTCTGCCCGGTATTATCACAGCCTTCGATATGGATTACACCCTTTTGAACTTGCGGCAAGACTTAACTTCCAGTTTGCACTTTCGGCAAACAAAAGCTTCCAAATCTTGGAATTCGTGGAAAGTCGTGGCTACATAAATGCGGCGTTTCTGCGGACTCGCGGCAAAGAATTGCTTCGAATGGCGGCAATGAATCGCTTCAAGTCACAACTATTATTGTAACTTGACGCAATAATTTGCCGCCGTGGCAACTTATTGCTTCCACTAGGAGTCTGTCGGTTTAATGGGTTTTGCGACATGGTCAGGCAGCAATGCGCTGTGGTTGGCGGTTAGGGAGGTAGCGTCGAAAAGCTGAACCGCCAACGTGGTTCGCTGAAAGAAGCTGTTTCGACGGCCAAAGAGTGC
>ORMF010175678.1_pt1 | contig 19813 bp, 18 predicted proteins | sample 1779871 | NCBI WGS metagenome assembly ORMF01 (sample SAMEA104232316, study PRJEB22302) | groundwater metagenome | biome: forest; feature: aquifer; material: groundwater | place: USA | collected 2011-08-07 | depth 5.4 m | reverse complement strand
GACCCCCACGTAGACCAGCCCGACCGCCCAGATACGGCGCGCCGCCTCGCGTCGATCCTGTTCGGTTCGGATGGTGACGCCGGACAGCAATTGCGCCTCAGGAACGTTCGGAGTCACGACGTGCGCGCGGCGGACCAGTTCAGCCTTCATCGCCACGAATCCTTCGTCATCGAGCAACGGTTCGCCGCTGGTCGCCACGATCACGGGATCGACGACGAGGAACGGAATTTCCAGATCTTCAACTGCGGCAGCAACCGCCTCGACGATCGCCGCATTGGCGAGCATGCCGGTCTTGGCGGCGTGAACGCCAATGTCCGACACGACGGCTTCGATTTGCGCGGTTACGAGGTCGGCTGCCAGCGCCGTCGCCGTCGTGACGCCCATCGTGTTCTGGGCGGTCACGGCGGTCACGGCGGTCGTACCGAATACGCCGTGCGCGGCAAATGTCTTGAGGTCGGCCTGGATCCCTGCGCCGGCGCTCGAATCGCTACCGGCGATGGTGAGCGCCGTCCTCAATGCTCACCTGCCAAGCACGAGCAAGTACTGAAACGGGAGGTTCTCGCGCGAGAGGACACGCAGCCCCGCCGCCCGCGCATCGGCTTCCACCGCGGCGCTTTCCACGCGCACCCCTTCAGCCGGCGAGGGTCCCGGCCCGCCCCGGCCCGGTTTGTAGTTGACGATGCCGATGCGCCCGTTTGGCTTGAGCGCGCGGGCGAGGTTCCGAAGAAAGGTGATACGGTCGTCGACGTCGACTTCCGAGTACATGTCGACGACGAGGATCGCGTCGATCGCGCGTTCCGGCAGGCGTGGATCGGTGCTGGTGCCGAGGCGCCCCTGGACGTTCAGCAGCCCTTCGCGGCTGACGCGCCTGCGAACCGCTTCGAGCATCTGCCGCTGGACGTCCTCCGCGTAGACCGTCCCGTTCGGTCCAACGCGCCGCGCAAGCCTGATGGTGAACCATCCGGCGCCGGGGCCGATGTCGGCGACCGTCGAGCCGTCCGCGATTCCCAGGGCGTCCATGATCTGATCCGGCTTCTGCCACGCATCACGATCGGGGCTCTCGAGCAGCCCGAGGTTCTCGGGCGGGAACAGACGCCCGGTGCGTTGTTCGGGGCGGGTCTGAAGACCCGCCCCCACGCTGGCAAGCGCGCAGAACACGATCACCATGGTGTAGGGACGGGTCTCTAGACCCGTCCGAGTCGAGATCACCGTGCCTTCTCCTCGCCCTCGCCGTCGCGCGCCCGTGGCGCGCTTTGGCGAGGCCTCGCCGTAGCTTCTGCGGAATCACCCGGAGCAGAGGCGGGGACAACGCCCGGCTGTGTCATCGCCTCCACCGACAGAATGCGATCGAGCTGCGTTGCGTCGAGAAGGCCGCGCTCGAGCACGAGCTCACGTATCGGCTTCCCTGTCTTCACCGACTCCTTCGCGATCTCAGCCGTCCTGGCGTACCCGATGTAGGGATTCAGCGCCGTGGCCGCGGCCGTGCTGCGATCCAGCAGCTCGCGGCATCGCTTCGGGTCCGGCTCGATACCATCCACGCACCGCGTGCGCAGCACCTTCATCGATTCCCGCAGGATCGTCGACGCGTGAATCGCGTTCCATGCGATGACCGGCATCATCACGTTGAGTTCGAGCTGGCCGGCCTCCGCGGCGAGGCAGATCGTGGTGTCGCAGCCGATCACCTGGTAACAGACCTGGTTCACCATCTCGGGAACGGATGGATTTATCTTGCCGGGCATAATCGAGGAACCAGGTTGCACGGCCGGCAGCGCGATCTCGCCGATGCCCGCCCTCGGGCCCATGCTGAGCAGACGCAGGTCGCTTGCGACCTTGGACAACTCCACCGATAGTCGGCGCATCGCACCCGAGTACGCGAGCACGTCGCCCATGCTTTGCGTCACGCGGAAACGATTCCGTGCGGGGACGAGATCGATCCCGGTATATCGGCTCAACGTCCCGATGGCGAGCCGTGTGTAGTCGTCGCCGGCGTTGAGCCCGGTTCCTACCGCCGTCGCGCCGAGATTCAGCTCCCGCAATTGTTCCGACGCGTGCTCCACGTCATCGGCTCCGCGGGCGACGCATGCGGCATAGCCGCCGAACTCCTGTCCGAGCGTCATCGGGACCGCATCCTGCAGATGCGTTCGCCCGACTTTCAGGATCGCGTCGAACACTCGCGCCTTGCGGTCCAGCGATGCGGCAAGCGCCCGCGCCGATTCGACGAGAGCTCCATGCACGAGAAGCAGGGCAAGCCTGGTCGCGGTAGGAAACACGTCATTCGTGGACTGTGCCATGTTGACGTGGTCATTCGGGTGCACGAGGGTGTACTCGCCGCGCGCGCCACCAAGAATTTCCGCCGCGCGATTGGCGAGCACCTCGTTGGTGTTCATGTTGTGTGAGGTGCCGGCGCCCGCCTGGTACACGTCGACGACGAATTGATCGCGCAGCAAGCCGGACAGAACTTCGTCAGCAGCACGGACGACGGCCTCGCCGACGCGCGCATCAAGCCGTTCGAGCTCCATGTTGGCCGCTGCCGCGGCTTTCTTGACGAGAACGGTCGCGGTGACGAGGTCCGCCGGTGCGCGAAGGCCGCTGATGGGGAAGTTTTCGCGGGCGCGGACAGTCTGGATGCCGTAGTACGCGTCGGCGGGTACGGCGTGTTCACCGAGAGAGTCGCGCTCGGTCCGGAACTGCATGATGCTGCGCGTTCAAATTATACTTCCCGGACATGCTTCCCCAGTTTTTCGACAGTGTGCTTTCGCTGGTCGTGAAGACCTCCACCGACCTGCCGCCAGACGTCCGCGCCGCGATGAAGGTGGCGATGTCGGAGGAGCCGCAGTCGACCCAATCTGGACAGGCGCTCTCCATCATCGCGGAGAACATCGACCTCGCCGCGGATTGCGAAGGCGCCATCTGCCAGGACACCGGCATGCCGACCTTCGAGGTGAAGGCGCCGATCGGCGCGAACCAGGTGGAGATGAAGAAACAGATCCGTGATGCGGTGGCCGAAGCCACGAAGCGCGGCAAGCTGCGTCCCAACTCCGTCGACTCCATCACCGGCGAGAACTCGGGCACAAATCTCGGGCCCGGCACGCCGATCATCCACTTCGAGCAGTGGGAGCGCGATGAGATCGAGGTCAAGCTCATTCTCAAAGGCGGCGGCTGCGAGAACATGAACGCCCAGTACTCGGTGCCGGTGGAGCTGCCCAGCCTTGGACGCGCTGATCGAACGCTCGAAGGCGTGCGCAAGTGCATCCTCCACGCGGTCTGGAACGCACAAGGCAAAGGATGCGCGCCCGGCGCGATCGGCGTCTGCATCGGTGGCGATCGCACGTCCGGTTATGTGCACGCGAAAGAGCAACTGTTTCGCACGCTCGATGACGTGAATCCGGACCCGCGACTCGCAGAGCTCGAAGCGTCGATCATGGGCAAGGTCAACAAGCTCGGGATCGGCACAATGGGATTCGGCGGACGTGTCTCGCTGATCGGCTGCAAGATCGGCGTTCAGAATCGCCTGCCTGCGAGTTTTTTCGTGTCCGTCGCGTACGACTGCTGGGCGTTCCGCCGCCTCGGTGTTGTCCTCGATGCGAAGACGGGCGGGATCACCCGCTGGCTGTACCGCGATCCGACAAACCCGGCGCTGGCGATGGCCGACCAGGCGGGGTTCCAGCGCACCGGGCGCGAGGTCGTGTTGCAATCGCCTCTCTCCGAAGAGCAGGTGCGATCGCTGAACGTGGGCGACGTGGTGCTCGTCTCCGGCCCCGCATACACGGGACGCGACGCCGTGCACTCGTACCTCATGAAGCACGATCCGCCTGTCGATCTGCATGGCGCCGTCCTGTACCACTGCGGGCCGGTAGTCGCGAAAGACGGCGACCGCTGGCAGGTGAAGGCGGCCGGCCCGACGACGAGCATTCGAGAGGAGCCGTATCAAGCCGATGTCATCAAGCGCTACGGGGTGAGGGCCGTCATCGGTAAGGGCGGAATGGGGGCGAAAACGCTGGCGGCCCTCAAGGAGTCCGGGGCGGTGTACCTGAATGCGATCGGTGGCGCGGCTCAGTTCTACGCCCGGACCATCACGAGCGTCGACGGCGTCTCATTGTTGGAGTTTGGTACCCCTGAAGCGATGTGGCACCTGACGGTAAAGGACTTTCCGGCCATCGTGACCATGGACGCCCACGGGAACAGCCTCCACAGGGACATCGAGCAGGCATCGGCAAGAGAATTGGCCATAATTGGGGCTTAGCTTGCCGGGGTTGGGAACGCCCGCTTATACTTTTCGAGGGGCTGTAGGCCACCTATCCCCAGGAGAACCGAAATTATGGTGAATGTGTCGACAGCGGCAGCCTCGAAAATCAGCGAACTGCTCACAGAAGAGGGGAAGACCGGCAGTGGCCTTCGTGTCTTCGTCCAGGGCGGCGGGTGCTCAGGTTTCCAGTACGGGCTGATGATCGAGGAAAGCGGCGGATCCGGGGATCAGGTGTTCGAGTCCAACGGCGTCAGGCTTTTCATCGATCCCGTCAGCATCAGCTACCTCAAGGGCGCCGAGGTCGATTTCGTCGACACGGTGACAGGCGGCGGTTTCACGATCAAGAACCCGAACGCGACATCCACGTGCGGGTGCGGCAGCTCGTTCAGCGTCTAAGCACGTCAACGCGGGCCGCCGGCACGCACGGAAATAGGGTCATGAACACCAGCCTTCCCGATCTGAGCCGGCTGAAGCCAGACGGCGGCAAGCGTTCCAGTAAACGGGAACAGATTGTCAATGTGTTCCTGCGCCAGGAAGGACACCTGAGCGCCGACGACCTCGTCGACCTCATTCGCCGCGAAGACCAGCGCATCAGTCGCGCCACCGTATACCGGACGCTGCAGTGGATGGTGGATGCGGGTATTGCGCGCAAGGTCGACTTCGGCGAGGGGCGCTTCCGGTTCGAGCATTCCTACCGGCAGCCGCGCCACTTCCATCTGATCTGCAAGACCTGCCACCGGTCCTTCGAGTTTCTCAGCTCCGATATCGAGGCGCTCGTCGAGGAGGTCGCGTCGGCCCGCAGCTTTTCCCCGTCGCAGAGCGTCGTGCAGATTTACGGGACATGCGATGAATGTCGCACGGGACGCCACGGCAACGTGGAACCAGGTCATAGCGATCTGCTGTTCGCGCGTGACGCGCTGCGCATCGCCATTGCCACCGAGCGCAGCGGCCTCGAGTTCTACTCGCGCGCCGCGCGCGTGACGCGTGATGCGCGCGGACGGAAGGTCTTCCACGATCTCGCCGCTGAGGAGAAGGAGCACCTCAGCAAGCTCGAGGGACGGTACCGCGAGCTGCTCGAGCGCGATCCGGAACTGGAATCACGCCCCACCTTCCTATTTTTCAAGGGTGCCGCAAACGGCCTGTTCGCCGAAGGCGCCGATCGCCTGCTGAAGGGTGTCAACGATCAACAAGCTCTGCTGATCGGCATCCGCTGCGAACGCAACTCGCACCGCTTTTTCAAGAAGTACGGTGAGCGATTCGAGGATTCCGAAGGCAAGCAGATCTTTCTCGAGTTCGCCGACGAGGAGCGCGAGCATCTCGACCTCCTCGTGCGGGAGTACCGCGCGCTCGTCAAGCGCCAGGGACGCAGCCGGAAGCCGCTCCCGCGCCACGGCTCCGCCGCCTCGCATCGCGCATCGGCGCGGTGACCCTTCGACATGCTCAGGGTGATGCCGAGCATAGTCGACCTCCATCTCCACACGACCGCGTCCGACGGCCGCTGTACGCCCACAGAGCTCGTCGAGCGTGCGGCAGCGGCAGGCGTGACGGCGATGGCCGTTACCGACCACGACACGACCGCCGCAGTCGCTGAGGTGCAGGCGGTGGCACGGGCGCGCAGCATCGAAGCCATCAGCGGGATTGAAATCACCGCCGTCGAGGGGGGCCGCGATGTGCACCTTCTCGGGTACTTCATCGACCCGGACAACGCAGAGCTGGCCGTGTTTCTCTCGCGGCAGCGCACGCAGAGGATCGCGCGCGTCGAGGCCGTGTGCCATCGCCTCACCGAGCTGGGCATGCCAATCGACATGCTTCCGGTGCTCGCACAGGCGCGAGAAAGCGGGGGGCGCTCTGTCGGGCGCCCGCAGATCGCCCGCGCCATGGTCGCCGCCGGTCACGTCGCCGACACCCGCGAGGCGTTTGACCGATGGCTCGCGACGGGACGTCCCGCGTTCGTGCCGCGTGCCGGCGCGCCGCCCGAGGAGATCATCACCATCGTGCGCGGCGCCGGCGGCCTTACGTCGCTGGCCCAGCCCGGCCAGACGGCGATCGACGCCAGAATTTCCGCATATTGCCTCGCGGGTCTCGACGCGATTGAGGTGTACCACCCCGATCACGATGCGGCGACGACCGAGAAGTACAGCCAGCTGGCGTCGCGCCTGACGGTGCTGGTCACCGGTGGATCGGATTTTCACGGCGATCCGTCGCACGGCCTCGACCCTGGCTGGGTGACCCTGCCCAACGACGCGTGGCTTCGTTTCCGCGCTGCCGCGCCTCATGGCTGAGCCACACGACATCGTCATCGATGTGCGCGGCGTCCAGAAGGACTATCACGGCCTGCGTCCGCTGCGAGTGCAGCACCTGGAGATCCACCAGGGAGAATCGGTTGCGTTGCTTGGATTCGATCAGGCGGCCGCCGAAGTGCTCGTCAACCTGATCACGGCCGCCACCGTCCCCGACGCAGGAGAGGTCCGCACCTTCGGTCAGCCCACCACCGCGATCAAGGACGCCGACACGTGGCTCCAGTCGCTCGATCGATTCGGCATACTCAGCGAGCGCGCAGTGGTGCTCGACAACATGACCGTTGTAGACAATCTGACGATGCCGGTGACCATGTCGCTTCACGATGTCCCGGATGCGGTGCGCTCGAAGATCCGTGCACTTGCTGAAGAAGTCGGTCTCACGGCCGCGCAGCTCGAGCAACCCGTCGCGGCATTGAGTCCGTCGGCGCGACTACGGCTGCGGCTCGGCCGTGCTCTCGGACCTGACCCTCGGATGATTCTATCGGAACATCCAAACGCATCGCTGGCGCCCGGCGATCTCGCCTCCTTTGCAGCCGACTACGCCCGCATCGTCGCCGCGCGCGCGATCACCAGCATCGTCTTGACCGCCGACCGCACGTTCGCCACTGCCATCGCTTCGCGCATCCTCACGCTTCAGCCGGCCACCGGCGAGCTCAAGCCACTCCCATCGTGGCGCCGTTGGTTCAACTGACGCGCAGGTGAGGGGGTCAGACGCTGGCGATCGGTTGTGCCAGGGTCTGACCCTGGTGACGAGCCGACTCCAAGGTCGGCAGAAACCGCACGCGTGGAACGGAACTTGACCGCAGTGCCCGAGGGTTGTCTGGAAACGCCCTGCGGAGGTAACGGCGACGTGGCGAACGGCACGATTAAGCGCTTGGTGAGAGATCGCGGGTTTGGCTTTATTCGCGACGACGGGGGCCAGGAGTGGTTCTTCCATCGCAGCTCGGTGACGGAGGGTGCGTTCGAGCAGCTGAACGAGGGGCAGCGCGTCAGCTTCGACGAGGAACCGGCAGCGAAAGGCCCGCGCGCGGGTAACATCCGATCTGACGCTTGAGGTCAGAGCCTCGACACTCGGCGATGCGGTTGAGCGGGTGTCGGCGCGCGCCGAGGCTCTGGGCCTATGCGCCCAGACCGAGATCATAAGCGATGAGCTTGGCGCCCTCGACAAGCACCCACCGGAGATCACTACGTGTGGTCCACCAGCGATTCGGATCCGCCTTCTCGTTGCGGCGTAGCGTTTGGCGCGGGGGAGAACTCGGGGCCGTCAAGGGGACGGGTGCAAATCCCCGGCCCCGCCGGGGGCCGGGCCTCGTGAGAGGGGATTATTACCCTTCGATCAGTCGAACGTCACCGGCGCGGGGGCCCTTCGTCGAGTCCTCGACCGTGAACTCCACGCGCTGTCCTTCGCGAAGAAGCTCAAAGACCGCGCCCCGGACAGAGCTGCGATGGAAGAAGTGTTCGGTGCCGCCCTCATCGCGAATGAATCCGAACCCCTTGTCGATGAGGAGGCGTGCGATAGTCCCGGTCGGCATAGCCGTGTCCCTCCGATGCGCGAAAGCCTGAGACAATCTCAGGCGCTTCTAGGACCGCTCGAAGAGCGGACATATGAAGCCATGAAGGAACCGCGGCCCAGACGCGCGCCAGCGTAAGCTCGGCAAGTGTAGGGAGTGCGGGCACTGAAGTCAAGGCACGCCCGAAGTCCTTCCCGCTGTGTCAGTTGGTGAGGCTTAGATGGTACGCTCAGCACCCCGATGAAGGCCCGATTCCTCTCGGTCGTTGTCCCAGCGTTCAATGAAGCTGCGCGGATGGCGCACACCGTTTCGGAGGTTGCGGCCGAGATCGATCGCCTTGGCATCGATGCCGAGATCATCGTCGTGGACGACGGCAGCGTTGACGCGACGGCATCGATCGTCACCGACGCCTCGCGGTCTGATCCACGAATAAAGCTCGTCCGTGCACCGCACGCAGGTAAAGGCGCGGCGGTGCGGCGCGGGATGCTCGAAGCGGCGGGCGCGTGGAGATTTCTGGCGGATGCGGACCTCTCGATGCCGATCTCCGAGTTACGACGATTCCTACCCGCCTTCGCCGAAGGCTACGGCGAGGCAAGCTCCGCCGATGCGACGCACGCCGACGTGCTCGTGGGGTCGCGAGAGGCGAGCGGCGCCACGCGCATCGGCGAGCCCTGGTCTCGTCATGCGATCGGCCGCGTCTTCAACTGGTGTGTGAAGCTGGTTGTGCTGCGCGGCGTCAACGACACCCAGTGCGGGTTCAAGCTGTTCAGCGCCCGCGCTGCGGAGACGCTCTTCCCGCTGCAGCGCCTTGACGGGTTCGGTTTCGATGTCGAGATCCTCTTCCTCGCGCGGCGTGCAGGATTTGTCATACGCGAAATCCCGGTGACGTGGGAGTACGGCCGAGAGAGCAAGGTCAATATCGCGTCGGGCGCGCGCGGGTTTCTCGATCTCATCAAGATCCGATGGAACCAGCTGCGTGGCGCTTATCCGCCTCCGGTGCGCGCGGGGCATCCGCCCGCCGCCGCCGCGCGTCCGGCTGCCAGTTCCAAAGAGAGCTCCTGGTGAGCCGTCGCGCGATTGCGTGGACAATGACCGCGATCATGGCGATCGCGGTGTGCGACAGCCTCGCGAGGATTCCCGTGCAGGTGACAGACAGTCTCGTCCCGATCCTGCAGGCGCAGCAGACATCCTCCATTGCATCGGCGTTCTTCGGCAGTCTGGGCGCCGCGTATCTGCGCCCGATGCGGATTGCGCAGATCCAGGCGTTGTTCGAGTTCTCAAACGGCCATTACTTTCTCGCGTACAAAGCGTTCCACATCGCGCTGGTGATCGCGTGCTTCGTGCTGTTCCTTCTCGCGATTGATGTGGGGACAGCCGGCGGACTCGTGGCGCTCCCGTTTGCGCTCACCGTCCTCGTCGGCCTCCATACGTTCCGCGGGATGGTGTGGGAGGCCTATCCCATCAACCATTTTCTCGAGATCGCGGTGTTCTGCCTGCTTGCGCTCGTGCTCGCCAAATCACGCGGTGGATGGTGGGTTGACTGGGCTGCGGCGCTCACGTTTGTCATGGCGTCGCTCACGCTCGAGTCCGGGTTGCTTGTCTGGGTCGTCATCGTCACGGCGTGGACTGTCGGATTCCGGGGTGTGTCGAAACGGGGCGTGATCGCACTCACGGGACTGCTTGCCGTCTACTTCCTCGTGCGCTTTCCATATCTTGGCACCGGGGCACCGACGCTTGCGGAGCGCAGCTCCGGTTTTGGCTTCGGCCGGCTCGAGCCCGACGAGCTCGTGCGCCGCTTCGAGGCGTGGCCGTACGGTTTCTACGCCTACAACGTGGCGAGCTCCCTCATCTCGGTGCTGCTGTCCGAGCCGCGCGGCGGGACGTGGGCGGCGCTTGCCGATCTCTCGATGCGGCGTGTGTCACCTGGCACCATTGTCAACGTGATGTCGTCTGTCATCACGACTGCGGTCGTCGGCTGGTTCATCCTCACGCGCGTGCGCACGTGGCGCGCGTCGCAAATTGACGACCCGGATCGAATCTGCGTCGTGTCTGTGGCGGTACTCGTGGCGAATGCCGCGATGAGCTACGGCTACACGAAGGACGAGATCATGAGTCCGGGCGGCGTGTTCTACGCGCTTGCCGCCTTCGTTGCAATGCGCGAGCTCGTGGCGGGGATCGGTCGGCAGCCGCGCGCGCGTTGGAGGACCGCCGTCTGCGGCTTGGCGCTGGCGGCAGCGGCAACCGGCTGGGCCGTCCGAACCGTTGGTCTTCACTACCAGATGCAGACGATGGCCTTCGCGGTCCGGAATGAGTGGGTGTATGTCGACGACTGGCTTGCCAGACAGCGGGTGGCACCCGCGACGGCGGAAGGCACGCAGATTGTCAACACACTCAGGAACGATGCGCTCGCGCGCGCTCCGGTGAATCCGTACCTTCAGGCGCAGGCAGCGCGTGCTTTGAGGCTCTTCCCATGAAGCGGTGGGTGGTGCTCTGCGTTGGTTTGCCAGGGACGCTGGTCATCGTCGGATTGGCGGCGTGGCTGGTTGCATCGTGGCTCGGCCTGCCGTTCGCGGCGGCGGGCAACGGCATCACACTCTCAGAGGCGGCGATGCTCGCCGACCACGCTGACGTCGTGCGGCTGATGTCTCGAGGCGCGGACCCGAACGCCCCCGCGCGCGTGCGTCCCGGGCTCTTCGACTTCAGCGAGCACGTGATGTCACCGCTCGAAGCAGCCACGCGCTCGCGCCAGTCGGGAATCATGCAGTTGCTGATTGATTCCGGCGCCGGGATTACAGCAACAAACTACCCGGACTTATGGTGTTCGGCGAACCGCGTCCCCAACAACCGGGACGTTGTGGCGTTCCTGGACGCCCATCGGCCCGCGGGACTCGTTGGAAACGGGGCTTGCCAGCCCTAGCTCGCCCAGTGGGAAAGTGAGGTTCGTCCGGGCGACGGATGACCGTAACGGCCGGCCGTGCGCTCGGGGTGTTACGCAAGTGCGCGCGCTGACGAACGCGAGCGGCCGCGCGGGTTCGGCGCGGTCACCGCGGCTTCGAATCGCGCGGCGATCGGACCAAATGCGGCCGTTGGCCCTTGCCAGTGCAGCTCGTCGACAGAATCGAACAGCGGAATGTCGGATTGGAGCGTCGCGAGATCGCGGAACAGGAAGGCACGCTCGCGCTCGCGCTCCAGCGCGTGCGCCAGCGCGCCGGGATGAGCGGCTTTCACTCCCCATGTGCGCCAATCTTCAGGAATCGATTCGAGATGACCGTACTTCGCGAGCACGGCGGCGGTGGACTTTGCGCCCCAGCCCGGAATGCCGGGATAGCCGTCCGCGCTGTCGCCCACGAGCGCCAGGTAGTCGGGGATTGAGATTGGGGCCACGCCGAACTTCGCGATGATGCCGGCCTCGTCGCGGATCGTGCGCCGTCGACGGTCCATCTGCACGACACGCGTCCCCCGCACGCATTGCGCCAGATCCTTGTCGGGCGTGCAGATGATCACGCGCTCGACCCGCGGGTCTCGAGCCACAGCGGCGGCGGCGGAGGCCAGCGCATCATCGGCCTCGAACTCGATCATCGGCCAGGTGACGACACCAAGCGCCGCGAGCGCCTCTTCGAGCAGTGGGAACTGGGCGAGGAGGTCGGGGTCGATTCCCTCTCCGGTCTTGTAGTCGGGCCAGAGACGGTTGCGGAACGATTCGATCACATGGTCGGTCGCGACCCCCACGTGCCGGGCGCCCCCGGTGATCATCCCGAGAACGGACGCGAGAACACCGCGCACGCTGCCGACCTCTTGACCGTCCCGGTCCCGTGCGGACGGAAGAGCGTAGTAGTGCCGGAACAGCTCGTACGTGCCGTCGATGAGGTAGACGTCCAGCGCAGGCTCCACGATGAAAGGTATCATCACCGGTCCGAACCCCGACAAGATGTCGACCGATCCCACGACGCTCTTCGCGCTCGCGCCGCCGATCGAACCGATGCTTGCGAAGATCGCCGAAGAGCTCCCTACGGGTGGACCGTTCTTGTATGAGCCCAAATGGGATGGGTTTCGCGCCATCGTTTTTCGCGGCGCATCCGACGTCTTCATTCAAAGTCGCGATTTACGGCCGCTCGACCGCTACTTTCCTGAGCTCCACGCGGCAATTCTGGACAGGTTGCCGGACGGCTGCGTTGTCGACGGCGAGATCGTGATCGCGACGCCTCGCGGGCTCGATTTCGACGCGCTTCAGCTGCGGCTTCATCCAGCGGCGTCGCGCGTCGCGAAGCTTGCGAAGGAAACGCCGGCGCAGTTCGTTGCGTTCGACGTGCTCGCCGTAAAGGGGCGGGATGTGCGTTCCGTGCCGCAGGGCGAGCGTCGCGTCCTGCTCGAAAAGCTACTCGCGCAGGTCGAACCGCCGATCCACCTCACGCCGATGACGCGCGATCCCGCGGAGGCGTCGGAATGGCTCTCGCGGTTCGAGGGAGCTGGCCTCGACGGCGTGATCGCCAAGCCCGAACACGAGATCTATCAGCCGGGCAAGCGCGCGATGTTCAAGGTGAAGCACGCGCGCACGGCCGACTGCGTCGTGGCGGGCTTTCGCTGGCACAAGAACGGGAAGAACGTGCTCGTAGGCTCGTTGTTGCTCGGGCTGTACGACGACAGCGGCGCGCTGCATCACGTCGGAGTGACCTCGTCATTCACGATAGCGGCCCGCAAGGAGCTCGCGTTGGATCTTGCGCCGCTGCGTGAGCGCGCCTTCGAAGGGCACCCCTGGCGCGAATGGGCCGAGGCGTCCGGCGGCGAGACGACCCGCATGCCCGGAGGCCGGAGCCGCTGGAGCGCCGGCAAGGATCTGTCCTGGGAGCCGCTGTGCATCGAGCGAGTCTGTGAGGTCAAGTACGACCACATGCAGGGGGCGCGGTTTCGCCACGCGGCGATCTTTCAGCGCTGGCGGTCCGACAAGACGCCGAGCGACTGCCGCTACGATCAGCTCGAAGTCACGACGCCTTACGAGCTCGAGAAGGTCTTCGGGGCGGCACGTCACGGCCGCTGACGCCGCTCCAGTCGTCAGGGGCGTCGTCCGGATCGAGCGCTTCTTGACCCGGTCGCAGTTCGATCGGCACGTGCTGAAGGTTCACGCGAATGCGCGTCCACGTGCGAAACCGGCCACGCATGGCATCGACGAGCATGTCTTCGGGAGCCAGATGCGCGGCTGCCTCGGGGTGACGCGTCCTCCAACGCTCGAGCCCCGCGAGCGCATCATCTTTTCGCCGCGCGCGGCCGATCTCGATCAGCGGACGGCTGGGGGTGCGCCTCCGTGACGGTTGCACGCGCGCCGGTTCACCGGGCTGTTTCTGGTAGTGGGGCGGCCATGGTGCATCGCCCAGCCCCTCGCGCTCCTGACGCGTTGAGAGCCCGAGCACGCTCGCGATCGAGCACGGATGCCGCTCCATGTCCGTGTGCCGATCGCCGATCTCGGCGAAGCGCGAAGGCATGGTGCCGAGCGTGAAATCTCCAGGCTCACAGGCGTCGACCTCATCCCAGGCAAGCGGAGCCGACACTCGCGCGTCAGGCGTCGGCCGCACTGAGTAGGCCGCGGCAATTGTCCGGTCCTTCGCGTTCTGGTTGTAGTCGATGAAGACGCCGTGACGCTCTTCCTTCCACCATTTGCTCGTCGCCAGAGTCGGAACGCGACGCTCGACCTCGCGCGCGAGCGCGAGTGCGGCCCGGCGTACCTCGTCGAACGTCCAGCGCCGCTCGATACGCACGTACACGTGGATTCCGCGCGAGCCAGACGTTTTCGGCCAGCCCACCAGGCTGAAGTCGTCCAGGGTCGCGCGCACGACCCGCGCCACGTCGCGGACCTGAGTCCACGTCACACCCGGGACCGGATCGAGGTCTACCCGCAGTTCGTCAGGATGGTCGAGATCGTCCGCGCGTACCGGATGCGGATGCAGTTCGAGACAGGCGAGATTCGCCATCCATGCCAGCGAGGCTGCGTCCCGCGGCACCACTTCTTCGGCGCTGCGCCCTGAAGGAAAGCGCAACTCGACTACGTCGACCCATGCGGGCCGCGAGCGTGGCGCGCGCTTTTGATAGAAGAACTCGCCATCGATGCCGTTTGGATAGCGCACGAGCACATTGGGGCGACCGCCGGCGGCTCGCAGCGCGCCGTCGGCCACCGCGAGGTAGTAGCGCGCGAGGTCCAGCTTCGTGTACCCCGGCTGCGGAAACAACACCTTTCGCGGATTCGAGATCGCCACTTCGCGGCCGTCGATGGTCAGGATCTCGCGGTCTGTCTGGGTCGGCATCGGGACGCAGGATCCCGTACAGCCTATAACCGAGCATCCTTTTCCTGGCCCCTCAAATCGCACCTTGCTGGCGCGCGGCCTCGATTTCATTGTCACTCAGACCGAGAACGCCACGGAGAATCTCTTCGGTGTGCTCTCCGAAGAGCGGCGAGCGCCGAACGTCCGCAGGTGAATCCGACAGCTTGATCGGATTGCCTACCGTCAGGTACTTGCCGCGTTCTGGATGGTCGACTTCGACCACGGTTCCAGTCTGACGGAGGGAGGGCTCCTCGGCCAGTTCCTTCATCGAGAGAATCGGGCCGCAAGGAACGTTCAACGGATTGAGCGTCGCCATCACCTCCATCTTGCCCAGGGTCATCGTCCACTTCTCGATTTCATCGAACACGTGAGCCAGTCTGGGAAGGCGCGCGTCAGGTGTGTTGAAGTTCGGGTCGTCCAGCCAATCGGCGTGGCCGATCACCTTGGCCAGCGTCGGAAAGGCCTGCACTTGCGCGATCACATAGATGTACGCGTCCGGATCGGTCTCCCAGCCTTTGCATTTGACAATCCAGCCTGGATGGCCTCCGCCGGAGGCGTTGCCTGCGCGTGGGACGGCGTCGCCGAATTTTCCGTTGGGGTACTGGGGATACTCCTTGAGCACGCCACCGCGAGCGAGCCGCTGCTGGTCCCGAAGCTTTACGCGGCAGAGGTTCAGCACGGTATCCTGCATCGCGCATGTGACCCGCTGCCCCCGGCCGCTCTTCTCGCGATGAAACAGGGCGGCCAGAATGCCCGCCACCAGATGGATGCCGGTACCGGAATCGCCGATCTGGGAGCCGGTCACCATCGGGAAACCGCCGATCTCGCCGGTGGTCGAGGCCGACCCGCCGGTGCACTGGGCGACATTCTCATACACCTTGCAGTCCTCGTAAGGACCGGGGCCGAATCCTTTCACCGAGGCATAGATCATTCGCGGATTGACCTGCTGTATTTTCTCCCAGGGGAAGCCCATGCGGTCGATCGCACCGGGCGCGTAATTCTCGACCATCACGTCGCAATGTTCGATCAGCTTGGTGAAGATTTTCTTACCTGCTTCGGTTTTGGGATTCAGCGTGATAGCACGCTTGTTACTGTTCAGCATCGTGAAATAGAGACTGTCGACGCCAGGAATGTCGCGCAGTTGGCTGCGCGTCGGATCGCCTTCACCAGGCTTCTCGATCTTGATGACGTCGGCTCCGAACCAGGCCAGAATCTGGGTGCAGGTCGGTCCCGATTGCACATGCGTCATGTCCAGGACCCGAACACCCTCCAGAGCTTTCCCCATTGATTCCCCTCTCTCCTGAAATGTTGAAGCTATTCGTATCGGAGGAGAATTCTATCCTCGGTAGGAACGTTTGAGAACCAAGGCTGTCTTGGCAATCGTTCAAGGCGACGGTAAGGGCGGAATCAGGAAGCGAGTGCGCGAGCGGACGTCTCTGAAAAACAGGGACGGCGCCGTCGAACGGCGCGGGGGAATCAGGCTCTCGACGCACACTCGCCGCGAGAGCCGCCATTAGATGCTCCAGGACCAAGTCGATTGATTGCGGTCGTTTAGAATCAGTGACTTGAGCGAGTGTTGGCGCAAGGCTGGGGCAAACGCGGCCGATGCGGCGGGCGCGGGGCCCCGCCGCATCGGCCATGAACCTGGCTCTAATTCGTACTGCCGCTGCCGGCGAATTTCGCGAAATCCGCCCACGGGTACACACGGCCTCCGTGGATGGGTGCGATGGTCGTGACGTCCAGCTTCAGCCGCTGCACGTTGTTGTAGAAGGTTCGGTTGGCTGGCGGAGCGGTGGCCGGGAGCGCCGCATTCGGCGCCGGCGGGGTGAACAGGTCCGCTTCAACCACGATCTTCTCTTTCGGGAGATACGCGATCAGCATGCCCTGGGCGTGAGCGAGGCCCTGGACGTTGTAAACCTCCATCACCTTGGTCCCATCCGTTAAGACATATTTCTGGCCCACACTCTCGAACGTATAGCCCTCCGCGACTTCCTCCGGCGGAGCGAGGGCCAGCCGGTCAGGCTTCAGCATCCACGGCTTAACCGTCAGGACCTCCGCGTAATAGGAGTGATTCGCTTGCTGCAGGACGATGGTGACACCCTCCTGCGCGACGTAGGCACGAACGCCGCCCAGGTGGTCCCAATGGTGATGCGTGCTCACCAGGTACCGAATTGGCTTGTTGGGAATCAGTTTTTTCACTTCCGCAATCACGGCGAGTGACCGATCCTCGTTGAGCGGTGCCTCGATGACCGTGATGAAGTCACGGAACTCGACGGCTATGCTGGAGTGCGTTCCACCGCCGACGTACCACACGCCATCCGCCGCTTTCGTCGACTCGACGCGGACTGGCGGGATGGTTGCCGTGCGCACGGCGTCGGGAACGGTCAGGGCGGCGCCAGTCACGTTCAGCTGTACGTTGCTGACGGTCAGACCGAACTGGTTGTGCCCGCCGCTCACGTTCACGCCCTCGCCTTCCAGATCGTCATCAAGATCATGGTGCGCATGGAACGTGCCGGGGAACATCACGCCACCACCGAAATCCTTGTAGTTGGTGAGAACCAGTTCGTAATACAGGTCTCCGACGACGGGATTGGGGAAATACGTCTGGATCCGTTCGACCAGGTTCCTGTCGTTGATCCCGCACTGCACCCGGTACTTTCCGAGCGCCATGAACACGACGGCTCTGATCCGGCCCTTCCCCTGTTCATTGCGCGTGATGACAATCGGGTTGGCCCCTGGCTCCAGAGCGGCTTTGAGACAGCCGTGCGGGGTGAGCCAGACCTCGAGCTGCCGTTGTTCCGCGTCGGCGGGCGCCGGAACCACCGTCGTGCCATTCAGGTTCCAGGCGTAGTTGCCGCTGACCATCTGTATCTGGCGCTGTTCACCCACGATCGGGTTGGTAACCACGGGAGCATTGCCTCCACCTGCAGGTCCGCCCTGGCCGGTTCCCTGCCTCAAGGTGTAGTCCACCTTGGAGGATTTGGAGTCGTAGTCGATGGTTCGGGTGTAGGTGGTCAACTGATTCGCCGGCCAGTCCATCGCCGGGGAATAGTTCTGGCCCGCTGCAGCGATATAGCCGGTGGTCCCGGAATACGTAATCGACTTCAGGTTCTCGGCGCCCATCGCCTTGAGTGACGTCTGCAACAGCGTCCGGGCATCCGGCTCCTGGGCCATCCCGGCCGCGCGTATCAGGGTCAGCAGAAGACCGACACTGAGAATCCACAATCTGCCGTTCATATCTCCTCCTCTTTCTAGACCGATGATGGTCGGCGCCGCGCCCGTTCGAAAGCAGGCCAGCGGAAGGCCGGCGTGTCCGGTGCGGCGTGATTTCGGCTGACCATAGCCCTCGACGATGCTCGGGACGCCCTGAGCGATAGTCGGCGGGCGAAAGCGCTAAGCGAGTGGTCCCAGCGACGACGCGCGCGGAAGACTGGAGCGGCCCGCAGAATGATGGAACTGCGGGGCACTGTCAAGGTCGAACGAGGGCCGTGCGTCCTGTGGCGTCCGGACAACGCTCGCGCATGAAATCGGCATTATTGGCAGTTCCGTTTTCTGACGAGTACAAAGTCGTCGTCCTTTATCGCCGGTCCGCAGCCTGAATCAACACAATTGGCCGCTCACGAAGTTTGACCGGCACACGGTCGTGCCCTTCAGCTCGTCGACGCCTCGATGCTGACGAACGACTCGAACGATTTCCTCCAGTTGTCCGCACTTTCTCATCATGTCCGCGCGTCGGCATGTCTCATGCGCCGAGCCGGGACAGCGTTCGTCCTGATTCAGTAAGTTCAAAAACCGAGACACCGGGTTCGGCTCGGAGAGCAATGTGGCGGAGCTTTGTCAATTCGCCGGAACGCAGAGGTGGACAGTGATGCGCATTGGTAATTATGTCGTCCGAACACTGTTAATCGCGGGCGTCCTGCTCGGACATCATGCGGTCTGCTTCGCGCAGCAGACATCCGTGTCCGGCGTCGTCGCCGACGAGTCGAAGGCCGTTGTCCCGGGCGTGACGGTGACGGCGACCAACACGAGTACCGGTCGGGCATTCAGCGATACCACCACCGAACGTGGCGAGTACCGCTTGAATGGCCTGCCGGCGGGTCGCTACGACCTCATGGCGGAGCTGACGGGCTTCGCGCCCACGCTGGTGAAGGACATCGAGCTACTGGTCGGGCAGAACGCGACGCTCCCGATCCGGCTGAAGCTGGCGACGCTGAACGAGACCATCACGGTGAGCGGTGCTGCGCCGCTGGTTGATGTCGAGCAGGGACGCGTGGCCGGAAACGTCGACGCGCGCCCGCTGGAGGAGATTCCGATTGCCGGACGCAACTGGCAGCAACTGGCGACGCTGGTCAAGGGCATCACGATGAACACCATTACGAACCAGCCGGGGGTGAGTCGGGACGCGGCGTTTCAGTTGAACCTCGATGGCCAGAACATCACGAACGGCGCAAGCACCTCGGGCTTCGGCCAGCCGATCATCAGTCGCGACGCCATTGCGCAGTATCAGATCATCACGAATCTCTTCGACGTGACGATGGGACGGTCGACCGGAATTCAGGTGCAGGCGGTGACCAAGGCAGGATCAAACGATCTCGGCGGAAGCCTGTATGGGTTCTTCCGCGACAGCAGCCTCAATGCCACCGACCCGTACACGGGCAAGGTGCTGCCGTACTCCAACCAGCAGGTCGGGGGCACGCTCGGCGGGCCGATCGTCAGGAACAGGATTCATTTCTTCCTCGCGTATGAGAACGAGCGAGCACCGAACACGCTCATCCTCACGCCCAGCGCGCTGCCGGGCCAGCGGTTTGAAATCCCGACCGAGCAGACGCAGCTCAAGCCGCTCGCGCGCGCCGACTACCAGCACGGAACCCGGGACCATCTCACCGTGCGCTCCGGCTATTCGCGAAGCCTCACCTCCCATGCGACCAGCAGCGTTCCGAGCGCTGACATCAGCCGCCTGTACGACTCGAACTTCACCTCGACCAACTGGTCGCATGCGGGAACCAATTTCTTGCAGGAGCTGAAGGTCAACTACTTCCACTATCACTGGCTCTATGCACCGGCTGCCGGCGTCCCCTCGAGTCCGACCTACAGCTTTCCGGGTCTGTCGCTCGGCACGCCGTCCAACTACCCGCAAAACTGGTTCGAGGACTTCACCACGACGCGCTACGACCTGACGATGCACAAAGGATCGCACGACATCAAGATCGGAACGGAAGTCCGAGTCGGCAAGGACAGCGGTGATTGGCAGAAAGGGCAGCGCGGGACGATGTCATTCACCCGGTTGCCCGCGGCCGCCGCCCCGCGGCCCCCCCCTCGCCCTCCCCCGCCAGTTCTGCCATGAATCCGAACCAGTGGGACTTCAGCGGTCTCGACGCCACAGCCTCCAGATTCACGATCAACTACTACCGGAACGACCATTTCAACATCCCGCGCCCGATGATT
>ORMF011951270.1_pt1 | contig 19828 bp, 17 predicted proteins | sample 1779871 | NCBI WGS metagenome assembly ORMF01 (sample SAMEA104232316, study PRJEB22302) | groundwater metagenome | biome: forest; feature: aquifer; material: groundwater | place: USA | collected 2011-08-07 | depth 5.4 m | reverse complement strand
TGCATCGAAGAACCATCCGCCGTACTGCCGCTTGAACCGCGACTGATCTTTATTTTCCGCAGCACGCGACAGATGTGTCACCATGATGCCGAGCAGCGGATGCCGGAGGATCAGCTCCGTTTCTTCATCAGGAGGGTTGTGGTGCAGTGCTTCCAGCGCAGCCTGTGCCAGTTCATCCCCCACATTGGCTGCGCTTTTGTCCGGATCTTTTTTCATCAGATACTGAAAATAACGCACGTAGTACGCAATGCCGCTCTGGATGCGTTTCCAGCTTTTCGGATTGCCGAGAATATCTTTCTTCGCTTCCGGCACAAACAGCGTGCCGAGTGTCGTCATCGTATTATTCACCAGTCTGTCCGCGGCCTCTTTCTCCGGGCCCTCAGGCATGGTCGATCCGATGAGAGGTGCCACCGTACGCAGCCCGTCCACGACGTCTGTGACCCTATCGTCCAGTGAACGCATGCGTCCGGTCATAACAATTTTATACAACTTTATTGATATTTAGTCAAACACTAAAACGGCGCCTCCTGCTCAGTCGGTTCCTTTTTCTGCGTTTCGGCCCGCGGCAGATTTTTGGCAAAGATGCGGAGGCACTCCGTCATGCTGTATCCGTCCATCAGGCCTTTGAGCATTCCTCTTCGTTGTTTTTTCGTGAACTCTCTTTGCTCCGGAGCAATCTCACGCAGGTAGCGGCCCCACGTGAAGCCTTCATCCGTGACACGCGCCAGACATAATTCATTTTCCTGCTCTCTGCTCATGGGGACCGGCCGCATGCTCATACGCAGACGCAGCAAATCGGTGTTTGTCATGTGTTCGGTGACTGCGTACTGTGACAGCCAGAAATCTGCGATAGCCCTGTCATGTCGCTCACGGGCCTCCGGAAAATCCGCCAGAAACCGCTGTGCATTTTTTCCGCCGTTGTAACAAAGCAGGTTCCACGCTTTGTGTTTAATCGCCTCTGCCGTCATCACGATGTCCCCGAACAATTCTTCACGTCTATTCTTTCCGGTTTTCTTATTCTGTATCTGCATCAGACTGTCCGTGTCCAGATAGTACTTTTCGTCTCTCCGGAGCCACGGAATGTGCCTGTAGTACGCTATCGGAAATTCCCCGCGTTGCTGTGAAAAATCGTACATTTTCCGCGGGTCACAGTGCGGATAGGCACGGATGAGTGCATCCAGTTCCGTGAACTGTTCCTCCGTATGAGACGATTGCAGACTCTGTGCGTCGACCGTTGCGATCCATGGTGTATCCGGATGAGGTCTGCTGCTGCCATTGTGTCCATTACTGATGAATGGGCGTTTCGAGAGGACGCGCACGATTCTGTATCTGACAGGATCTACTTCTTTCTTGTGCTGAAAAATTACTCCCGGTCGCGGAATGTCGTAGATCATCGCTTCCTGTACTTTTTCCACAGCACCCACTCCATCAGGCGCATCCCGTGTGACGTGATATGCAGGAGAGAGCCATACGTCGTTTTGCTTCCGCGGCACAACCCCGCATATAACCATTTCATTTTCACCGAGCGTTCCCTGAAATTTCTGCCGCAGGCCCATGATCTCCGCAAACCCGATGGGACCGCGGTGATACCGGTCATCTTCGTAGTCCACTCTTCTTCCCTGCCCATAATCTCCCCAATCACGGATGAAATGTGAGCTGAACGTTCCCGACGACCGTGTCTCATCCATTGCCGCTATCAATTCCTCTTCTGTGAGTCCGGGGTGATCGAGCAGGATTGCCGCCGGAATGAGGCTGTTATTGGGTGCGCCCATGAACGTATTTCATCGTGACCGATTGTTTCTGTCAAGGAACGATCGTTCGCTGAATGGCGGCATCACATAGAGGAATATGTTACATTCTCCCCCGATGGACATTCTGATCATCGGTGCCGGGGCCGCGGGGCTTGCGGCCGGGCAGTCTTTGCGAAAGGCCGGGCATGACGTGCAGATCCTCGAAGCGCGGGACCGGATCGGCGGGCGCGTCTGGACGGACAGAGCCCTCGCCGGCATCCCCGTAGAACGCGGTGCGGAGTTCATTCACGGGGACCGCACCTGCACGTGGGAACTGATTCCCGGAGGGAAAAAAGACGCGATCTTCACCGGTGCGTACAAGGATTTCACCTATGAGTACGGAAACATACTCCTGACCTGCGCGGAGCTCTGTGCGCAGCCCGGGTTTCCGGAGATTTTTTCACTGGAGAGCGGACTCTTCCGCCAAACATCATTACCGGAGCATGATCAGTCTCTTGCTGACTGGACGCGCAGTCTTCACCTGCCGCAGAAAGCCGCGGAATTTTTCATGCGCTACCTCGCGCACATCTACACGGCGGAGCCGGAGGACATCGGCATTCTCGATCTCATTCACGAAGAGCACGTGCATCACGCGGGAGAGAACGATTATCGCCCGCGCGAAGGCTACGACCACATCATCCGCCGCCTCGCGGCGGATCTCCCCGTTCGCCTCAGCACCGCCGTCACCGATGTGCGATGGAAAGAGGGAAGTGTGAAAGTGACGACGGCGCAGGGAGACCGTCTGGAAGCCGAAAAATTAATTGTGACCGTTCCCGTTTCACTTCTCCAGCAGGACATCATTCGTTTTTCACCGGCACTACCGGACGCCACCCTCACGGCCATTCATCAGCTGAAAATGGGACCCGCGCTGAAGATGCATTTTCTTTTCTCGGAGATATTCTGGGATCCGCGGACGCGCGGATTCGTCGGAGAGCACGATGTGTTTTTCTGGGAGCTGCCCGGCTGTGACCGCGAGGGTGCCCCTCCGGTGATCACCGCATTCCTCACGGGCAAGGCCGCGCAGGCGTACAGCACACTCAGCGATGAAGAGATCTGCGAACGATGTCTCACCGCGCTTTGCGGCCTCTTTCATTCAGAGCAACCGAGGCAATCTTTTTCGCAGGCGCTGCGCAGCGACTGGATCAACGACCCGTGGACGCGGGGCGGCTATTCCTATGTCCCCACCGGAGCCTTCGGCGCGCGCGAAGCGCTCGCACGTCCCATCGAAAACACGCTCTATTTTGCCGGCGAAGCCGCGGTCTTCATGAGTAATCCGTCGACCGTCCACGGCGCCATCGAGAGTGGCAGGTGGGCGGCGGAACAGATGATCGGCTAATGCATGCGCACTAGCTTTTCATGCTTTTTCATACACATCCTTTCTGTGTCCGATAGCGACAACCGTGACCGTGACGATGCTTTTTTCGATCGTGTAAATAATGCGGTAGGGCCAGACACGAACCGCATAGCGGCCGCGGAGTTCGCCGCTGAGTTTTTTGTTCACAAACGGATTTTCACGCAGTCCTTGCAGTGCGCCGAGAACTCTTTGCCGGTCTTTGGGCGGAAGATTGTCGTACTGCTTTTTTGCCTTTGGCTTGAGGATGACCCTGTACACGCTTCCCAGCATGCTCCCATAGCTCCAGTTCTTCCAGAGGAATGCCCCCCTTCTCTTTCATTCCTTCCCGGATGTCCTTCATCAGTTCGGGGTCGGCCATGATTTCCATCGTCTCCTGCCATCCTTCAAATTCGTCGAGAGACATCATAATAACCGGCGAGTGCCCCTGATGGGTAATTGTGACAATCATGCCGGGCTTTTCGGCCTTTTCCAGCAACAGAAAGAAGTTTTTCCGGGCCTCCGTTGCGGTAATGCTTTTCGTCATATGTACATAGTAGCGTACATATGTCTCTCACGCAAGGATTTTTTAGAACTTTATAATTTTCCTGCATTATGCTGAACTTTATAAAGTTTCTCTCATAGAAAGAGGCGATAGCAGGACCTTCTGAAATCAATAGACCTCTTTCAAATAACATTCTTCGCAGTAGACCTTTTCCGGCCGCTCGGGCGAAAAAGTCGTCAGGATCTTCTTTGAGCAGTGCATACACTGTCGCTGCCAGAGTTTTCGCGGATTGCGAAATGCCATCCTGCGTTTGTGACGTTCATCAGGATGAAGACCTGGAATTGGTATGTGCTGCCTGCGATAGAAATCGAGTTCCTGCCTGATGATACGAAATGGCCGATGCGTCGTTTCACATTCGATAGCCCAACCGAGAATATCGTCCGGTACATCCCCGATGTTCTCTTGCAACTTCTGACCCTGAATCACTTTCTCAACGGCAGTCGTTTCATCAGCGTGATCCCGCCAGAACCAACCCTTCTTTTTCACCTCTTCTTTCGTCATCGGAAAATAGTCCTGAACAGCAGATTCGTTGTAAGCGAATTGTGAGTGTTGAATAGGGAAAAACTCGCCCCATTCTGCTGTCCGTTTCATATGATCGAGAATGCGTGGAGCTAACTCCTCGTATTCCTCTTTCGTGTATTGCTTATTGAGAATGCAATATGACTTTTTTTGGAGGCTGATGCACCCTAAACAATGACTGCAACCAAAGAAACAATGATCGCAGAGAATGAGATTATCTCCCGGCCAGCAATCTCTATTAAAAAGACACTGGAACAGGCGATAGCCGGAGTAACTCTCACAACAAAGTTCGGATTCGTAGAACGAGTACACGTCCATACAATCCTTGGTGTCTCCGATGTCATAACCACGCACAATATCCTGGCATTTGGTGGCGTCAAACGTGTCGTGGCATCGTTGGCATTCACTGAAGTAATTGCCTTCGCACTCTTCCGAAAGATGCATGATCGTAGCCGGAACAGGTGATGAGAGACAAAGTTCTTTGAACCGCGCCATGTATTCACGCTGCAGTTTTGGTGAGTTCATTATTTCTTCTCTCTGTTTCTGAAAATCTTCGGCAGAAAGTTGCTCGTTCAAAATCTGGTGCTGTGCCTGACGCCGATTCACACAGAAGAGGAGATCATGAGATGCATTGCAATACCGTACCCAACCACTGCTCTTTACATCTTTACACTGAAAGGCGTGCCGGACCTCGTAGCAGCGATCGCAATTTGTGGCATCGAAGCAGAGTTCACAATCACTGAGAAAGAGACAATCTACGCAGTTTTTGGAGCGAAAAATGCGCGTGCAGTAATAGCAATCCTGGCATTCGATGGAACCGACCACGAGGTAGCAGTTCTTCATGTACCCCGCGTGATTGCAGTAGTCGCTGTTCTCGTTATTGCTGCTGGAGAATGCAATGCGGGGAGTGCGGTTCTGTAACCCGAAGAACTGTGTGAAGAATGGCTTCGTCTCATCAAATACAACGCCGTACTCCTTGGCGTCCCAGCCATCTCCCCAATAACATGTACTGCAATATACGGGGAAAGACACCTCAGCTGGGTATTGGGAAAGAATGGTCTTTTTGCATTTGTCACAATGGCGATGAAAGTATTTTCGCTCATTCCGGAATGCCAGTCGTTGCTGTTGGCGACAATCCGGACAGCGTGTGGGCGGTGGAATCGGGTGCTTCTTTCCCGCAAACACCGGCGACACTTTATCGTAGAATGCGAGGTCTCCCTCCATAATCTCAAATGTTGTTTTGCAGGTTGTGCAGGTCTTTTGCATATCGCCATTATACAGGCTGTCGAGGCAGTTTTCCCCATTCTCAATAGACCTCCTTTAGATAGCATTCTTCGCAATAGATCATCTCCGGGCGTTCCGGCGCATAACTGGACTCGATATTTTTTTGGCACTTCGCACATTCTCTGGACCAGAGCTTGTACGGTGTGCGCTGAGCCATCCGTTGCCTATGCCGTTCCTCGGGATGCAGCCGCGGCAGCGGCAAGCCTTCCCTGCGATAGAAGTCGAGTTCCTGCCTGATGATACGAAACGGCTTCTTCGTCACCGCGCATTCGATGGCCGTATCGAGAATGTCATCGCCGACGTCTGCGATCGTTGCCGGCAGATCCGCTGCATGCAGTAATTTTGAAACTTGGGGCGGATCACCCGTCACATCTTTCCATTTCCATCCCTTCGCCAGCACTTCTTCTTTGGTGAGAGGGAAGTGTTCGTAGGCGAGTGTTTCGTTGTAACAGAAAGGGGAGACGGCGACAGGAAAGAATTCCCCCCATTCCTGTGTGTTCTGCATATGCTCAATGATCTCCGGAAGCAGCACGTGATACTCCTCTTCCGTGTACTGTTTATTGAGAATGCAGAACTTCTTGTGGCGGAGTCCGATGCAGCCGAAGCAGTGGGAACAGAAATCCATGTTCTCGCTGCAGTACACGTGCTCGCAATTGCCGATGAAGCTGTCGCACATGCAGCGCTGCGTGCCGTTCGCCGTGGCATGCATCTCGTACAGGATCTCCGCATTCTTCCCGGCAGAACTGCAATCCATCATGTCTTTGGTCTTCAGTCCGCACAGCTGGCAGTGGCGCAAATCTTCGACCCCCATCTGCACGTCGTAGCAGTCGATGCAGTTTTTTGCCTGCTGGATATAGTTGCCCGAGCATCCTTCCGACTGACTGATCTGCGCGTGCGGGGTGGGCATCGTCATTCTCCACGCATCGAACACAGCGCGTTCCTCGGTCAGACCGCCATTCAGGATCTGCTGACGTTTGGCTTCAAATTCTTCCTTCGGGACGGGCTTGTTGTAGATGTGGTATTCCTTCTCGCGCAGATTCTTGCAGCAGATGCAGTGATGACAATTGCGGCAGTCTTCCAGCAGCAGCGAATCCTGACAATTACTGCAGTCGCGGCAATAGAAAGAGTGGTAACACTTCGTGCAATTGACGATTTCGTAGAGCAGTTCTCCGCCGACGGCAAGGAGGCAGTCGACGCAGTTTTTACTCATCACCGTCCACGAGCTGCAGTACACGTCCTCGCACATGAGGCAGGAGAATGCGAGGTAGCAGTTTTTGTTATTCATGCCGAACGCTGTGTAGTCGCTGTTCTCCGCGAGTCCATCCTGATGCATGCCCCTGCGCGGAACGCGGTGCAGGAGCGCGTCGAATTGCTCAAAGAAAGACCGTGAAAAATCGAAGTCGGTCGCGTATGTCATCGGATCCCACGCATCACCCGACCACGCCGCTTCGCTGTACACTGCGTACGGCTTATCAGGTGAGTAGAGGCTGATCATTGGCTTTCCCGTCAGCGCGCAGGTCCGGCGATAGAGTTTATTTTCGTTGCGCATGGCGAGTCGCCGCTGACAGCGACAAGAGGAACACAGACTCGGCGGCGGGAGTACGTATTTTTTGTCGTTGATGACGGGCGAAATCTTGTCGAGCAGTGCTGCGTCTGCAGCGTCGAAGGTAAAATCAGTGCCGCAGTTCGTGCAGGAAATGTCCATAGAATGAGCGAAATTCTACACCCGTGATCGATGACGGCCTATCGATTGGTCAGAATAATTTCTGCGACGTATACTCATGGAAATGAAGCGAACCATGCGCATTGGACGGGATCTCTGGCTCTGGGCGCTCTACGATTTTGCGGACTCACTCGGCTTCGTCGGTCTCACGTTCTACTTCGGCCTCTGGTTCATCGCCGATCTGCATGGGTCGGACCTCTGGATGAGCGGCGCGGTTGCGCTCTCGACTATCGCGCTGTTCTTCACGCTGCCTTTTCTCGGTCATCTCTCGGATGTCATGCGGCGGCGCATGCCGTTCCTCACGACGATGGCCGTACTGAGCATTCTCTCGCTCCTCGCGCTGGGGATCGTTGGCAGCCGCGTTCAGTCACTCACGACGCGCACGACGTTCATCATTATTTTCCTCTACTTCCTATTCCAGTTTTTCTATCAGGCGGCCTTCACGTTTTACAACGCGTTCCTGCGCGATCTCGCGGATGAAAACAGATCGGTCGAGAAGGTCTCGGGCTTTGGCAGCGGGCTGGGACAGGTGGGGAACCTGATCGGACTCAGCCTTCTCTTTCCCGTCGCTCAGGGCACGTTCCCAATTTTCGGAGTCACGGGCAAGCCGGCGGTATTCATTGCTGCCGGTCTGCTCTTCCTTCTTTTTTCACTGCCGGTCTTTCTTTTCCTACGGGAGCAGGGGAGTAACGGTCCCATCAGGAGACATGCGGGGGTCATGAAGACGTTTGGCGAAACACTCCGCGACTTCCGTGCCATCCGGCGCTACCCCGGTGTCCTTGCCTACATCATCACATACTATCTTTTTGCCGATGCTGTCCTGACATTAACCCTGTTTGTGACGCTCTACATGCGCGTTGTCGGACGCTTCGGCAGTGCGCACATGATGATCATTCTCCTCATCGGGGCGTTCTTCACGATGATCGGCGCATACACGAGCCCGCTCTTCGTGACGCTCTTCGGCGGGAGGAAGCGGGCCATCACTGTGTTCATCTGTCTCTGGACGGTCTTCATGATCGCTTTCGCACTGGCCGCCAGTCCCGTCATTTTTGCCATCGTTGTCCTTCTCAATGGGTTCGCGTATGGGGTGCTCTTCTCACTTTCGCGTTCCTTCTACGCCATCCTCGTACCGGCGGAGAAGCAGGCGGAATTTTTCAGCGTCTACGTCCTCTTCGAACGCGCCGCATCGATTCTCGGTCCGCTGGTCTGGAGCGGCGCTGCACTGCTCTTCATTTCATTCGGGGACGACCGCTATCGCTTCTCGATGTTCGCCCTCGCCCTCATCGTCGCTGCGAGTCCATTCCCTTCCGGTACGTGCAGGAGCCGAAGGGGACTTAAGACGGATACACCATCGATCGCCTGATGCCGATCGTGCCGAGAAGCGTATGCAAAGCCGCGAGCAGATACACATCAGGTATGACCGTGAAGAGTGCTATCGATGCCGCTCCCCAGAGAGAAATCATCAGCACTCTCATCTGTTGATGCTGCACTTTTTGCGCGTGACCGATTGTGAAGATGGGAACCACGAGGAGTACCACAAACAAAAGCGGGAGTGTCTGCAGCAGCAGGAATGATACAGAAAGGAGTGTGAGTTGCTGAAGGAATGCAGACAGCGCATACCACAGCCCGAAGGTGCCGAGCATGCGGATGGCAATCACGATGCTGACTGCAAGAATGACGACAGAAAACAGATGCGGTTGCCAGGGGAAATTCCATCCGAAAAAACGGAGGGCGTACTGGTTCGCAAGGATCGAGACCCCCAAGCCCGCATGAATGATGAACGCATCGCGTCTGGCATTGATCCTGCGCCGGGAGAAGAACACGACGAGGCCGCCGGTTATGATTGCCGGTATGGCGTAGGTGATCAGCCACAACAAAACGGCATCTACGGTATTCATTCTACAATAGTGTAGCGAAAAACTACCCCGCAGCGCTGGCGCGTGCGGGGTAGTCACTTCATTCACGGACGTACGTTAGCCAGTCCCTGTATTCCGGTGCCCTGCCTTCGACGATGTCTTTGTACAGAGTCGCGAAGCGGGTTGTGTATGTTCCGGGGACGCCGCCTCTCACCGGCTCGCCGTTCCATTCAGTCATCGGCACGACGCCGACGGCGGTGCCGGTGGCAAAGAGTTCATCGGCCTTCGCCAGTTCTGACGGTTCGATGTCGCGTTCAAAAACTTTCACGCCTTCCGCCTCCGCCAGCGTTTTCACCGTGTCGCGCGTCATGCCGGGGAGGATGGAGCCAGCCTTCGGTGTGTGCAGTTCGTTGCCGAGAACCAGAAACACGTTGGCCGCGGACATTTCGGCGACGTGTCCGTCCTCATCCAGCAGCAGCGGTGTCGTGCCGGGATGTTTGCGCCCGACGTCCGCCATGGCATTGATGGAGTTCACGTAATGGCCGCTGAGTTTTGCGTCCGGCTGAAACGCGCGCGGCGACAGCCGGCGGACCTCCGAGATCTGTCCCTTCAGAACAGCGGGAGTGCTCATTGGTATCGTACCGATTCCTGCTTCGAGCAGCGGGGGCGTGAGACCCAGATCACCGACACCTGAGTACACAAACGGTCGCAGGTAACATGCATCGAAGCCGTTCATCCGGATGAGATCCCGACAACCCTTCGTCAGTTCCTCGACAGTAAAGGGAGGAACTCGCCGGAGACATTGTGTCGAATACATCAGGCGGCGCAGGTGATCCTGCAGACGGAAGATTGCAGGACCGTGTTCCGTTGCGTGTGCGCGGATGCCTTCGAATGCACCCGTGCCGTACTGAACGGCGTTACTCATTATGTGTACCTGCGCCTCCGCAACCGGTTTTATCTCGCCGTTCTGCCACGCATACGTGCCGAAATTCCGCAGTTTTTCCTGTGAAGAATTGTTCATAAAAAAGAAGGAAAGCAAAATAAAAAAATCTCCGTCGCTGGGGGGAGAGGCTCATGCTTTCGTTCTTTTTCCGGTATTTATGCGTGCAGCCTGACCCCCGCCATAATGGAGCGGGCAATAATCAGGCCGCGAATGACGCATACGCGTTGCATTGCGGATAGATAGTATAAAACCATCTTCATCCGTCAAGTTTTTTTAGTTCTTTGGATGGTAGCGAGGGGGTTACTGAATTCTATTTCGTAGCTTTATAATTTGATCCTAATCGACAGGGATTTTGAGCATTACGTTACTTTCAAATTCTTTCTCCAGTTTCACAAGAGCTGCAGCAATTTCTTCGGGAGAAAGGGGCTTACTTCTTTCTTGCCATGACGGATCGCTGCTTGCATCCGGATATCGCGCAGCAGGCCTTTTTTCACTGATTTGTGCAAATAAAGTCATAAAATCATCGGATACAATGGCCAATCCCTTACGAATTTCTTCTAGACGCTCTAACTTGTCGTGTGCTCTTGTTTTTTCTCCGTCAGGTAACGAAAGAATCATTGCCTGTGCCATCATTTCCATAGCCGCCCAAAGCATATCGCAGATCGGAGCATGTTCAGTTTTAGGATCTAGCTTTCGTGCTGCTGTAATGTACTCCTTAGCTCTTGTTAGTTGTGCCTCGACACGCTGTCTGTTGTATCGGAGATCGAAGAATAAGAAGAAGAATGGATCAAATCGTACAACAAAAAGCTTTGCAGAATTCGGATCGCCAAAGTTTTGAGGGATGGTGATATTTTTGACATCATCCATGGTTACCCCGCAGTCTTTAAAGAGAAATTTTCCTTCCATTTCCGGTTTTAATATTCCCTCCTTTAGTTCCATGGAAAACATACAATCGTCATCAAAGTGAAATTTAGGTGGCGGCTTATCTTTAGGAAAAATTTCTATTATTGCTGATCTGAATTTTTCAATTTCTCTTCTTCGCAGCTCCAGTTTTATTAGAGTTCGGATAATGTTATTTACAATAACTCCATATCCGACGTTCTTTTTTACGTCATCAAGCGGAACCTTCAAAAACTTATCTGTTGCGACTGCCACTTTTGTCACTTGTTGCTCTGCCATTTTTTACGAGTTCTAATAAACCCTATATGGTGCCGTGGAGAGGACTCGAACCTCCACATCCTTGCGGATTCACGCCCCTCAAGCGTGCGTGTCTACCAATTCCACCACCACGGCAGCCAAGGCGATCGATACAAAAAAAGATCGTGAGGGACCTGCAGTGTAGCAAGGATAAAGGCGAGATCAACGGCTAAATCCTTAGTTCGGTGGTCCTTGACGGGACCAGTCGATGGGGCATGCTCCTCCCATGCCACCGTCTATTCCCGAGGAAGCACATCGCATAACGATACCGGGTTATCCTGAACGCATAGGGAAGGTGCGGCACACGATTAATCTGGACGCCGAAAAAATGGGCATGGTCGCTTCCGATCGCATCAGTACATTCGATAACGTCCACCCGACGGCGATCCCCGATAAAGGAAAAATTCTCACGGCGATGTCGGTGTTCTGGTTCGGGATGGCCGAGCGACTGGGCATTCCGCATCATCTCCTCTCCGCCGATATCGATGAGATCATTGAGCGTTACCCGGATCTTGCCGCACATCGTGATCAGATCGACGGCCGCATCATGCTTGTGAAGAAAGGCGTCGTCGCACCCATCGAGGCGATCATGCGCGGCAATATTGCGGGGAGTGGCTGGAAGGATTACAACAATAACAAAGGAGTAGTCTGTGGCATTCAGTTGCCCCCGGGTTTGCTGAATTCTCAGGAACTCGTCCCGCCGATTTTCACGCCGTCCACCAAAGAGGAAGTAGGGCATGATCGGAATATTACGTTTAAAGAAGCATGTACGATTACTGATCGTACGATTGTCGAAGCAATCCGCGACCAATCGACTCTTCTGTTCACAGCGGCGCGCGACTACGCAAAAAAGAAGGGTATCATTCTCGCAGATACGAAGTTTGAATGGGCGCAGACACCCGATGGTCTCATGCTGGTCGATGAAGTTTTGACGCCGGACTCCTCGCGCTTCTGGCCGCTGGATCAGTTCGAAGTCGGGAGGGATCAGCCCAGCTTCGATAAGCAGTACGTGCGTGATTACGTCAAGAAGGAGCTCGGCTGGACCGGCGAACCTCCGGCACCGCCATTGTCAGCACACGTGGTGGGTGTCACCAGAGAGAAATATTTGCAGGCATATTCTATGCTCACGGGACTGCCATTCCCTTCAAAGCCGGCCGTCCTGTACGCAGCGGGACGCCGCGCGGCCTAGTGATTGACGTATCCATAAAATACGTTAAATTATCACTATGTCTGAATCATTCGATGCCAAGAGACGGATCATCAAAGCTCAGGATATCAACGACATGAACGTGCATGCAAGGCAGGTGGAAGATCCGCTCCTCCGCATGAATGTGTATCAGTCGCTTGCGGCTCTGCTGACGCGCCGCGACGGTGTGCATATCAACATGTCTTCCTATCTGGGCAGTTTCCCCGGCACTCTGCTGTGCTTTCCCAATCTCGACATTCTTTCTGTCCAGCGCAATCCGGCTATTGCGGCAAAGCAGCTGGAACTTCTGAGGAAACTGCAGGGCCAACAGGGGACACCCCGTTACCAGCTTCAGGACAACAGAGGAATGACGCTTGAGGAGGATGAGAACGGCATGGTTCACAGAAAGTTCGCACTGCTGAAACAGGAATGGCGCGGAAAAATGTTTGCAGTGTTCGAGCGTTCCGTCACGGTGATTCTCGACGAACTGGATACGATGAACGTGACGGGGGAAATTCTGGGGAACAGGAAGGTCGGTTCCGTATCCATCACCTTCCCTACGTACAACTTATCCCGGACCATTGAGCATCCTTTTGCTACGAAAGCCATTCCTTCGAAACTTGCCCATGAGCGTCTTGCTCCCATTTTCAGGAAAGAAATGCAATCCGCGTGCCTCTTCGCCTCGCGGCGCGTGCAACAGGGCGGCGAACTGCTCTTTGGACTGGATACGAAGCTGTCGCAGATGATTGATATCGTCCGGGAAGTGCGGATGGAAATGATGAAGGAGTGCTCCGTCTGCTGGGATGGTCCGCGGTACAAGAATGCGGGCATCATGCAATCAGGGAGAACGGTTTCCCTCATGCGCTTCACGCGGAATGACACGCCGGTGCCGGCGTGATTGTTCAGGGCAGCACGCTGTTCACCGCCGACTGCACCGATCCTTCAAGATTCACGGAAGCAGTTGCTCCCGCGGAAACCTGTGCGGCGGCTGAGACCGACGCGGAGGCAATCATACTGCTGCTTTCCTGTGAGACGGGGGAGGATGACTGCTCTGCGTCAGAGCTCTCCGACTGCTCCTCATCATTGTCGTCATCATTGTCCTCAGGTGTCCGGAGGATGATGCCCTTCGCTTTCTTTGCAAACCCGGTGGCTTCGTCGGCGATGGTCCGTGCTTCGCTGTAGGAGAGGGCATCCAGACTAGCGCGGGCATTGAGCAGCGCGGTCTCCGCGAGGCGCAGCTGTATGGTGGCGAGGCGGACTTCCTCTTCTGTCAGCGACGCTTTGCGGGCCTCCAGAAGGGCCTGTGCGTCGGCAATCTTTTTGACTGCGAGTGAGACGCGTGCCTCCGCTTGCGCGCGGAGTGCGGCGCGCTGCTTCTTGTCCTCTTTGTTTTCTTTCTTCCCGCGCTTGTCCTCCTGCTTCATTTGCTTCAGCGTAATGCGCGCCTCTTCCGCGGCGGCGAGAGCGGAACTCACCTGATCAAGCGCACTGCCGACGGCACCTGCGTCGATCTGGACCCGCCCCTTCTTCATCCCGTCCTCCGCTCTGCTGAGCTTCACCGCCATCTCTCCGGCGAGTGCAGGGGCGGAGCTGCTCTGCGAGAGGAATGTCCGTGCTTCATCGATGCGTTTGCGGGTTGTGAGGATCGTCGACTCTGTCGCTTTCTTCAGTGAGCCGCGGGTGTCGAGGGCCGCGAGCACTTTTTTCTGCATGCGCGCGCGGGCTTCGTTCGTGTGCTTCGCCTTGCCGCGGACCTCCGCGATTAAACCTTCCATGCGTCCGTCTTCGCCGTCCCGCGAACGTGCAATGCGCTGGAGCAGCGCTTCGTGAGCGGAGAGTGTTGCTTCAAAATCAGCGCCAATGGTGGCGGCAGACTCCGATTCGTCCGTGTCTGCGAGTACGGCGATATCCAGCGCGACATCTTCTGCGTGGCCGCGGAAACGCTCAGTGAGTTGGACTTCCGCCTCCGCGGTCAGACGTCCCTGTGCCGCGAGCGTTTCCCCTTCCTCCAGCCGGCGCAGAGCGAGGGTCGAGTGCCACTCTGCTTTGGCCTTTGCGTTCACCGCCAGCGTTCCGCGCAGGCGTTCGGTGACGTCCTTCACGGGGTAGAGCACATCACCCGGCAGCGCCGACTCGGCGGCGTAGGTGATGCCGCTGCCGGCGACGAGTACGAACGCGGCGCAGACGGCCGCCATCTGTTTCATCGAAAAGAGGAGCGAAAAGCTCCATGGTGCGGGCGTTGACAGGATGCTCCTCAGCATCGCCTCGCGCTCCGCCGGAGTGAGGCGGACATGACGCAGCGGGGCCAGCAGGTTTTTGGCTTCCTTTTCCATGCTGCTGTCCAGACGGACGTCTGTAGGAATTGTGACAGAATCATGTGAAGAGTTGCCTGTGGCTCCAAAAAGCCTGTGGAAGAAGGATATGAGCTTATCCATGGCGGAGGTGGGAACGCAGTTGCTCCAGCCCGCGATGGAGCCGGACGGAGATGGTGTTGGGGGGGTCGTTTGTGAGTGCTGCAATTTCTGTTACCGATAATCCTTCGACGTAGCGCTGTGCGATCACTGTCCGGTAGGGCTCCTCCAGCTTATGCAGCGCCTTCATCGCGCGCTGCATTTCGAGGCTCTGCTCCGCGGTCTGATCGTCCATTCCCGGGTCAAACCCCTGCTCCTGCAGTGCATCGAGCGAGACGCTCTTCTTTTTGCGGATGTAGTCGATAATCAGATTATCCGCGACGCGATAGAGGAAGGCGCGGAGGTTCTCAAACTCGTCGCCGCGCTCGATGCAGACCCATGTCTTCATGAAGGCCTCCTGCGTGATGTCGTGCGCGAGCGCGCGGTCAAATAACTTAAAGCTGCAGTGCCGGAAGATGGCGTCCGCGTACTCCGTGAACGCATCATTGAAGATTTTCTCTGCCGCTTCTCGTGAAGGTCGCTTTTTGGGCACAATAAGTGGCTGACGGAGAATCGTAGCAAGGCCCAGAGACTTTTCGCAAGTGAGAGAGCTTCGCCCCGTGCGTTGTTCCTCTATTCCCGTGCAACACTCCATGCCGCTTCGAAGAGCGAACGATACGTTTCCGCTATATTCCTGTGCTCTACGATGACCGTGAAGATTTCTCCCGTGAGGGAAAACATTACGATTTTGTCGCCGAAAATGAGGTTGTCGGTTTTCGGAAAGGAAAATTTCCTGGGGTCGAGCAGGCGCATGTGATGATTCTTCCCCATGCCCATGCTCTTCACTTTTTCCCTATGCGCACGGCCCTGTGCGTTGTCGATCAGTAATTCACGCAACCGGTATCCGGCGGGCCTGTCGCGAAGCCGACGGTAATAGCTTGTGAGCGAATGCGAGAAGTAACCGGCAAGCTGCGAGATGTCGGCAAAGAAGAGTGCTTCCTGCTTCCTGCCCCATACGTCGTACATTTCATCGTAGATCTGCACCATCACCTCCGGTCCTTCGTAACTCTGGATGCGCGGCTTGGCCGTCGGCTCGCGGTAGAGCGCCTCCAATTCCGGGAGCAGTTGCTCCAGTTCGCGCTCGCGGCTTTTGAAGACGTGCACGAGACGCTCAGGAGGTTCAGGTGCGTAATAATTTCGCTTCCCTTTTTTTGTCACGCGCATGAATCCGCGGATGAGAAGTTCTTCCACAAGCAGGTAGGTGGATGAACGCTTGAAGCCCGTCGCGCGGGCGATCTGCGTGATCGTTGATGATCCCAGTTGGAGCATTTTCACATATAACCGTGCCGACTTGGGACGCAGGCCGATGCGGATGAGAGTGTCTTCCATGCAGCAGCCTATCGTATCTTTTTTCTTTAAAAATGACAGTTTTTATGTCGATATTTAGATATTAGTTAATTATTTTCTCTACATGAAGCCAAAATATATTAATATGAAGTAGCGGCAATATTGTCAATTTATAGAATAGAATGTTCCATGGCGCATGTCGATCTACAACTGGTCCCTGTTCCTAAAGAGCAGATGCGCCGGTCTCGTGGACCGGCGTGCCTGCTCTTTTCTTATCGAAGAGGAGAAAGTGATGAATGCCTGGAACCTTTTTCTGGTCTTTTCCTTCATCGGTGGTGTTTGTGGAATGGCTCTGTTCGTGCTTGGTCTGATGTTCCTGTTGGCAAGCGCGATTATAAAAATCCGCAAGCGTCACCCCGGAGGCCTCCCGGCCATCGGCGTCACCCTGCTGGCCCTCAGCATGATTCTGGGAGGGTGTTACTGGTATGGGGAGTCCGCAGTTTCCACTGCCAAACAGGAAGCTCTCGAAGTAGAAGCCGAGGACCCGCACAAGGCAATCGCCTTACTCTCAAAAAGCGATAACCTGCCCACTCTTGCGGAACTCGGTGATCGTTACATGAAGGAAGAACGATACGAGCTGGGCAGGGAAGCATACTTCGCTTTGGGAAGAAATTATGGCGTGCCCCGCCTCCGACAGAGAGCGAAGGAACATGCCGACGCAGGCAAGTACAAAATAGCGTACGAATTATTGCTTGCCGCAGCGGAATTACGCGAAATCGATCCCATGCATGGAAAAAGGTAGTTGAGAAAGACAGCAGGCACCGGCACCACCTTCGTGTGGTGCCTTTCGTTATCTATTGAAGCATTTCTTTGAATTTTTTTTCATCGATGATCGTGATTCCCAATTTCGCCGCATCGTCATGTTTCTGCCCCGCATCGTCACCTTCTAAAACGTAATCGGTCTGCTTGCTGACACTTCCACTCACTTTTCCGCCGCGATCCTTGATCATCTGCCGCGCTTCTTCGCGACTCAGAGTCGGAAGCGTGCCCGTGAGGACGAAGACTTTGTCGGCAAAAATCTGTGCAGCTCCGGCCGCTTCCGTCTGCAGACAGACGACGCCTGCTTCCTCCATTTTTTGGAGAAGCGGTTCGGTCTCGTCGTCCTCAGCCCATCCGATTAATGCTTCGGCGACGACATCGCCGATGCCGTTGAGTGCGCTGATCTGCTCCATTCCAAGTTTTTGCAGCGTCTTCTGCACATCAGAAGGTTTCACCGCATGCACTGTGCGTTCCGTTTCGGGAGCGCCGAAGAGCGTCGTCTGCGCACTGACATTTTTTTCTTTCACGGTCAGCTTCCGATGCGGCCACGAGATTCTTCTCGCAAGCAGATCAGCCGTCTCGCGTCCGACGTGGCGGATACCGAGTGCAAAAAGGAAGCGCTCGAGTGGGACCCGCTTCGCCTTCTCAATGCTCTGAAGCGCGTTCTCGGTTTTCTTCTCTTTGAAGAGCGGTAACTGCAGCAAATCTTCGGCAGTAAGATTAAAGATGTCCGCAGGGTCATCAATGAAGCCGGATTCCAGAAGCGCTTCGACGGTCTCTTTCCCGAGTCCTTCGATATTGAACGCGTAGCGCGAGACGAAGTGTTCCAGCCGTTCCTGCTGCACGGCGGAGCAGCGCGGGTTCGGGCAGCGGTGTGCGACTTCGCCAACTTCCCGTACCAATGCTGTCCCGCAGCTCGGACATTTCTTCGGGAAGTGAAAGGGTTTCGCGCCGTCGGGACGGAGATTCGTCAGCACCTGCATCACCTCCGGAATAATGTCACCGGCTTTGCGGACAATCACCGTGTCGCCGATGCGCACGTCCAGCCGGCCGATTTCGTCTTCATTGTGAAGTGTGGCGCGGGTGACGGTGGTGCCGGCAATCAAAACGGGGCTTAAATGAGCCACAGGTGTGATGGCGCCCGTGCGGCCGACCTGTAGCACAATGTCGAGAATCACCGCCGTTTTTTCTTCCGCGGGAAACTTGTACGCGCGCGCCCAGCGCGGCGCCTTCGCGGTCGAGCCGAGTTCGCGCTGCGTTCGCCGGTCATTCACTTTCAGCACGAGGCCGTCGATGTCGAACGGAAGTTTCTCCCGCCCGTGTCCGGTTTTTTCAAACAGTGCCTGCACCTGCTTCAGATTTTTTACAACGTTCCATCCGCGATGCGTGGGCAGCCCCGCTTCATGCAAAAATTCCATGAGACCCTGCTGGGTTGTGATACCGAAGCTATCCGCGGCTCCGCTATCCAGCGAGTAACAGAACATGCGCAGTTCCCGCGCCGCCGCGACGTTCGGGTCCAGCTGCCGGACGTTGCCTGCGGCTGCGTTGCGGGGGTTCGCGAAGCGCTCCGCCTCCGGCAGATCTTTATTCACCTTCGCGAGTGCCTGCTTCGTCATGAAAACCTCGCCGCCGACTTCGAGGAAGCGCGGTGCTTCCTTTGTCTTTGGAAGCGTGAGGGTGAGCGGCACACTTTCAATCGTACGGACCGTGTGTGTCACGTCTTCCCCTTCGATGCCGTTGCCGCGGGTCACGGCTCGCACGTAGCGGTAGCACGATTCTCCCGCAGCCGCGGAGGGCTGCACTGATTTTTCATAAATCAGTGAAATATTCAGACCGTCGATCTTGAGTTCGCAGATGATGTCGAATACTGCATCAGCTTTTCCGAGGAAGCGCTGCATCAGTTCCAGCCATTCTTCCAGTTCTTCGTAGGAAAAGGCGTCCATCAGGGATTCTTTGGGGGTCAGGTGTTTCACCTTCGGAAGCCTCCCGTCGAGCGGCGCGCCGACGCGCTGAGTAGGGGAGTCGGGGGTGATCAGCTCCGGAAATTCCTTCTCCAGTTTAATAAGCTCCTGCTTCAGTGCATCGCGGACGTCCTCGGACACGTCGGATTTATCTTCGATGAAGTAGGCACGATTCAGCCGCCAGATCTCGGCGCGGAGCTTCCCGATGCGTTTTTCAGCGTCGGCACGGTTCATGCAGATATAATACAGTAACAGAAGGCCAGTGAGATGTTCTTCAGTGAAGGCAATAACCGAAACATCAAACATCAAAAAAATCATCAATGACCAATGACAAATTATTAATTGGATTTTGATAATTGGTCATTTCTTTGATGTTTGTTTCTTCGGTGATTTTTGTCGTCAACGCACAATCAACTTCCCCACCATCCCCCCCGCCGCATGCCCCGGCATTTCGCAGTGGAAGACGAAGGTGCCGCGCACGGTCGGCGTGAAGGTGAGGGTTTCGGTCGGGAGGAGAAGTGTTTTGTAAATGCGGAGCTCTTCGATGGTGAAGGTGTGCCTGCCGGTCAGACTGAAGCGGATCGTCACCGGCTGTCCGCGATTCACTGTGAGCTCCGGAGGGTCGAAGGCGAAGTTTTTGACGGTGAGGTGCAGGTCGACGGGGTAGAGCGATTGGACCGAGTTGAGGTCCGTGGTGTGGAGTGAGAGGTAGACAATCTTGGCTGCCTCCGCCCTGTTCAGCGTGTCCTTGGGCAGGAACCATCCTGTCGGGTTCCCTTTCCAGTCGGTGGGACCCGTGAGGATCTCCCGCGCGGCGTCGAAGGCGATGTCGCTGCTGTACGGACTGTTTTCCGTGTCGGCGAACGCGGAGGGGAGCGGCGGCACTTCGATCTTCAGGACATCATGGAGCAATCCCAC
>ORMF011587680.1_pt1 | contig 19836 bp, 15 predicted proteins | sample 1779871 | NCBI WGS metagenome assembly ORMF01 (sample SAMEA104232316, study PRJEB22302) | groundwater metagenome | biome: forest; feature: aquifer; material: groundwater | place: USA | collected 2011-08-07 | depth 5.4 m | reverse complement strand
GGCGGGCGAGGGCGAGAACCGCGCGGATGGTATCAATTCAAAGTGATTTCTATCGTACCGAGCGAGTGTAGGGGATCGGGTCGGGCTTGTGATATCGAACCTTACTTGTTGTGCCTCTCCAGAATTTCCAGCACGTCTTTGGGATGCCGCGAGACATCAGCCGTCCAAGCACCGAAGCCGCCATGCCCGTTTACCGCCCGTACCCATTCTGCTAAGAACTCCCGCTTGGTTTGTTGCTGCTGATCATCCTGGCCCTTCACTTCGAGCACCAGGGTTTTCCCGTTTGTTAGCCGTACCAGGTAATCTGGCCGGAACTTGTGAATGATTCCCTTGAATGAGTAGGTAATCTCAAAACCAATGTGGTCGTTCTTCACCCAAGCACGCACGTTCTGATTGCGATCAAGCTCAAGAGACTCATTAGCTTCCCACCGGCTATCGTAGACGCACATGTTTATGTGTGAGCGTTTGGTGTGTTCACATGCCTTACCGCTGTACCAGGGCAGCATGTCGCCAGTGGAGCGGATCGGCCGCTCTGTGTCGAACACGGGTTCCAGCGTAAGCGCGTTTTCAAAGCGGATCGCCTCCCAAAGATGCTGCACAATCTTGGTCATGTTCAAAGTGATGATGATCCTTCTCCGCTTGTCATCCTCATTGAAGAGCGGCGGATCGACCACCACCCTGCCGGTCTCGATATAGCGCTCGACCAACCGAACCAGCTGAGCCAGCAAGTATTCCCGGCTGCCTTTCCAGGTCGGAGCCATTTGGTCGTAAACCTCGCTCGCAGCTTCAAAGACGATTCGCTGCATGCGGAAGCGTCGTGCCAGTTCATCAAGATGAATTTCCTTCAGTTTTGTGAAATCTGGCTTCCCGTCGATCATCGGTGCTAGCTCCGCGATCCTGGGAGTCTTGTATGCATCCAGAATCAGCCGGCTCACCTTGTCGGGGTCCAGAGTTAGTTGTGGCCGATATTCGTGGTCAATCCGAACTACGTTGGGCCAGGTTAGCTCGTACTCCGCCCGCCGTTCCGCAATAGGCTCAATTCTGGTCTTACCTGTGGCTGGCGGTGGTGGCGGAGCATCGGCGCTGCCCTCGTGGGGAAGAAACGTGAACGGCACGCCAAATATGTTGACGTACTCCGGCTCGAATAGCCCGGTCTTCTCGCTAACCTCATATGATGTTCTACGCAGCCCGCGCCCAACAACCTGCTCGCACAAGAGCTGAGACGTGAACGCCCGCAGTCCCATGATGTGGGTAACGCTCTTGGCGTCCCAGCCTTCGGATAGCATGCCTACGGAAATCACGTTCTGAATCTGCTCGCCTAGCTGGCCTTCCCGTCCAATGGTGTTCACCGTCTTGCGCAGCAGCTCGGTACGGTCTTTCTTTGTGAGCTTCCTTTTCGGCCCGGTGCCGTTTTCGTCCGCACCCTCCTCACCGACTTCGTCGCCTGTCTCGTCTCCCTCTGTCGTTTCAGCCTCTAGCTCGGCCGGCTCCTCCTGAGCTTCCGCTTCATCTAGCACCTTGGAATCGATATGCAGGATTTTCTCAGGATCACAAAGTTCCTCAATGCGTATCCTTTTGTGCTCGAATGCGTATTGCACGCGCGCCGCCGTATGGGTTAGGTTGGCCACGGTAATCATTACCGGCGGCGTGTTGATGTTTCCTTCTTTCCATGCTTTCGCCGTCTCCAGCCAGTCCTTGCCCAGGAAGTAGTACCCCATGCCTACAAGGTCGGGAAGCGGAATATGCGGCCCCACTTTGCGGTTCAGGTCGGGCTTTACTTCTGGGTCGGTATAAATATGGTAAAACTTTGACTTGTATTTGCTAGTTTGTTCGCCGTCGTCACGCACCACCACGCGCGGCGTCTTCACCAGTCCCGATTCAATCGCATCGTTCAAGCCGAAGTCGCTCACTATCCACCCAAAGAGCGTCTCTTCTCCGCTCTTGCGCCCCGTAGGCGCGAAAGGTGTCGCGGTCAGGTCGTAACACATCAAAATGCCGCGCGCGCGGTGAATGCGGTCCAGCCCGCCCACCCACTTTGTGGCTTCCTTCAATTCGTCTTTGGAAATTCCGGCAATCTTTACTTTCGGCGGCACGCGCCAGGCGTGGTGGGCCTCGTCATTGATGACGAGTAGGTTCTCCGCGGAGTGCATCTCACCCAGCACCTCGCGCACGTAGGCTTCGTCGCTGAGTGGACCACGTTTGTCTACGCTGCGTCTTTTGCTGATCTGCTCGTCGCTATCCCAATCCAGCTTGTGCCAGTTGCGCACCTGCACTCTGCAAGTCTGTCCTTGCCGCAGCTTGTCTTCCAACCCCGGCGGAACAATCTGGAACTCCTGGTAGTAGTTTCCCGCGCTGCCCGGAACCAATACCTCCAGCCGGTTCTTCACCGTCAGGCCGGGCGCGATCACCAGAATGTTCTTGGAAAAGCGTTTGTCTTGCGGGTATGTGACTTTGTTCAGCACCTGCCATGCAATGAGCATGGACATCAGAATGGTCTTGCCGGAGCCGGTGGCCATTTTCGAGCACAGGCGCGTGAACTCGCCACCATCGCCGGGAATCTTGATGCCAACCCGGTCTGTCTCCGGTGCCTCAGCGAGCCAGATGAGCGTCTCAATGGCCTCAAGCTGGCAGAAAAAGAAGCGTCGGCTGCCATCCCGCTGGTCGAGGTCTCGCCAGTGCTTCAGCAAACGCCTGGTCATGCCGCTCGCTCCGGGATAATCGGCGCTTCGCCACGTATCCACGCGCGGACGAATCTTGTTTACTAGCGGCAACTCAACGAACTCGCCCGGATCATCGAAGGACTTTGACGCGTCCGAAGCACGCACATAACCAGCAGGGCGACGCCCTGGTTCACGTGAGAATCGACGCGTCTCGCGGTCGTATTTCCAATGTTCGGCAGGTTGTTCGTAGGGCGAGCTGATGATGAGCTGGTCGATACTTGCCGAAGTCGCTTGTGTCGCCATTACTTCACCTCGACGACCTTGAGGCTCTCAATCCCCCGGTCGTCGATCACTTTCACCGCGATGCGCTTGTAATCGCCCGTCTCAAACGGCAGGGAGACTGTCTTGCGGTAGGCCTCGATCAGTTCGGGGTCGATTTCCGCTTTGAGGTTGCGCGCCAGCTTGGCCCAGCCCTCGTCGTCGGCTGCCATCGGAAAGAAGACCTGTCGCGGGTACAGGCTGCGTCCGTCGTAGTCCGTGTCTAGCAGCCACATGGCAATTTTCGATGTGTCGCCGGAATCGATGGTTCCGGTTCGGGTGTTGTAGTAGTCGAAGCCTTGCACCTCAACTTCCCACTTGCCTTTGTGGTCGCCCTTTGTAATCCGCCGCAAATCGAGATCGGGACGCCCGACAAGCCAGAAGCTTTGGTTCGAGGCCCGCTTCTTTTTCAGGTCTTGCGTCAGCAGGTCGGCGTTCATTTGGGCAGTCAGGAAAGTCATGCCGGTCTTTTCCTTGGTCAATGCGTCAATATCTTTGGCAGCCTGAGGATCAAACTCAAACGCCGCGAAGACGATCATTGTGGGCCTCGGAATCAACGTTCTTGCTTCTTGCCAGGCATCTTCAACCTGTCGGTTATCAAGAAGGCTGTGTTCCGGGCCAAAGGAGATGACCACGCGTTCAGGTTTATCGCCTTTCGTCTCGGCATCGGCGTGCAACCAGCGCGTGCCGGCCAGAGGCTCGACACGGGAGAAGTCAACGTGCTGGCCGCCTTTGCCTCGAAGGCCCGTGTTCAGCAACTCGTCACGCCATTCGCTGTGACGAAGTGTGGGACCAGAACGGGCGATCGAAGCGTCAGCAGCCAGTGGTGGGCCTTCAATCTCATCGAGGGACTTGACCGTAGGAGCAGGAACCGCTTCAACCGTAAACGGACCGGTGATGCGCGCACGGCTCTTGTCGAGGTACGGCTGGTCATAGAGCGTTTCCTGGTCGGCGCCGCGGGCGATGACGGCGTCAATCTGCTCGCGGGGCATGTCTTCGCGAATCTCAGTATTGGTGGCGATGGATTTCAACGTGACATGCGGCACGGTCTTGTAGTGAAATCCGCTGCCAACACCTTCTTCGGTATGAGCAAGTTCGTAGTAATCGAAGTGGGCGGCCATGAGGCGTTGCTTGGCTAGCGTAACGGCGACGCGTGAGGTGTCGCAGGTAACCCAGCGTCGTCCCCACTGCTCGGCGACGTAGGCGGTACTGCCGGAACCGCAGGTGGGATCGAAGGCGAGGTCGCCGGGGTCGGTGGTCATTAGCATGCAGCGTTGAATTGCCGTATTAGCAGTCTGCACGACGTAAATCTTGGGATCACTGCGGCTCTGTATCCCGCCGATGTCCATCCATGCGTTAGTGATTGGAAATGCCGGAAAATCGTCAATGAACCTTACGTAGGACAGAGAATCGCCAGTGATCTCGACTCGTCGGGCCATGAGTAGTTTCGCCATCCCATCTTCATTTGTCTTCCATCGGTTTCGAATGTTGGGTTTGAACTCTCGATCTTGCAGTCTCACCGGAAACCACGACGCTGCGCCCTCCCCTTTCTCGCGACCGACGCTTTGACTCATCAAGTTGTCATACCGATACGCCTTGCTGCCCGCCGGGAGTCGTTTCGCGTCCCCTTTCTCCTCAACGTTCATTGGCCGCCGCTTGCCGTCAAGTAGCTCAACTTGGTCGTACTTTCCCGCGCCATCTCCTCCGAGTGATTTCAGAGAAAACAGCCGACGATACTTCACGCACTCCTTGTTCTTCGCATACCAGAGCACGTAGTCAGCTGTGCCAGGAAGAAGGACAACCGTTGCCCCTGTGGTTTTTGAGAACGTCACGAGAGAAACGAAGTTGTTCGCGCCGAAGACTTCGTCCATAAGATTACGGACGAGGTGGACATTTTCGTCACTAATCTGCACAAAACAGGAGCCAGACTCGTGTAACAGGTCACGAATCAGCAGAAGCCGGTCCCTCAGATAAGTCAGATATGAGTGAATGTGAAGTTCCCAAGTATCTCTAAATGCTCTTATCATCTCCGGCTCTTGCGTGAGATCTTCGTCCTTGCCGTCCCTGACATCTCGCTTATTCACAAAGGGCTGAAAATTCGACCCGTACTTGATGCCATAAGGCGGGTCGATGTAAACCATTTGTACCTGCCCCGCCATGCCCTCCTTTTCAAGAAGAGAATTCATCACCAGCAGCGAATCGCCAGCGATGAGGCGATTCGACCAACCGTGGGCGTGGCGGTAGAAGTCAATGGCCTCGCGCAGCGGCGGATTTTCTTCACGACGCTCGAAGAGTGATGGCTGTACCGGCAAGCCATTGCCATTACGCTTACGCACGGCGTCGATGATTGTGTGGGGATCGATGCGCTCATGCACGTGCAAGGAAACCGTTGGTACTTCAAACGAGCTGTGTTCCTTCTTGCCCGCCCACACCAACTGCGGATCAAGATGCGGATCGTAGTCCAATTCCTGGCGGGGTTTTACCGATGGCACGGGAGGGATGTAGTCATAAGTCTTGTGCGTCGGCGCAACGGGATCGGTCTCCGGCGTCACCAACCCAACGGGTGGGTTGTTGATGCGCTTCTTGCCCTTGTGCTCGTACCGATCAATAGGGCGCTTTGTGGGCACCCCGCCGGTTCCTTTCTTTCGTGGCATCTGAGAGAGCAACCTCTTGTTCGATATTGTTGCGAGCGAGTGAACACAGGATTCTATCTTGCAAGATACAACAAACACCAGCAGTCCAGTACTTTAGAGGACATCCCGCAGTTCCAGGAATCGGGCCTGCACCTCATCCCATGAGGGATATGGTCCGTAGCAGAGCATTCGGCATTGCTGCTCATATTCCTGGCCGATGACTGCCGCCAGTTCTGACAGTGGGAAGAGCGCATCGCTGCGAGCGAAACTCATACCTTCCGGGAAGAAATAGCTCTTGGAAAAATGCGCTCGGCTGATCTGGTCGTAATCCGTCTTGATCGCGGCGTATTCTTCGGAACGGAGCATGATGCCGACTTCGGGGTGTTCGGAGAGTTGGAACAGGTCGTAATAATGCCGTGCGTAGCTGCCGAGAGGCTGCTTGTTCCGTTTGAGCAGCTCGACTTTGCTGTGAATGGCGAACATCTTCTCAACGAAGGTCCTCCGAAAATGAAGTAGGCGAAGGGAGAAGCGCCCTTCATCTTCTGCGCCGAGAGACTGCTTCTTCTCTTCGAGACATTGGCCTAAGTACGAACGCAATTCCACGATGGCGGATGGTTCACGCCCGCTGGCCGTCCCCGCTTCAAGAAGTACGCGGTTGGCAACTTCCCCTGGTCCGCCGAAGCGTTGGGTGTAGGAGAAACGGTCGTTTCGACCGAATCCACCGATGGTTTGACTCTCGCTTTCAACAAATGACAACGCAGGATGTTGTCCTAAGGCATCCCGGAGTTTTTTCAGCTCCCTGTCAATGGCGTTCTTTCCCAATGCCGGCTGAAACGCTGTCGGATCAAGAAAGATGTCAATGTCTTCTGAGAACCGCTGGATAAGGTTCCATCCCTTGGCCAGGCTCGTACCGCCTTTGAAAATGATTTTGTCGCCACTGGTTGTAGCGATGACGCGAAGAGCCTCCGTAACGTAATAGTCTTTCTCGATGATCGCTGGACGCAGGTTTCGCTCGCGAAAGTGTTCTGCGGCCTGAAGGATTGCCTGCTCAAAATCGGGATGCTCAAACAGTCTCAAGCTATTGTTTCTCCTTCGCCTGCCAATTGCTGGCGTTTGGCAATGCTGTGAGCATCCCGAAGTCGAATCGGGACAGCGAATTCAGAGAGGCTCGCAAACGCTGTAAAGTCCTGCGATTGGTGCCAAGCTGCTCCCCCAAGGCACCAAGCATGGCCCGGACCCGCGGGGGTTCAGAATCCGCAACTTTGAGAAGCCGACTGAGGCGCCCTTGCTCGGATAGAAGGGCTAATAGCTTGCGGATCGTGTCTTCCTGGCTCAACTCGCTGAACTTGGCTCCGTGCCTTAGCATGTCGAGCAGGGCAGCATCTGTTTCGGTGAGGTCGGCCCAAGCCTCGGGTCGCCGGGTATGAATTAGGGTGTCGTTCCCGACTAGCTTTCTAGGCAGACTGAGAGCGCTGGTGGCGATCTCACCCTGTCTCGGCATCTGAGTGGTAAAGCCCAGGAGATTGGCGGCGGACATCCCGGATGGGAAGAGCGTCTTTCGTCGTGACGCCAAGCTACGAATCGCAGCTGGGTTTGGTCTGCTTTTTCCGAAGGCTGTCTCGCGATTCCGGTAGTAGACACCCTTGCTGAGCCGCTCAATGGTTCCTTCTCGTGTCAGGCGAGAAAGAGCCTGTGCGACCGCTGAGAATGGCAAGTCGCGGAAATCCTCGAACCGCCAAAGGCGTTCGTTGCCTCGTTCGATACGCTGGCGGACCCGTCCCATGACACGATGTGGTCGGGCCGGGATTCTGATAGCTGTTCCCATGCCTTGACTATGAGGTTTTAAGCTATAAATGTCAAGTTTTTTAGCAATAAAACTTGACACATATTGCACAGTTTCCCTAGCGAATCGCTGGGCAGGCCGTGCCGAGACGGGGGTCACGCGTTCAAAAGGGTCAGTCTGCATTCCTCTCTCTCGTTGTCGAAGCCCTGCACCGCGACGATCTCCGAAACAGAACGGCGGCCTCTAATCCTGGCAATGTGGACAATGAGGTCCACTGAATTTCCAATGTTTGCCATGATGGCTCGGTGAGGCAGATCTATGCCGCTCTGCAGAACGCAATCTGCAAAGCGGGCGATAGCTTGGCGTGCGGAATTCGCGTGAAGTGTGCAGAGGCTCCCTGAATGACCAGTGTTGAGGGCTTGAAGCAAGTCGAACGCCTCCCCGCCACGCACTTCCCCGACAATAATCCTGTCCGGCCTGTGGCGCAGGGAAGCTTTCAGCAGATCGCGGACTGTTACTGCTGGTATCCCGGTTTGTTCACGGCGCGTTTCAAATCGCACTAGGTTGCTCTTGCGAATATTCAATTCGGCGGTGTCTTCAATGAGCAGAATCCGTTCCTCGTCGGGAATGGAATCGGCAAAGATATTCAAGAGCGTCGTCTTGCCACTTCCCGTTCCTCCGCTGATTAGGATGTTCTGACGATTGCGGACCTTCTCGCAGAGAAACTCGGCGGCATCCGCGCTCAACGTACCGTTTTCAATGAGGTCAGCCATCGTGAAATGCCTTGTATTGAATTTGCGGATCGTCAGCGTGATTCCATCAATGCTGCATGGCGGAAGAACTGCTGCTACACGGCTTCCGTCTGGGAGACGTGAATCCAAGATTGGCTTTTCTTCGGAGATGTCGTCTCCTAAGCGGCGGGCAATGTTCTTCACTGCTGCGCAAAGGGCCTGTTCGGAAATCGTGATGCCGGGTACCGGTGTAAGCTGACCGCACTTCTCGACGAAGACTCGGGAGCCCGCGTTCACCATGATTTCGGAGATGTCCGGGTCCAGGATCAGATGCTCTATCGGCCTCAGAAATGGCAGGATCGTTTCAAACTGCATAAAAGCCTCTTCACAACAGCCCTCTGGCCATTTGGTCGAAATACGAGACATTGGGGTCGAGATAATAGGGCTTCAGATAGCAGATCGTCGCCGGCTTTGGGTTCAGGCCGTCATAGGGAAGTACAACGGCTTGAGTGTTGGCCAGCTCCGCCAGAAACTTCTGGCTGAAGCGATAGTCTTGCTTCATGCTGTAGCTCTTTGAAGCGCTGATGCTGCCCCGGTCGGAGACAGTTTTTCCGGTCAGCAGACTCAACTTTGAATCCTGGCCGGATTCAGAAATATTGAAAGTCACGAACGGTTTATCTTCCCGGCCACACAATTCGCTGGCAAGCCGGGTCGAGAAGTCGTCGGAAAGGGCCAGGAATATCTTGGTGCGGAACGTCTGGAGAAGCGTTCTGTAACTTTCACCCGAAAGTGTGGACTTCAGGGAACTGATGCTCTGCGTGGCAACAATGGAAACACATTTCGATTGGCGGGACAGACTGAAGAATTTCTCGTCGCCGATAGGGTCGCTCTCTCCGACCGTGGCAAAGGTCTGGTATTCGTCACACATTAGAAAGACCTGCCGGAAGTATTTCTGCTTGTTCCGCTCTATCTCCGGGATGCGAAGCAAAGCAGCTCGCTGAAAATCTAGCTTGAGCATCGTCCCGAGAATTCGGGCGAGGCCGGCGTTCAGGGAGATCGGGAAATTCAGGGCGCATATCTTTCCCTGCTCGATCAGCCAATTGAAGGATGGGAGCGGCCTGCCGTAGGGATAGCGACCGTGCTCGTCAGGCTTGTTGAGTGTGGGATCGTATGTCTTCTTTGGCGGACAGAAAACCCGCTTCACTGCCGGATTGATGTCGAAAAGCGAGAGGAAAATCGAGACGCCTTCGACAATCGAGCTGCGGAGTTTCTTTTCCAGTCCCATCCAATCATCGAAATACCAACGCTGAACGGCCTCCAATTGCTGCCGCTTAATGTCGTCTACGTTCGAAGGGGTTTCGACCGTGATTCGTTGGCATTGGAGCCTGGTTTCTTGTTTTCCGAGCAGCTCGTCGAGTCGGGCCGATGCCGGAGCCTTATACAACTCACGCTGCTCGTCATATACAAAGCCAAACTCGGAGAACGTGCTGGCAAACTTTTCGTTGCCGTAAACCTCGGGAGTGACGCAGACATACTCGTGGGTTTCAAACCTGCCTTTTCCTTCCTCAATTCGTTTTTCCAGCTTCGGCGGCGAGATCGCGCATTCGTAAACGTCAAAGAAGGTCACATAGTCGTACAGCACTTTATGGAGAAGGATGATGTGCTGGAGCATGTTCGTGTATGCCTGCTGCCAGAATGGTTCTTTGCCGCGCCCGTACAAATTGTTCAGCAGTGAGGCCACACTGTATGCCAGCGCTGATGAATCCAAGTCGTTATGGAGAGGGTTGTAGCGGTATTCCGAATCCAGGGCGACTTCTACGTAATCATCTTCGCGGTCATGCTGGCGGGCAATCTCTCGGATTTGATGGCAGAAATCTCCTTTGACTTCCAAGACCAAACCGCCAATCCGCTTGGCCGGATCATGTGCTTTATATGCGATCAATTGCTCTGCGAATGGCCGCATACAGCAGCTTGTCTTTCCCGTTCCGATAGCGCCGAAGATGCCGATGCCTGTAAACAGTCCCTTCTCTGGAATCGTCAGCCATTGGGGACTGCTGCCCGGAGCGATCTTCGTTGGATGATGAATTTCGCCAATTACCAGAAATAGATCTTCCCTGAAGCTCGGATCGGGATACGGCGGCAGCGAGCTTGTCTTCTGTTTCCGCCTCCGTTCGTAGCTCAGGACGTACACCCCTGAAAGGGCAGTCGAGTAAATGAAAAACGGAGTCGTGAACAGAAACAGGGTGTAGCTCTGGGCGAGAACTGAGTAGACGAGCGGCTCCTTGAGCGCAATGTATTGCAGATACAAATTGCTCTGAGGGAATGGATAGGCAGAGAACAGAATCAGCCCGGTCAAACCCGCAAGGAGAAAACTCACAAACGTTCGAGAATTCGCAACTCTTTCCAGCATGACGGCTCACCTCTTCGCGGCGCTGATCGGGACAGCTTTGTCCGGGATTGTAGTCGCGGCATTGTGATTTGGTTCCGTAGGAACTCGCTTGCGCGGGCCACGCCGCGGCTGGGCGTCATTCCTGTGGGCCTCGTACCACGGCGCGAATTCGGGATCGCTCTGAAACAGGAACTTCAAAGCGCCCGAGACCACTTGGTCATTGGTAGCGCCGCTGAACCGGCAGTAGGACCGCAATCTCTCCTGCACTTCGTTTTCGATTGCGGCCTTGATCTGGGTCTTCAGTTGTTTTCTTTCGACCTGAATAATTGGCATGTGAATCTCCTTTTCAATTCATTTGCGGTACTGCGGGGAGCGACCTCCGTAGCCGGTCACGGACACGCCGCCTTGGGCGGCGGGTGGGGTCGCTCCCCGCATTACCGCCTGATTTGAGCTTTTTTGTTTCTGTGCCGTCATGCTGGAAAACTCCTTTGTCCTAAACTCCTTACGCTCGGCGCTGGCCTGCTGGAAGTTGGGCGGGTGATTGGGCGGCCTCTCCGACCGCCGAAGGCCCGAGCCGCACAACATTCGGTACCACCAGAAAGGTCTCAAACTGTCGTCCGGGATCAACGACACATTGACCGGGTTCCACCTCCGGCAGCTTTCCCGTTTGTTTCCAGCTTTGGTATTGGCTCTGACATTCCGGGTCGGAATACCGCTTCAATCCGCGTTGCCAGTCGATAACATCCTTGTGAACGAGTTCCTTGAATCGCTTCTCTTCTGCCATTTTCCGCAGCCAAAAGAACCTAGCCAGTTGTTGCCTTTCCCGTCCACGCTGCGTAGCAGACAAAGACTTGATGAATGTCTCTCTGACAAATGGAAAGCTTTGGGTGGAATTGGAGACGAATACGAATCTGAAGCTGTTGCCGAGCGCTTCAAAGAGCGGACGGTATCTCTGAACGAAAGAAGCGAAGGTTTGGACTGAACGGATATCGTCCTCGATGTAGGTGAAATTCACCAGAGACGCATCGGCGTCCGCAGAGAGAAATATCGGGAACTTCTCAAAGAAATAGCGGCATGTCTCTGATCCGTTCTGTCCGTGGAAGACCTTCACGGGCAGGGGCTCTTTGCTGATCCGCCGTTCCAAGGTGAAATAGGCAACTTTCTTAGCTTCTTCTTCAAGGTAATGGCGGTCCAGGTGTGCCAGCACAAAATCCAACCCCAGCAGTCTTACCGCAGCCTTGTCCAGCAAACCGTAGCGCCCAGGCTTGCGATGGCGTGAATTCTCTTTTCCGAGCGTGGCATAAAGGCTCCGGGAGAACAGGTGATAAATCTTCTGGGTACCCCGTTCGGGCAGATGCTCCCTCACGTGTCTCTTCTGGATCGCTTTCTTTATGAAGTACGTGGCCGGGCCTCGGCCAGCAACGTCCACATGTTGGGTGAATTGACGTTGCAGAAAGAAACCGGAGTGGACGGCGACAATGTAGAGGAACTCCGCTTCTCGTTCCGTATAACCGAACTGCTTCAAAGCCGTGAGGGATTCAGCCGGGATTTTCATAGCGACATCACCTCGCCAATCAGGTCTTCGCCGCGTTCGGCAGACCTTCCGCGATAGTCCTGGTTGTAGAGTTTGAATCCAGCGGCGGCCTTGGCCGCGATCTGCCGGGCCTTGTAATGCCCGGTCACGCATTCGAGGTCAACTTTGCATTGCTCTTGTTCTTGGGACTCGTATTCAACACGGACGTCGGGGATCTGAATTTTGCCATTGACGATTTTCAGTCCGTGCGCGTCGGCGATTTCCTGCCGATGCCGCTCCCGTTCTGCCGGAGAGAAATTCTGGATTTTGGCAAGCTGGCGATTGACGTTCTTCTTCAATTCAAAATCGAGCACGACCCGCGTTGGCGTACCGCCCGATTTGTCAATTTTCTGCGCTTCTTTCTGGTACACGTCATAGATTGCGGCATCATGGCGCAATTCCCGCTTCTTCACGATTCCTGAATAGATGGCTTGATCCGGGTTGGTGCGGAAATTGGCTTCGGTCAGGCCCTTGCCCGCTCTGGTAAGCGAGACATAGCTGCCCTTTGCCTTTGAGTCCGGCTGTATTGTCACGAGCCGCTGGTCCGTGAGAGTGCGTAAGTCTTTTCTGAAGCGTTCTTCATCGCCGTGATAGAGGTGCTTCCGTAGGGAGTCGGCGGTAATGGTGCGAAATGCGCCCAGGTCCCGAAGCATCGCTGACTGGCCGGAATCCAAACGATAATTCTGCCCCCGCAGGTGGTAGACAGTTTTGCCGTCCTGCGTCCGGTTATCGCGACGGCTCTGCTGCGAAACTCGTTCTCCGGCTTGGCGGTGACCTTCCGCAGACCTCAAGGTGTCGTCATTCAATGAACGGCCCATGACTACTCCTCAGACCGCTCACGAATTTCAGCCGAGAGATCGTCCCCGCCGATTCTGAGTTGTTTGTCCACGTAAACCAGCTTCTGGCCGGTGTGCTTGAGGAAGAAGGGCCTGGCCAGCAGAAATAACGCCGCGAACAAATTGCCGAACAGCAGTACGGCATACAAGCCGATGGCCCATCCATAGTCGTGAAAAATTGCCTGTCGGTAAGGAACCAGGAATTTCAATCTGTCCATCAGGACAAAACATGAGGCCATGAAGAGAGTCAATGCCAGGAGTAGTGCGTTGCCGATCATTGCTGCACCTCTGCGTATTCAGACGCAGCGATGTGGTCCCTGATTCGGGTCAGTTGAAAGGAAACTACGCTATTGAAATTATTGACTGTCTGAGCCTACAGTCGGCCTGACAGACACAACATTTGAGATCGGAGATGGTTGAAGTTCATCTTTCCAAATAGTCCGTAATTCGGCCCGAGTGGATTGTTCCGAATTTGCCGTCACTCGGGAAGAATCCCCTCAATCGGCAGTGGCAAAACTCCCAGAAGCCGACTTCGGGCGCGCTGGACCAAGCCGTTTCCACTTTACCGTTTTTCGTCAAACGGGCCAAAGAGTTCGGGAGTGCAACCGAGAAGTCAAGCCTGAAACGCTACCTTGACACGCTGCTGGCCAACGGAACATCAACGACTTACGGAGCGTTTTCGGGCACTTTCAGAGCATTTAGAGCACTGGGGAACGCTTATTGGCCCCAGATTGGCCCGAGAAAATTGCCACGCGAGCGGTTCGGCAACCGTTCACCCCAGATTTCCCTCCGAGAGCGTCCACCCAGTCCAACCGGGACGCCGAGGGGACGGATATTCGTTTATCCATGTCACCTCATCGCCTCTCATGCCCATCGTCTGAAGGGCTACGATCTCTGGGCTATGGATTGCAAGGCCTCGCAGTGTCAACCCTGATCAGGCCGCACCCAGAGTTAGCAAAGACGGGGTCTATCGCCCTCTGACCAGCTGGACAATTCACAGTATCGTCCGCGCCCTGACAAGGGAACCCACCGAGCGATTGACAAAAGCCGGACAGTGGGTTGCCGACGCGTGAAAACACAGTACAAAACCCTGCCTGGGAGTTCTGACATGTCAGCGTTCCAGAGCCCTTTACGCTGCCTCCCTTCCCCGCGGCAGAGGCGGTAATGGTAACGGGCCCGCCCACTACCAAGCAGGTCGCCAGTCCAGTGCCGGGGTCGATCGTCGCTACACTCGGGTCCGACGAGGCCCATTGCGCAGGCAAATTCGTCTGTGTCGTGGGCGACTGATCGAAAGTGCCGGTGGCACTGAACGGGAAGGTTCCACCGGGTAAGAACGCAACTGCGTCAGTTGGTTGCACGGCCAGACCAATCAACTGACGTCCACCGCCGCAACTCGCCAGCAGCACACCAGCCGAAACCAACATTGCTAGCCCACCGAAAATCGGCGGCATTCTCGGCCAGGTTCTATTTGGATTCACCCGGATCCCCATTTGCGCACCTCCCTATAGCTTTGATACGTTCCGCTCTTAACCAATCCAACGGCCTGTGCTTCCTATCGGCGTGGCCCGCCAAGTTATCTCTTCACTCCGGCCCCAATGCGGGAGATCCGATTCCGTAAGCCCTGAAGGCCAGTTGATGGGGAACTCATCCTTCCTTGCCTTGACGCTGTCGCGTTAATGTTTCGCGCACGATGTGCTAGGGGTGCGCGTGCAGTCTGGCAGCCGCCACTGTCCTGTTGGCCGCACCTCAATAGCAGGTATTGATGGACGTCACCGTTGGAGAGAAATGCCGGACCAGTGATATCGCCGTTGTCATTGATGAAGTCAGCTTCAAGAAGATAGAGATCGGAGTCTGGTGGCACAAAGGCGTTGAGGTCGATGATGCGCCCTTTTTCCCACAAGAACGCTCTTTCCTCGGCGAAAAAGTCGCAGTTCGGCGCAGAGTTGCCTACGATCTGTCCCGTTTCGTTGATACTCCACGCGACGCTGCATAGATCGCCGTCGACCGTGCCCAGATCCCTCATTCGGCCGTTCTTCCAGCGAAATGCTTTGACGAAATCATCGTTCGCCGTCTTGGCCCCGCCGACCACCTCCCCGGACTCGTTGACCCATTTCGCAGTACTGAAGGTTCCTCCAAACGTCCCGAGATCAGTGAGCACCCCTTGTTTCCAGGAGAAGCCATGCTGAGTGGAGTCGCCCTCCAAGTCCGAGTCTCCGACCACCTGCCCCTGATTGGTCACCTTGGCCGCGATGCCAAGTGTTCCTCCCAGCGTACCGAGATCCACCATCACGCCGTTTTCCCAAAGAAACGGATCCAGTGGGGGAATTCCGAGAGGGCCTGGGATCGAGCTCGTAAAGGAAAGGCCCACAACCTGTCCACATTTATTCACAGACAACGGGACAGCGCCGGGACCACTCAGCGTCCCCAAATCGAATATTGCGCCGCTCCCCTTCCAACCGAAGGCATGAAGTTCTGTGCTTCCGTCGATTGCAAAAAAACTGGCGAGGCCGAAAGGATCCGGCGTCGAGTTCTCCGCGGCCCCAACCACAAATCCCTGGTCGTTTACGGCAGCGGCCTCGCCAAAAGCTCCACCAAACGTTCCCAAATCAATGATGTGCCCCTTCCTCCAAGCAGTAGGAACGTACTCGGGTACCCCAGTGATAGGGTCGATAAGACCGTTTTGCGACCAACCTACGATGAGGCCCGGCTCGTTCATCGCGTAGCCGAAGCTGCTATAACCACCCGGCAGCGCGCCGAGGTCTGCAAGCGCGCCGTCCTGCCATCGAAAGGTGTGCTCGACAAAACACCAGCCGGGATCGAAGCATAAGGGTGCGTAGGGATCGGGGATGGAAGTGTCTGCCCCGCCCGCGACCACTCGCTTGTTGTTGACGACAATGCTCTGCCCTCCGACCGCGCTGTGAGGGCCGCCAAACGTGCCCAGATCGACGAGCTGGTAGCGGGGGTGATTTTTCCCCTCTCCTGCTTCCTGCGCGGACAGCCGTGTCGGGACCATTCCGGCAGCGAACAATGTCACAGCGATTGTGCAGACGAACCGTTTGAATCTCATGGTTTCCTCCGATTGGACTTCGGGTCGCCCTTCCTCACCGCTTGCCCGGGTGACGACCACCATCCTTCCTACTTACTCGTGCGGAAATCGGAACCGAAACCGATCATGGTTGAGTGGTTTTCTGGCGGCAGAGGCTGGGCGGAGCTTAGCTCTGCGGAATGCAGGGTATAATGCGCAAACGACGGAAGTGCAGCATTATCAACACTGTCAGCCATGTCTGATACCCACGAAGTGACGCGACTGCTGGCGGAATGGGCGAAGGGTAACCAGCGAGCCCTCGATGACCTCACACCGCTCGTTTACAAAGAGCTCCGTCAGCTGGCCGCCAGCTACCTGCGGAAGGAACGCAAGAGCCACACCTTGCAACCAACGGCGCTCGTCCATGAGGCTTACCTGCGACTCGTGGATCAGAGAAATCCAAGCTTTGAGAGCCGGTCCCATTTCTTCGGAGTGGCAGCGCGGCTGATGCGTCAGATCCTGGTGGACCACGCGCGCCACAGGCAAGCCGGCAAGCGAGCCGGGCTCAAAGTGTCACTGGACGAGGCAGTGACTTTTCAGCACGAGAGAAGCCGCGACCTTGTAGCCCTCGACCTTGGCCTCAGCGCACTCGAGAAGCTCGACGCGCGGAAATGCAAGGCTGTCGAGCTGCGCTATTTTGGCGGGCTCTCGATGGACGAGATCGCCCAGGCGCTGGATGTCTCAGCGGTCACCGTTCGGCGCGACCTGAGGATGGCGGAAGCTTGGCTTCACCACGAAATGCAAAGCGCGTAGGTGCCACTTGAATCCAGAACGCTGGGCGCTGGTCGAGGAGTTGTTCCATCGCGCTGCGGAGTGCGAACTGGAACACCGCACTGCCCTGCTGGACCAGGCTTGCAGCCATGATCCGGAGTTGCGCCGAGAAGTAGAAGCCTTGCTTTCCAGCGATGGAAGCGCGGGCGGTCACGTGCAGGCTGCGGTGCGCTCCGAACTCGATGCCGTCGGATTCCCCCTGACCGGCCAGACGATCTCTCATTACCGCATTTTGGATGGGCTGGGTGGCGGCGGCATGGGGCTGGTGTACCGGGCGGAGGACATCAAGCTGGGACGCCGGGGGGCACTCAAGTTCTTGCCCGAAGACTCGGCCAAGGATCCGGTGGCGCTCGGGCGCTTCGAGCGCGAAGCGCGCTCGGCTTCAGCGCTGGAGCATCCCAACATCTGTCCCATCTACGAATTCGGAGAGCACGAGGGCCAGCCGTTCCTGGTAATGCAGCTGTTGGAAGGACAGACGCTGCGGGAATTGATCTCGGCGAATCCCGACAAAGCGCCACTCCGGCTCAACACGCTTCTCAATCTCGCCATTCAAATCTGCGACGGGCTGGACGCGGCCCAGCGTCAGGGCATCATCCATCGCGACATCAAGCCGGCAAACATCTTCGTGACCGCTCAGGGCCAGGCCAAGATTTTGGATTTTGGCCTGGCGAAACTTGCTCGGGGCGTAGTCGGTGATGATGGCCCCGAGGGAACAGCAGACGAAACCCTGCCACGCAACACTCCCGATCTGTTCCTCAGCCGCACCGGCGTGGCCATGGGCACGGCGGGCTACATGTCTCCGGAGCAGGTGCGCGGCGAGAAGCTCGACGCGCGCACGGATCTGTTTTCGTTCGGCTTGGGGCTGTATGAAATGGCCACGGGGAAACGCGCCTTCACCGGCGACACCGGGCCCCTGTTGCAGGAAGCCATCCTCAAGCAGAAGCCAAGCCCGGCGCGCAGCGTGAATCCCGAACTTCCCGCCAAACTCGAAACGATCATCAGCAAGGCGCTCGAAAAGAATCGCGACGCGCGCTATCAATCCGCATCGGAATTGCGCGCCGAGCTGGAAACGCTGCAACAGGAGTTGGAACCGAGCCGTCGCACCCGCCGGTGGACTATAGCTGCCGGCATTTTCATCGTGCTCGCGGCGTTGGGAGCGACGATTTGGACTGCAAAACGCCGGCCTCCTGCCGCTCCCGATTTCAAACTTCGGCAGCTGACGGCCAATTCGGCAGAGAACGCGGCTGGGATAGCGGCAATTTCCCCTGACGGCAAGCGCTTGGCCTACCCCGACGCAAAGCGGATGTACGTCAAACTCCTGGAAACGGGCGAAACGCAGGAAGTGCCCCAACCGGATGCGCTCAAGACGAATCCAAGCTGGGAGATCGTCGGCTGGTTTCCGGATGGCACGCGATTTCTCGCCAATGCTAATCCCCCCGGTTCGAACGGCGAAGCATTGAGCTCGCAAGGAACGAGCATCTGGGTCGTTCCGGTGCCTGTGGGCACGCCGCAAAAACTGCGGGACGAAGCCAGGGCATTTGCCGTATCCCCGGATGGCTCCACCATCGCCTTAGCCACCAACAAGGGCAGATTGGGGGATCGCGATCTCTGGTTGATGGGTCCGAGTGGGGAGCAAGCACGGAAGTTCTACGGCTTGGATGGAAATAACTGGGCGGGCGGCGCCCAGTGGTCTCCAGATGGCAAGCGGATCCTCTACACGATAGTTGAGATAAAACACGTGAGGATGATAAGCCTCGACCTGGAAGGCGGCTCCCCCATCACGATGCAGTTGCCGCCGGAGACCCAAGATCTTGACCGCTTATACGATGCTCGATGGTTGCCTGATGGACGTTTCATTTACTCCATCACCGAGGCCGAAACCGAAGCCATTTCTACCACATGTAATCTCTGGGTGATGAGATTTGAGTTGAGCACGGGCAAAGTCCTGGAAAAACCGCGGCGGCTGACGAATTGGTCCGACCACTGCGAGAGTGGTCTAAGTGTTTCGGCGGATAGTAAGCGGCTGGCCTTCCTGCGGTTTACAGGCCAATTTACCACCTACGTCGCCGAGCTCGGGGAAGGAGGCGCTCGCATATCTACTCCGCGACACTTTACGTTGACCGAGAGTCTGGACTTTCCGCTGGCTTGGACTCCTGACAGCAAGAACCTTTTTCTCTGGTCCACTCGCAATGGTCGTCCGGGAATCTACAAGCAAGCCCTGGACAGTGATTCCGCGGAACTCGTGGTCACCAAGCCAGGCGAAATAAATTTCGCTAAGCTGAGTCCAGACGGCGAGTGGCTACTCTACTTGCTCTCCGCCAAAGCCGGCTCTGCACCCGCGCCGGCGCAAGTCGTGCGACTTCCCGTTTCTGGAGGATCTCCGCAAGCGGTATTCACCGCCCAAGCGAATAGCGAGATTTTCTGTGCAAGGTATCCGTCTCATTTGTGCCTGATTACGGAACCCACGGAGGATCGCAAGGAAGTCATCCTCACCGCTTTTGATCCACTGAAGGGCCGCGGCCCGGAGCTGACGCGCTTCGATCTTGATCCGAGCACGAATTTCTCGGCGTTTGCCCTTTCTCCGGACGGCGCCCACGTTGCCGCTCTTAGAAACCCCGCGGGACCCATCCAACTCCTTTCGTTGCGAGGTCTGCCCCGGGAAGAGATTCGGGTGAAAGGCTGGAATAACATGCGGTCGCTGAGTTGGAACGCGGACGGCAAAGGACTTCTCGTCGGCAACTCCAAGCAGGGAGGGGCCGTACTGCTCCGCGTCGATTTGAAGGGCGACGCACAAGTTCTGTGGGAGACTCCCGGCGGTCCCGATATTTCTGCAGTCGCCTCTCCTGACGGCCGGCACGTGGCTATCAGCCGCTGGACCATAGACGAAAACGTTTGGATGATGGAAAATTTCTGAAACAGGTGTGCGCAAATGCGTCTTCACATGGGCCGAAACTGGGCGGTATCTCTTAGAATTGCAGCTGGACTTTCAACTGAATCATTCTGGCAGCCGCACCGCCTCCGATAACAATACCCAGGAGGCTCGTAGGTGACTGGTTC
>ORMF011694182.1_pt1 | contig 19839 bp, 16 predicted proteins | sample 1779871 | NCBI WGS metagenome assembly ORMF01 (sample SAMEA104232316, study PRJEB22302) | groundwater metagenome | biome: forest; feature: aquifer; material: groundwater | place: USA | collected 2011-08-07 | depth 5.4 m | reverse complement strand
TCGTCGGCCCTCCGCTGCTCGTCCTCGGCGTCGCGGCCGCGCCGCCGCGTGCCGGCGATCGGGTGCGTCTCGATCACGCCATCCTCGACCCGGATCAGCATCTCCGGCGATGCGCCGACGACATGCATGTCGCCCAGCTCCAGGTAGTACATGTACGGCGACGGGTTTACCGTCCGCAGCGCGCGGTACACCTCGAACGGGTGCGCGTCCGTCTCGCGCGAGAAGCGCTGCGACACCTGGATCTGGTACGTGTCGCCCTTCTTGATGTACTCCTTCGCGCGCTCGACCTTCACCATGACGCCTTCGCGCGTGTTGTTCGACTGGAAGGTGCGCTCGCCGTGCGACGCTCGCGCCGTGTCGTACGGCAGCTTCGACAGCGGCCGCGACAGCCGCCCGACCAGCTCTTCGATCTTCCACGTCGCCTGACGGTACGATGCCTCGATGTCGCCGTCGAGCCGCGCGTGGCTCACCACCTTGATCTTGTGCTGGATGTGATCGAACACCAGCAGCGTATCGACGAACAGGAAGGTCGCTTCGGGGAACCCCTGCGGGTCGGCGTCGGGCACCGGCAGCGTCTCGTAGTAACGCGCGCATTCGTATGCCATGTAACCGACGGCGCCGCCATGAAAGCGCGGCAGGCCTTCGACGGGTACCGGCGTGAACCGCCGCAACTCGTCTTCGATCTGCACCAGCGGGTCGCCCGGCGTCTCGTTCAGCGCCGCGCTCTCGCCCGTGCGCAGCACGCGATACGGCTCCGTGCCGATGAAGCTGTAGCGCGCCAGCCGCTCGCCGCCCTCGACGGACTCCAGCAGAAACGAATGCTTGCCGCGCGCGACCTTGAGGTACGCCGATACCGGCGTCTCAAAGTCCGCCACGACCTCGCGATACACCGGCACGACATTGCCCTGCCCGGCCATCGCCTGCACCTGCTCCAGCGTCGGATAGTACGTCGTCATGTCGATTCGACTCTTTCGGCGCACCGCGCATCTGTGTCTCCGTTGCGAGACCCCACTACTTTGTGTAGCGCGGGCTTTTCAGCCCGCGCGGCGCTCGAAGTGCGCCAGCGGTTGCGCAGTTGCGTGCTGCCTGTTAGTCGCGCTGTTGCGTGCGAAGCGGCGCTAATGTCGGAGCGCCGCTCCAAAACAAACCCCGCGCGGGCTGAAAAGCCCGCGCTACGAGGGCGGCCAGAAGCTGTCCTACTACGTAGCCCGTGTCCCGCTTCCCGCATCTCGCTTCCCGCCTCCAACATCCTCACCCCGGCCTCCCGCGATCGAAGTAGTCGAGCCGCAGCGCCTTCCGCACGTCCACCATCGTCGCTTCGGCCGCCGCGTACCCCGCCTTGCAGCCCTTCTCCAGCGCCTGCTGCACCAGCTCCGGGTGCGCCTCGAAGTGTGCGCGGCGCTCGCGCATCGGCTCCAGCAGGTTGTTGATCGCCACGATGAGCTTCTTCTTCACTTCGACATCGCCGAGACCGCCGCGCCGGTAGTGCTCCTTCATGTTCTTCACGTCATCGACGTCCGGGTTGAACGCGTCGTGATACATGAACACCGGGTTGCCTTCGACCTTGCCCGGGTCGTCCTTCCGCAGGTGATTCGGGTCAGTGAACATCGACATCACCTTCTTCGTCACCGTCGCCGCATCGTCCTTCAAGTCGATCGTGTTGCCGCGCGACTTGCTCATCTTCGCATCGCCGTCCGTCCCGACGAGCCGCGGCACCTCGCCGAGCTTCGGCTCGGGAATCGGGAAGACGTCGACGCCCGTCTCGCGATTGAAGCGCTCCGCCACGTCGCGCGTCAGCTCGATGTGCGGCAGCTGGTCGTCGCCGACGGGCACCAGGTGCGCGCGCGGCATCAGGATGTTCGCCACCTGCATCAGCGGGTAGATGAAGAACCCGGCCGGCACGCTCTTCTTCGTCTCCTCCAGCGTCTCCATCTCCGACTTCAGCGTCGGGTTGCGCTGCAACCGCCCCAGCGGCAAGTACCACGACAGCAGCATCGACAGCTCCGCATGCTGCGGCACCTGGCTCTCGATGACGAAGTGCCCCTTCTCCGGATCGAGCCCCACCGCCAGCCAGTCGAGCGCCACCTCCCACACCGACCGCCGCACGTGCGCGATGTCGTCGACGTAGTCCGACACCTGGTAGTCGGCGATCAGGAAGAAGCACTCATACTCGTCCTGCAACGCCAACCACTGCTGCAGTGCCCCGGCGTAATGGCCCAGATGCAGCGACCCCGTCGGCCGTATCCCCGTAAGAATGCGTTTACGTTCGTTCATCTCGTTCGCTCCTTTGCTCGCGCGTCGTCGTCGGTGACCCGTAGCGCGGGCTTTTCAGCCCGCGCGGTCCCCGATTCTGGTGCAATGTTCGTACGCCCGCCAGAGCCGACACCGCCTCTCTCACCTCGTAGCGTGGGCTTTCCAGCCCGCGCGGGGCTCGTATTCGCGACAAAAGGCTCGTTCAAGAACCGCTCGTAGTCGCCCATGCACCTTCCGTCCGCACTCGATAACGCATACTCAGCCTCTCGCGACACGAGTCCCGCGACTACGGGGTTCCGATGCGTGTACTCGATGTACGCGTTGAGTTGCTCCATCGTCCGTGCGACCTTGTCGTAGAACCCGTCCTGCCAAACCGCGCCCTTCGCACCCATCGCGATGTTGATCTGCCGTGCGATGCCACCTTTTACAACACGCATCGTCGTGCTAATCGTGTGACCGTGGGCCGGCACGATGACGAAATGCGCATGATCCGGCATGAATGCGTACGCGAGCAGCAGGAAGCCGTAACGTTGACGATCGGCCAGCAACCGCGTGACCGCGGCCTCACCGAAAGCTCCTCGGAAGAGCGTCCGCGACTCGAACGTGCGCGACGTCACGAAGTATGGCGCACGGCCGAGATCGACATGCGGTGGGCGGCGCGCGGAGCGGATCTCAGGCATGACGAATCGCCCTCCGGCGGGATCTCAAGTGGGACGTTCGTGCTGGCAGCGAGCCCCGCGCGGGCTGAAAAGCCCGCGCTACGGGGTGGGACGTCGGCACACTTCGTTGTCTGTTCTTCGTCATGCGATCACCGGCACCTGGGCCATGGCTTCCTTCACGCGCTCCGCCGGGTACGCGAAGTCCCGCAGATTGCCGGACAGGTAGTTGTCGTACGCGGTCATGTCGAAATAGCCGTGGCCGCTGAGATTGAACAGGATGATGCGCGCCTCGCCCGCCTCTTTCGCCGCCAGCGCTTCGTCGATCGCCGCCCGGATCGCGTGAGCGCTCTCTGGCGCCGGCACTATGGCCTCGGTACGTGTGAACTGCACGGCCGCTTCGAACACGGCGTTCTGGTGATACGCTCGTGCCTCCATGTAGCCCTGGTCGTACAGCTCGCAGATCAGGTTGCCCATGCCGTGGTACCGCAGCCCGCCCGCGTGGATGCCTTCGGGGATGAATGTGTGGCCCAGCGTGTACATCTTCACCAGCGGCGTCATGCCCGCCGTGTCGCCGAAGTCGTACCGGTACTCGCCCTTCGTCAGCGACGGGCACGCCTCCGGCTCCGCGGCGATGAAGCGCGTCTTCTTGCCGCCCACGAGCTTGTCGCGCATGAACGGGAACGCCATACCCGCATAGTTCGAGCCACCGCCGGCGCAGCCGATGACGACGTCCGGGTACTCGCCCGCCATCTCCATCTGCTTCAATGCTTCCTGGCCGATCACTGTCTGGTGCATCAGCACGTGATTCAGCACGCTCCCCAGCGAGTACTTCGTATCTTCGCGCCCGGCCGCGTCCTCCACCGCCTCGCTGATCGCAATGCCGAGGCTCCCCGGCGTGTCGGGCGTCGCCGCCAGGATCGTGCGCCCCGCGTTCGTGTCAGCGCTCGGGCTTGCGACGACCGACGCGCCGTAGAGCTGCATGAGCGAGCGTCGATACGGCTTCTGCTCGTACGACACCTTCACCATGTACACCTTCAGTTCGATGCCGAAGAAGTTGCACGCCATCGCCAGCGCCGTGCCCCACTGGCCGGCGCCCGTCTCCGTCGTGATGCGCTTGATCCCCTCCTGCTTGTTGTAGTACGCCTGCGCGACTGCCGTGTTCGGCTTGTGCGAGCCGACCGGCGACGCGCCTTCGTACTTGAAGTAGATGTGCGCCGGCGTGTCGAGCGCCTTCTCCAGCCGGCGAGCGCGGATCAGCGGCGTCGGCCTCCACAGCTTGTAGATCTCCCGCACCTCGTCCGGGATCTCGATATAGCGCTCGGTCGACACCTCCTGCTTGATCAGCTCCATCGGGAACAGCGGCGCCAGGTCAGCCGGCCCGATAGGCTGCCCGGTGCCGGGGTGCAGCACCGGCGGCGGCGCTTTCGGCAGGTCCGCCACGATGTTGTACCAGTGCGTCGGAAGCTCCGACTCCGGCAGGTTGTACTTCGTCACGTCCGTGTTCATGATGTGTCCTCCTAAGAACCTAGAACTAAGAACCTGGAACCTCACCTTGTCCGTCGCTATCGCCGAGGAAACGCGCGTTTGGATCCGCGATGTACTCCACGCGTTCGTCGCTGATTCGGGCGCCGGCCCCGCCGTCGCGCTTCGCCTTCTTCTGCAGCGTTTCGAGTTGCCGGATCTTGGATGTGAGCATTGCGACGAGTTCCATGCACGTGTCGTGCAGCGGCTTCTCCTGTTCAGTCTTGATCAGATCGCTGCGGCGAAGCAGATCGAGCCAACTGTCCGTTTCGCACGTTGATCCCTTCGCGATCGAAAGGTGATACATGTGCGCGCCGATGGTGTAGCGCCCGTGCCCCTCAGCGACGTTCGCGGCGATCGATGAGGACGATCTGATGATCTGCCGCGCGATCACATCAGCAGCGGCAGAGCGCGGCAGCGGCGCAATCAACCGTATGACGGCGAGCGTCAACTCCTGCGCTTTCTCCCAGAGGATCAGATTCCGGAACGTGTACGCCAGCATGTAGCCACCTCAGGTTCTAGGTTCTCGGTCCTAGGTTCTTCCGCGGACAAAACAAAAAGCTCACGCCCACTGAGGGGCGAGAGCTTGTCTCGCGGTACCACCCTGCATCGCCAGCGCGCACGAAGCGAGCCAGCATCTTTGCTCCGCACGGGCCAATGCACTCAGCCGATGCGGCGGGCCGTGGTAACGGTGCCCATCCCGTCGGAGACTACTGGTGAATGGAGCGTCCGCCCGGGGCGGGCTTCACATTCACGTTCGGTCCGAGGCTCCCAGGTCCATTCGGCCCCTCGCGCCGCCGCCGGATTTCACCAACCCCGGCTCTCTTCTTGGCTCGCTTGCGGAACGTACTAGCCCTGATCGTCGCCGATCAATCTCGAAGTGATCGGAGTGTATGGCCGCGAGGCGAAGCCTGTCAAGCGATCGAGTCAAGCCGGGCTGGAGTGCAGGCGCCCCGCCTGCAACCCTTCCTGACCCCCTCCGCGCACTCCGCGCCTCCGCGGTGAATCGTTCCCGGCTGCCAGCGACCTACCGCCGGAACCGCAGCGTCACGATCTCGTTCCGGCGCGCCGTCACGCCGACGCCGTCGTCGTCGCGCCGCAAGTCGGAGACGTGCTCTTCGTTCAGGTTCACCTTCGACACGCGCCCGCCCGCCAGCGGCACATCAACCGTCGTGTCGGCCTCCTCGTCGAGTGTGTTGTAGACGCGCACGATGACGCCGTCGCCGTCCTCCGCGCGCTTGATCGCGCTGACGGCGAACGCCGGCGACTCCACCTCCAGCAGCGACCCGCTGTAGTCGATGTGGCCCAACCCGTGGCGATTCCAGCGCGCGCGCATCGGCCGCAGATGCTGCACCGCCGCGACGTGCGCTTGCGCCGACGCCCAGTCGCCCGCGTGCGGGATGATGCTGTACGCGAACTCGTGCCGGCCCGGCATCTGCGCGCCCGGCGTCCGCAGCTGCGGCCCCGCGCCGCCGCGCCGCGACGAGATATCGGCGCGCGAGAGCCAGCCGACGCAGCGCAGCAGCGTCACGGCGATCTCCGCGCCCTGTTTTGTGTCGATCACCTCGTACTCCGGCAGGCCGCGGTTCGCGATCGTCAGTCCGTAGGCGCCGTCATCGACCGACACGAACGCCTTTTGCGGGTACGTCCCCATCGGCTCTTCCATCCACGTCGCTGGATCCCACTTCGGCAGCGCGATCGGCCGCTGCACGACGCCGAAGTGCTGGTCGGCCTTCGATGCGTCCGTCTTCACGCCCGTCGGGAAGTGCACCCGCAGGCGGTGATCCTCAGCAGCGTTGAAGACCACGGTGCTGATATCCACGCGCGGCACGCCGTCCGTCAATGTGACCGTCGTGACGATGCGCTCGCCGACCGTCGCCGCGCTGCGAGACATCCGGTCCGCCGCCAGCCCCGCCGGCAGCGCGTACGCCATTTCGATCGTCATCTGCCGCACGCCCGGCGCCGGCGTCGCGACGCTGATCTTCGGCGGCGCCGCTGGCCGGTCGACGACCATCTCTGTCTCCGGTACGCAGTAGTTGTACTCGTCCCCCTTGTCGCCGCCATCGACGAAGCGGTTGAGGCCGGTGTACGTGCGACCCGTGCTCTTATCCGTGACCGTCAGGGTCCCGTCCGCGAGGTCCGCCGCGACGGAGAACAGCTTGTTCTCTAGCACACTCTCCGAATCGCGCTCCCCCTCTCCACGTCGTGGAGAGGGGGCAAGGGGGTGAGGTGTCGTAGCGCCCTCGCCCTCCACATCCAACCGATAGATCGCGTACCCGTACCCCGGCACGTCCGTCGCTACGAAGCCGATGTCGGCGCGCGCGCGATCGAACCCGGCCGGCGCGCCGTCCGGAATCACGAACGCCTGCGTCTCGCCGATCTGCGACGCGCCGACGCGCTCCCCGTTCGGCGCGGTCAACGCCACGATCGGGCGTTCGTCGCTCCACGGCACCGTCGCCGTTACGAAGCCCGTCGCCGGCTGCGGCGTCGGGTTGAACACGGCGATCGTGCCGAGCGGCGCGTCCGGCCCGAGCGCGCCGATCGTGCGCAGCGACTGTCGCACCATCTCCTCGCCGATCTCGCGCACCCACTCGTAGCGCTGGCGCATCTCGTCGTGCACGCGGTCGACCGAGCAGCCGCAAATCGAGTCGTGGGGCTGGTTCTCCAGCAGGTGCCGCCACGCGCGGTCGATCAGCCCGGAGATCGATTCCGGCGACGTCGGGAACGGCATGTGCGCCGTCGTCGGCGGCAGTGGCTCGTGCCACTCCGGCCCCACCTGCTGCTTCAGGATGTCGGACCACGTCGAGAACGGCTCGGCCCAGTGCGCCAGCAGATCCTCGCACTCCTGGTTCGACTGCTTGATCCACATCCGCGCCGAGAGCACGCCCGGCAGCAGGTGCGCGCGCTGCCCGCTGCGGAACTCCCCCTCGTGGCGCGGCCACTCGCCCGCGCGGTCGCCCATGTAGTCCTCGATGTGATCGAAGAGCGCGGGCAGCGAGCTGTGCTCGCACTCGGCGTCGTTCAACTCGGCGTTCACCGTCCGCAGCATCGACGACAGGTCGGTCTGCGGGCCCAGGTGGTCGCTGCCATTCATCAGCAGCAGGTACGGCGTCGTCGCCAGCGGCTCGATCGCATCGCGCGCCGACCCGATGCGCGACATCAGCGCGTTTTTCGATCGCGGCAGCGTCGCCGCGTTGCCGTAGCCATGCGGCTTGTGGACCGTCAGCACTTCGCTGCCATCGGGTGAGCGCCAGAAGAACTCCGTCGTCTTCAGCGAATCGTCGGCGCCGCGCCACATCGTCGCGCGCTCGATGCCGAAGCCGCGCAGGATCGCGGGCATGTGCGCGATCTGCCCGAACGGGTCGGGGATGTACCCGACCTTCATCACCGGCCCGAACAGCGCCGCGACGCGGTGTCCGCGCAGGAAGTTGCGCACCAGCGCCTCACCGCCCGGCAGCGCCTCGTCCGGAATGATGTACCACGGCCCGATCAGCAGCTTGCCCTGCTGTACCGCGCGCTCAACGTCGTCGAAGCGGTCCGGCCGGATCTCCAGATAGTCCTCGAGCGGCAGCGTGTGCCCATCCAGCATGAAGTGCTTGTAGTCCGGATCCGCGTCGAACAACTCCAGCAGATCGTCGAACAGCCCGACCAGCCGCACGCGGAACGACTGGTACGGCAGGTACCACTCACGGTCCCAGTGCGTGTGCGACACCACCATCAGGCGGCGCTTCTCTTTGGATTTCGACGAGAACAGTGGCATGGACATAGAACCTGGAACTAAGAACCCGGAACCCGTTGCGCGATCCTATCGGACGCTGCCGCTACAGACGAACTCTGACCGGATCGCTGTAGGGGCGCAACCCGTTGCGCCCGCGTTCGCGCGCTCGATGCTGCTGGAACCGAAGGATCGGTGGCGCTTGCTGGCACGAACGCGCCGGGCCAATGCGCGCACCTCACCGCGGCCGTCGGCCGCGCCCTCGCCACGCCGTGGCGAGGGCTCTCCGTTCGAGGGTAGCGCTTAAAGGCGATCCCTCCTCTTCGCCGGGCGGAGAGGACCAGCGCGAAGCGCGGAGGTGAGGTCACTCGTACCCCACCAGCGCGTGCACGTCGTACCCGCCCAGCCGCGCCCGCCCGCCCAAATGACCCAGCTCGACGAGGAACAGCAGGCTGTCGACGCTCGCGCCGAGCAGCTCGACGAGCTTGCAGGCCGCGTGCGCGGTGCCGCCCGTCGCCAGCAGGTCGTCGACGACGATCGCCCGGTCGCCGCGCGCCAGCGCGTCGGCGTGGATGTCGAGCTGGCTGTTCCCGTACTCCAGCGAGTACTCGACCGACATGTGCGCGGCGGGCAGCTTGCCCGGCTTGCGCACCGGCACGAACGGCAATCCCAGCCGGTCGGCCAGCGGCATCCCGAGCAGGAACCCGCGCGACTCGATGGCGACGATCGCGTTGGCGCGCCGCGAAGCCACGTACGCGGCCATCTCGTCGAGCGCGTAGCGCCGCGCCTCCGCATCGCGCAGCAGCGGCGTGATATCGCGGAACAGGATCCCCGCCTGCGGAAAGTCCGGCACGTCGCGAATGTGCGCCTTCAGATCCATCGAGGGCATCGTACCGCCCGGACACGCCGCTCGGGCCCGGTCCGGCAACACGACGCTCGCGGCCGCGCCAGTCCCGGCCATCGCCGATCGTTCGTCACGCCTTCGCTTCGAAGATGAACTCCGCCTCGACGCTGGCGCCCAGCGGCAGCTCCGCCATGCCGACGGCCGATCGCGCGCCCAGGCCCGCCTCGCCGAACACGTCGCGCAACAGCTCCGACGCGCCGTTCGCGACGGCCGGCTGATCGCCGAAGCCGTCGGCCGACGCCACGAACACCGTCAGCTTCACGACCTGCGCGACGCTGTCGAGCGACCCCAGCTCCCGGCGGACGATCGCCAGCGCCGAGATCGCGCAGCCGCGCGCAGCCTCGACGCCAGACGCGACGTCGACGTCACGGCCGAGCTTGCCGGGGTGAAGGATGCGGCCGGCCTCTGTCGCGATCTGCCCCGAGATGAAGAGCAGGTTGCCGCTGCGCACGCACGGGCGGTACGCCCACCGCGGCTTCGCCACCTCTGGCAGCGTGATGCCCAATTCGACGATGCGCTGTTCTGGTGTGCTCATGTCACTCCGCCTTCAACTGCTTCTTGCACAGCTCTTTGCCGCTCGCGTCCTTCGACGTAATCGTCATCGTACCCGCCGCCGGATCGACGTCCACGAGCCCGTACGCGTACGACTCCAACTCGTTGCAGTCCACCTGGATGACGTTCGTCAGCAGAGGCCCGAAGGCGTTGGCGGCGGCTTCGCCGAACGTAAACGACAGCTCGCGCTTGGTCGTGAACGTCGCGATCGGCCCGACGATCGCTTCGTACGCCACCGGCGCCGGGTCGGCGAAGAGGTCGACCCGCACAGGCCCGAAGATCGTCCCGTGGAAGTCCGTCGTCAGGAAGACCACGTTCTTGATGCCGTTGTCGCGAATGAACGACAGGATCTCGCGCCGCTCGGCAGCGTAGTCCTCCCACCGATCGTACGGCTGCGCCTCGATCTGCTGAATCGCCACCTCGTTCACGATCACCTTCCACGTCGCCGTCGAGGACTTCAGCCGCTGCTTCAGGAACGCCTTCTGCTCCGCCCCGAGCATCGTGCGCGCCGGGTTGTTCAGCGTGTCGAGGCACGCCGGCGGAATGGCGTCCGGCAGCTTCAGGATCGCGCGGCCCGCGCGGTAGATCGGCGGCACACCCGGCGCCAGCACGCCGGGCAGCGCGTCCCCCGCGCACGCCGCCGAGGCGGACCCGTCGCGGAAGCTGCGCTCGTCCAGCGCGATGAGATCGACGTCTTTGCCCCAGCGGAACGCTCGGTACATCGTCGCCGGGTCGCCGGCGGAGTCATCGATCGGCATGTACTCACGGAACGCCTGCCGCCCCGCCTCGAACATCGCGCGGTCGACCGTCGTGCCGGCGAAGTCATTGACGACTTCGTGGTCGTCCCACGTGTTGTAGGTCGAGGTCTGCGCCAGGAGCCTGGTCAGCGCCGGATAGCCGCGGTTCTCGCGGTACTTCGAGCGATACCCGGCGAGGGTCGACGCGACGGGATCGCGGTCGGCATAGATCGTGTCGCCGAAGTAGAGAAAGAAGGCCGGATGCTCGGCCGCTGCGGCGTCCAGCACCTCGAAGTTGTTGTACGTCGGCGCGCCCGCGGCGCTGCGCACGCCATCCGAGTCGCCGCCGAAGACGAAGCGCAGCGGCTGCGACGCCGTCTCGGCCGGCGCCGTCGTGAACGTCCCGACGGGGCTGAATGCGCCGTTCGCAAAGAAGCGGTAGTAGTACGTCGTGCCGGCAGCCAGTCCGTCGAACACCGCCTTCACCGTGAAGTCGCGCCCGGCCGATGTGCTCGCCTGCGTGCTCCCGTACGTCTTGAACGTCGCGGCGCGGGCGATCTCGGCCTCGACGGCGCCAGCGCCTTCGGCGCGCGTCCAGACGACCGCGCTCGTCGACGTCACATCACCGCTCGCGACGCCCAGCGTGAACGTGGCGTTCGTGCCAGTGCTGCCGGAGGTCGATGTAGTGAGGGGCGTGGCGCCCGCCGTGCTGGCGGCCGGGGTCGCCTGCGCGCCTGGCGTCGATTCGGATCCGCTCGTCGGCGCCCCGGTGGGTACGGGCGTGCGGTTCGCTCCGCCGTCGCCGCCGCACGCCGCACTGGCGGTCAGCACCGCGGCAACCGTCAGCGCCGCGGCACCGGTGAGCCATCTCTGTCGCATCGCCGCCACGATAGCACCGCTCGCGCCTCAGGACGACCGCGACATTTAGGCGGGCGTTAACACCTTGTACGCACGCGATTAACAGGGCGCGTCTATATTCGTCTTGAGACAAACAGCGCCGCGACCAAGCTCCCCCGGTCGCGGCGCTGTTGTCGTTCCCGGAGATCCGTCTCGTCGTCGGCGCGTCGCTCATCGCTCATCGCGCGACGCCAAACACGAGTGAGGTCCCCACCAAAACTCAGGCCGAGGGTCAGGTTTGTTCGCACTCGCTTAACACATCGATGACCTCCGGTTCACACTCAGCGCCTATGATGCTCCTGTAGACGCAAGAGCAGCGCCGCGACCAAGCTCCCCCGGTCGCGGCGCTGTTCGTTGTCTACGAGTTCTCAGTTCATCGCTCACCGTTTCAACGCACGGCCGCGCGGTCTCCGATGCTGGATCGGGCGGAACAGCGACTGGCCGGGAAGGAGAACAAATGTTTCACGTGAAACACCGTCTTCGCTATCGCCGTCGAATGTCGAAGGGCGCCTCCCCCGGGTTTCCAGGCGACTGGTCACCGCGCGCGACATTTGTCCAACTCACCCCTTGTCCGATGCCCCGGCACCTCCCATACTGCACCGGCGCTCGGGGCGCTCTGTGTGTTCGTTCGTGAAAAAAAGCACGTTGATCGCACGATCGGCTTGTGATAGGATTCGCAAAGTCTGACGGAGCGCGGGAGGCGTCATGCGCCTGACCCCGGCGGTACAGCTCCTCGGTCTCGGTTCGTACGTGGCGGTGTGCATCGCCGGCGGCACGATAGGCGGGTATTACCTTGACGGCGCCCTGGGGACGGGCAAGGTTCTGACACTCGGCGGATTGGCACTCGGACTTGTGGCCGCCTTCTATGGCGGCTATCGCATGCTCATGGACACCCTCGCCGATATCCAGCGATGGGAAGAACGGGCGGCGAGGAAGCAGCAGAAGAAGTAGCTTGAAGAACCCGAAGACTATCGCCATCGTCATCGGCGCGCTCGCGCTGCTCATGGTTGGCTTCCTCTTCTTTAAGAGCCCCAAGCCGCTCATCGAGATCAAGGCCGAGACGATCACGACCATCGGCCCCTTCCCGCTCGTCAATACGTACGTCACGTCGTTGATGGTCGTCGTCGTGCTGATCGTCGTGGCGTTCCTCGCGACGCGAAAGATCAGCCTCATCCCCAGCGGCCTCCAGAACGCCGTCGAGGGCGTCATGGAAGCGCTCTACACTATTTGCATCAACACCGCCGGCGAGAAGAACGGACGGCGCTTCTTCCCCGTCATCATGACCATCTTCACGTTCATCTGGATCGCCAACTGGATGGCGCTGCTGCCGTTCTTCAACGTCATCGGCACGGTTGAGAAGATCAACACCGACGACTTCAAGAGCACCGCCGTCATCTTCAGCCAGTCCGGCAGCCTCCACCTCATCAACCTCAACGACCGGTCGGTCGATTTCGACAAGGACGCGATCAAGAACGCCTGCGCGCAATACGGCACGCTGCCCGCCGGCACGCCGGCGGCCGACTACGCTGCGAAGCAGAAGACCTGCATCGAAGGCCAGCGTGGCCTGGCGATCGCGCAGAAGCTCGACAAGAGGCAGGGCACCACCAGTGGCGTCGCTGCTTGCGGCGAGGGCAAGCCGGGCGAGAAGGACTACGACGAGTGCCTCGTGCATGCGTCGGCCACCGCCATCACGCAGCTGGAGGCCAAGGGCAAGGTGCTGGGCGTCCTCGTGCCCTACTTCCGCAGCATGAACACCGACATCAACTCGCCGCTGTCGATCGCCATCATGGCGATGATCTTCATCGAGTTCTGGGGCATCACCACGCTGGGCGTCTTCAAGTACGCCGGCAAGTTCTTCAACGTCAGCAGTCCGATCAAGTTCTTCGTCGGCATCCTCGAGTTCATCGCCGAGCTCGCGCGTATCATCAGCTTCACGTTCCGGCTCTTCGGCAACATGCTGGCCGGCGAGATCCTGCTGCTGGTGATGACGTTCCTGGCGCCGTTCCTCGTCGCGCTTCCGTTCTATGGCCTCGAGACCTTCGTCGGTATCATCCAGGCGTTCGTCTTCGCGATGCTGACACTGGTGTTCGCGGTGCTCGCCGTCAGCTCGCACGAAGACCATGAGGACCACGGGCACGACGAGCCCGGACCGGTGCATATCGGCAATATCCCGTCGGGCGTCGAGCCGGCGCACTAACCACAGGAGTACCTCCTCGCGAAACGAGGAGTTTACGAAGCAAGCGAAGCCCGTCTGAACGCGGGCGCAAGAAGGAGGAGACGAACTTGGATACTGGAGCAATCTTGCCGCTGCTCGCGTTCACGGACGCCGGTCTGAAGTACATCGGCGCCGGCATCGCCATCGGCCTCGGCGGTTTCGCACCGGCGCTCGCCATCGGCATGCTGACCGGGAAGGCCATGGAGGCGCTGGGCCGCAACCCGGAGGCGCAGCCGGTCATCCAGACCAACATGATCCTGGGTATTGCGTTCGCCGAAGCGATCGCGATTTACGCTCTGGTCGTCGCGGTCATGATCGGGTTCGTGTTCTAGACGGCCTAGAACTAGAACCAAGAATCGAGAACCAAGAACCTGCAGCGGTTGAGAAAAGCAGGCGCCTGGGTTCTAGGTTCTACGTTCTAGGTTCTCTTGTTGGAGACGAACGATGATCATTCTTGGAATAGCTGACCTCGGCATCAACCTGCCGGTGCTCGTCGCGCAACTGGTGAACTTCACCATCCTGCTCGTCGTGCTGCGGCTCGTCGCCTGGGGTCCGCTCACGAAGATGCTCGACGAGCGCCGCGAGCGCATCCGCGAGAGCCTCTCCGCCGCCGACGCCGCGAAGGCGCAGGTTGCGGAGTCGGAGCGGCGTGTGCAGGAGCAGGTCGAGGCGGGCCGTCGCGATGCGCAGAACCTCATCGCGCAGGCGCAGGAGATCTCGGCCCGCATCCAGGCCGACGCCCGCACGCAGGCGCAGGCCGATGCCGAAGCGACGCTCGCCCGCGCCCGCAACGAGATTCAGCTCGAGCGCGATACGGCGATCGCCGACCTGCGCAAGGAGTTCGCCGACCTGACGATCTCCGCCGCCGAGAAGGTGATCACGACATCGCTCGACAGGAACGCCCACCAACGGCTCATCGACGAGGCGCTGGCGCAGTCGAGCGTCCGGGAGAAGAACTAGGTGGCATCAAGCGTCGCCTCTGCCCGCCGCTACGCGGAAGCCGTGTTCGGCCTCGCCGTCGAGAGCGATACGATGGACCGCTGGTCGGGCGATCTCCTCACGCTCGCGAACTTCATCGACGAGCCGGAGGTGAAGGGCGTGCTCACCAGCAACCGCGTGCCGCGCGACGAGAAGCTGCGGCTGCTCGATGCCGGGGTGAAGGCGTACGTGAGCCCGCTGGCAAACAACTTAGTCCACCTGCTCGAGCAGCGAGGCAAGGCCACGCTGGCGCGCGATATCCAGATGGTGTTCCAGGAGATGCTCGACGAGCGGCGTGGCGTCGCGCACGCCATCGTCACGACCGCCGTGCCGCTCGCCGATGACGAGCGTAAGGTGATTGCGGCGAAGCTCTCGTCGCTCACGAACAAGCAGGTCGATGTCACGTCCGTGGTCGATCCGTCGATCATCGGCGGCATCATCGCCCGCATCGGCGACCAACTCGTAGACGGCAGCACGCGCTCGCGATTGGCAGCACTCAAGCGCAGCCTGGAAGGCGCAACGCGGTAGGCGTGGACGATAGAAGGTCGAAGGTGGAGGATGGACTTCGCCACAGAGGTCACGGAGATCACGAAGGATCTTCGTGGGGTGTAGGGACAGGTCTTCAGGTCTGTCCGTGCGGGCGGCGAACGTCGAGTTACGAGGACAGGTCTTCAGGCCTGTCCGGCGGGTAGCGAGAGTCGAGTGACGGGGACAGGTCTTCAGACCTGTCTGTGCGGGTAGCGAACGTCGAGTTACGGGGACAGGTCTGAAGACCTGTCCGTACGGGTACAAGTAGCGAACGTCAAATGTAGCGCGGACTTCAGTCCGCGCGGCGGTCGTGGAGTACGGAGAACGCGTCCGCCTGCGGCGGGCGCTACGCAGGGGAATCGGGACGAGCATGACGGACGGGCTGAAAGCCCGTCCCACGAAGTGGGATCGCCCGCAAGGCCGGTTCGACACGGACAGCACGAGGTAGACGATGGCCATTCGATCGGAAGAGATCGCCAGCATCATCAAGCAGCAGATCCAGCAGTTCGGCACCGACGTGGCCTCGGTCAACGTCGGCACCGTCGTCGAATCTAGCGACGGCATCGCGCGCGTGCACGGGCTCTCGAACGTGGCCTCGAGCGAGATGGTGCAGTTCGCCAGCGGCGTCATGGGCCTCGCGCTGAACCTTGAGGAGGACAGCGTCGGCGTCGTCGTGCTGGGCGATTACGGCGGGATCAAGGAAGGCGATGAGGTCCGCGCTACGGGCCGCATCGTCGAGGTGCCCGTCGGCGACGCGCTGCTCGGCCGCGTCGTCGACGCGCTCGGCATGCCCATCGACGGCAAGGGGCCGCTCGCGACGACGAAGACGCGGCCCGTCGAGCGCACCGCGCCCGACGTCACCACGCGCCAGTCCGTCGATACGCCGGTGCAGACGGGCATCAAGGCGATCGACGGCATGATCCCCGTCGGCCGCGGCCAGCGCGAGCTGATTATCGGCGACCGCGGTACCGGCAAGACGGCCATCGCCATCGACGCCATCATCAACCAGAAGGGCGGAGACCTCCTCTGCGTCTACGTCGGCATCGGCCAGAAGGCCGCCAAGATGGCGCAGCTCATGGGCGTGCTCGAGGCGAAGGGCGCGCTCGCCCACACCGTCATGGTGTCCGCCTCCGCATCCGACTCCGCCGCGCTGCAATACCTGGCGCCGTTCGCCGGCTGCGCGATGGCGGAGGAGTGGATGGAGCAGGGCAAGGACGTCCTCATCGTCTACGACGACCTGTCGAAGCACGCATGGGCCTATCGCCAGGTGTCGCTGCTGCTCCGCCGCCCTCCGGGCCGCGAAGCCTACCCGGGCGACGTCTTCTACCTGCACAGCCGCCTGCTTGAGCGCGCGGCGAAGGTGACGAAGGAGTACGGCGGCGGCTCGATCACGGCGCTGCCGATCATCGAGACGCAGGCCAACGACATCTCGGCCTACATCCCGACGAACGTCATCTCCATCACCGACGGCCAGATCTTCCTCGAGAACGACCTGTTCAACGCCGGCATCCGCCCCGCGATCAACGCCGGTAACTCGGTTTCGCGCGTCGGCACGGCCGCGCAGCGCAAGGCGATGAAGCAGGTCGCCGGCCAGCTCCGCATCGACATGGCGCAGTACCGCGAGCTGCAGGCGTTCGCCCAGTTCGGCACCAGCGACCTCGACGCCGCGACGCGCCGTCAGCTCGAACGCGGCCAGCGCGCGCAGGAGATTCTGAAGCAGCCGCAGTACGAGCCGCTCTCGATGGCCCAGCAGGTCGAGATCTTCTGGGCGCTGAACAACGGCTTCCTCGACGACGTGCCCGTCGAGAAAGTGCCCGCGTTCGAAGCCGCCTTTCACAAGTTCATGGAGAGCAACAAGCCCGAGATCGCCGCGAAGATCATGGACGAAAAGCAGATCACCGACCCGATCGCCGACACACTGAAGCAGGCACTGACGGACTTCAAGAACACGGTGCCGTATTAGGGAGTTTGTAGTTCTTAGTTTGTAGTTAGTAGTTCGGGCGGCCCGTAGCATGGACTTCGGTTCGCGCGGGGGCGGCAAGATAGCGTAGGGACAGGTTAGGGAGTTTGTAGTTCTTAGTTTGTAGTTAGTCGTTCGGGTGGCACGTAGCGCGGACTTCAGTCCGCGCGGCGCTCGAAAAGCGGAGAACGCGCGACTAACGTCCACGCTACAGGTTAAGAGGGACGACGGTCGCGGGCTGAAAGCCCGCGCCACGGGATTGGGGGCGGAGACGCCCTGAGGATGCGGTAAGTGGCGAGTATCAGACAAATCCGGCGGCGCGTACGCTCTGTCACCTCCATCGCGAAGGTGACGAAGGCGATGGAGCTCGTCGCGGGCTCGAAGATGCGGCGCTCGCAGTCGCGGGCGCTGGCCGCGCGCCCGTACGCCGAGAAGATGATGGAGATCCTCGGCGACCTCGCGAAGCAGCGCGGCGAGGACGAGGACACGCACCCGTTCCTCACCGTCCGCCCCGTCAAGAAGTCGCTGATCCTCTACCTCGGCCCCAAGCGCGGGCTCGCCGGCGGGCTGCCGTCGAACATGAACCGCCGCGCCGCCGCCTTCGCGCTCGAGCAGGAGACGACGCCGAGCTTCGTCACGGTCGGCAAGAAGGGGCGCGACTTCGTCGTCCGCACCGGGCAGCCGCTCGTCGCCGAGTTCACCATGCCCGACTATCCGGATCTCAATGACACGCTCGGCGTCACGCGCATCGTCATCGATGAGTACGAGTCGGGCCGCGTCGACCGTGTCTTCCTGCTCTACCCGAAGTTCGTCAACACCGCCGTCCAGCTGCCGACCGTACGCCAGATCCTGCCCGTCGAGCCGCAGGACATCGAAGACAAGACGGTCGAGGACGTCGACTACATCTACGAGCCCAGCGCCGAAGGCGTGCTCGCCGAGCTGCTGCCGCGATACATCGAGATGACCATCTACGCCGCCATCCTCGAGACGGAGGCCAGCGAACTCTCATCGCGCATGGTCGCCATGCGCAACGCCACCGACGCGGCGCAGGACATGATTTCGACGCTTACGCTCGTCTACAACAAGGCGCGTCAGGAGCTGATCACGAAGGAACTGCTCGACATCATCGGCGGTGTCGAAGCGATGAACGCATGAGGGTTAACAGTTGCCAGTTTACAGTTCACAGTTTGTGCGGCACCGAACGATTGCTGGTGAGCCGGTATTGGAAATCCATCTTCGAATCGAGACTAACTGACAACTGTGAACTGAAGACTGTGAACTCCCGGAGGGAATCATGACAACAGCAACAGGCGTGCGCGGCAAGGTATCGCAGGTGATCGGCACCGTGGTGGACGTCGAGTTCCCCGCCGGTCACCTGCCGGAGCTCTACAACGCGCTCGAGATCAAGACCGACACCGGCACGATCGTCGCCGAGGTGAACGCGCATCTCGGCAACAACTGGGTGCGCGCGCTCTCGATGGCCAGCACCGACGGCCTCCGCCGCGGCGCCGAGGTCATCGACACCGGCGCGCCCATCACCATCCCCGTCGGTCCGGCCACGCTCGGCCGGCTCTTCGACGTGCTTGGCAATGCGATCGACAAGCGCGGCGATGTCTCGCGCGAGCACACGGCCTCGATCCACCGCAAGGCGCCGAGCTTCGAGGAGCAGGAGACGCAGATCCAGGTGCTCGAAACGGGCATCAAAGTCGTCGACCTCATCGCGCCGCTGGTGCGTGGCGGTAAGGTCGGCCTCTTCGGCGGCGCCGGCACGGGCAAGACCGTGATGATCAAGGAGCTGATCCGAAACATCGCTGCCGAGCACTCCGGCATCTCCGTCATGACCGGTGTCGGCGAGCGCTCCCGCGAAGGCAACGACCTCTGGATCGAGATGGAAGAGTCGGGCGTGCTCGACAAGACCGTCCTCGTTTACGGCCAGAGGAACGAGCCGCCCGGCGTGCGCCTGCGCGTCGGCCTCACCGGCCTCACCATGGCCGAGTACTTCCGCGACGAGTCGGGCCAGGACGTGCTGCTCTTCATCGACAACATCTACCGCTACACGCTCGCCGGCATGGAAGTCTCGGCGCTGCTCGGACGCATGCCGTCGGCCGTCGGCTACCAGCCGACGCTGGCGACCGAGATGGGCGAACTCGAGGAGCGCATCACGTCCACCAAGAAGGGTTCCATCACGTCGTTCCAGGCCATCTACGTGCCGGCCGACGACTACACGGACCCGGGCGTCGCGACGACGTTCGCTCACCTCGACGCCGTCGTCGCGCTCGATCGCAGCATCTTCGAGAAGGCGATTTTCCCCGCCATGGACCCGCTCGCGTCGTCGTCGCGCATCCTCGACCCGAACATCGTCGGGCAGGAGCACTTCGACACGGCGCGCGGCGTGCAGCGCGTGCTCCAGCGCTACAAGGATCTGCAGGACATCATCGCCATCCTCGGCGTCGAGGAGCTGTCCGACGAGGACAAGCAGACGGTCGGCCGCGCCCGCCGCATCGAGCGCTTCCTGGGCCAGGCGATGTTCATGGGCGAGATGTTCACCGGCATTCCCGGCCAGTACGTGCCGGTGCGCGAGACCGTCCGCGGCTTCCGCGAGATCCTGGAGGGCAAGCACGATACCCTGCCGGAGCAGGCGTTCATCAACGTAGGCACCATCGACCAGGCCGTAGAAAAGGCCGCCAAGATGGCGGCAGAGGGATAGCAACCACGTGGCGCGGGCTTTCAGCCCGCGATCGTAGGGGCACGGCGCGCCGTGCCCGCGTACGGGGTACAAACGATCGTGTAGGGGCGGGGCGAGCCCCGCCCGCGTACGGGAACAGAGGGTCGCAAAAGGGTAGGGCGCAACCTGTTGCGCCCGCGTGCGGGAACAACGAATCGTGTAGGGGCGGGGCTCGCCCCGCCCGCGTGCGGGCAC
>ORMF010898668.1_pt1 | contig 19841 bp, 18 predicted proteins | sample 1779871 | NCBI WGS metagenome assembly ORMF01 (sample SAMEA104232316, study PRJEB22302) | groundwater metagenome | biome: forest; feature: aquifer; material: groundwater | place: USA | collected 2011-08-07 | depth 5.4 m | reverse complement strand
TCCCCGATTCACCATCAAAAAAAATAAGAAAATTGATCGAAACGCAAGAACCTTGTTGGCATGCACCGTTAAGTTGCATTAGAGTGTTTTAACAATCAGAAAACACTCACCAACGAGGTGATAGATGGCACAAGGGATACTTCCATTCAAGTACGAATTGGAGAAGAGAGGGGCAGGAATGACAGCGCTGGGAGGATTGCCGCTGTATTTGGATTTGGCGAAGGTGGTGGGATTATCGGAGTCGATTGGACGGCACCTGCGAGTTCGGGATAAGGGACAGGGCTGGACGGACAGTCAGATGGTGACAGCGCTGGTCATGTTGAATCTGGCGGGAGGGGATCATGTGGAGGACCTGCGGGGGTTAGAGGAAGACGAGGGGTGGTGTCAGGTATTGAGGCGAGTGGAGCTGCATGGGTTGAAGCGCAAGGAGAGACGGGCATTGGAGAGGCGGTGGCGCAAGGAGAAGCGGCGCACCGTGCCGTCACCCTCGGCGGTGTTTCGTTACTTGGCGGCGTTTCATGAGGAGGGAGAGGAGAGACAGAGGCAGGTAGGGAGGGCCTTTATACCGAGGCCCAATGGGCATTTGGCGGGCTGGAGCCATGTCAATAAAGATTTAGCAGGGTTTTTGCAGTCCAAGCGAAGTGAGAAGACAGCGACCCTGGATATGGACGCGACCCTGGCGCAGACCGATAAGGCCGGGGCTTTGTACTGCTATGAGCATTACAAAGCGTACCAACCGCTGAACACGTACTGGGCGGAGCAGGGGGTGGTGTTACATACTGAATTTCGCGATGGCAATGTGCCAGCGGGCTACGAGCAGTTGCGGGTGCTGAAGGAAGCGCTGGAACAATTGCCAGAGGGGGTGGAGAAGATTCGGTTGAGATCGGACACGGCCGGCTACCAGCATGATTTATTGCGTTACTGCGAGAGCGGAGGAAACGAGCGTTTTGGACGGATCGAGTTTGCCATCAGTTGCGACGTGACCGAAGAGTTTAAAAGGGCCGTAGGTCAGGTGGCACAGTCGGAGTGGCGGCCTATTTACCGGGAAGAGAATGGGGAGCGGGTGGAGACTGGACGGGAGTGGGCGGAGGTCTGTTTTGTTCCCAATAAGATCGGGCACCGAAAGCATGGTTTGGAGTATCGCTATCTGGCGACGCGGGAGCCGCTGCGACAACTAGAGCTACCGGGGGTGGAAGAGCAGGGGAAATTGCCCTTTCAGACGCTGGAGATGAGGCAACAGAGGTACAAGATTTTTGGCATGGTAACGAACATGGACTGGGAGGGGGGCAGGCTGATTGTTTGGCAACAGGAGCGGTGTGGGAAGAGTGAAGAGGTGCACAAGGTGATGAAGGATGATCTGGCGGGACGAAAGTTGCCGTCGGGAGACTTTGGGGAGAACGCGGCCTGGTGGTGGATCATGGTGCTGTCTTTGAATCTGAATGTAATCATGAAGAGCTTGGTTTTAGGGGGAGCCTGGGTGGGCAAGCGGATGAAAGCGATTCGGTTTGGGGTGATCCATTTGCCTGGACGAATCCTGAGTCGTGCTCGGGGCTTGGTGGTTCGTTTGGAGAAGAAGTGTTCCGCCTATCGGCTTCTGATCGAGGCACGAACGAGGATGGCGGAACTTGCGGTCGTGCCCTCGGGTTAGGGCGTAGCAGGAGAGCAGAAGGGAGAAACGCGTTCCAGTTTTCAACCGCGAAGGGAGTAGTATGTCTGAAAAGTGCTGAAAATCACTATCAAGGAACTCTCAAGCTGTAAATACCCCTAGGCCCAACTGCGGTCAGAGCTAGAAGCCGCTGTCAGAGAGGAGCGGCAACGCCGGATTGTTATGTCGCTATATTAGGTGGTGGATTTGGGGGGTGGGTCACGCTGCTTGACGGCTCCGACCCCAAGACCCTGGACAACTGGAACCGGGTCGGCGATGCTAACTGGCGGCCCGAGGACGGCGCCATTATGGCTGACAAAGGCAAGGGCGGCCATCTGGTCTCGAAAAATTCCTACAAAGACTTCCAGATCCGTGCCGAGTTCTGGGCGGACCACACGACGAACAGCGGTATCTTCTTTCGCATCTCCGATCCCAAGCAGATAGGCTCCAAGTCCGCCTATGAGGTGAATATCTACGACCGGCGTGCGGACGCGGAGTACGGCACCGGGGCCATCGTCAACGTGGCCAAGGTGTCGCCCATGCCCAAGGCCGGCGGCAAATGGAACAGCTATGAGATTACCGCCAGAGGCTCGCACCTGACCGTCGTGCTGAACGGTGGAAAGACCGCCGACACCCAGCACGGCCAGCTTCTAGAGGGACCGATCTCGCTCCAGTTTAGCAACGGCGACAAAGGCGCACCCGGCGGCGCCATCAAGTGGCGCAAGGTGCAGATCAGGCCGCTGTAGATTGCGCCAGCCGAGCGGCGCTTCAAATTCGAAGGTGGATAGGTTGGCTCTAGACTTCTCGGTCCCTAAGAGCTAAGAGCGGACTGGGCGCGCTTATCCCAGAAGCGCGACGAAGGGGGAGTCGATATGAGAAGCCCGGGCATCCTGATGGCTGTTGTGCTGGCGGCGGCACTGCTGTTTGCAGTAAGCGCAGCGGCGCAAGTCATCGCTCTCACTCACGCCAGCGTTATCGACGGCAGTGGCGCGGCGCCGCAGAACGAAATCACCATCGTGATGGCGAACGGCCGCATCAGCGACATAGGGCCGTCTTCCAAGATCAAGGCCCCGGCCGGCGCCGCCGTTGTGGATCTCACAGGCAAGTTCGTCGTGCCGGGCATCATCAACGCCCACGGCCATGTCGGCGCGAAGACCGAGCCGCAATTGCGCCAGTACGCGCTTTACGGCGTCACCACCGCGACGAGCATGCAGACCGATCCGGACGAAGTCGTGCAAGTGCGCGAAGCGCAGAAGCGCGGCGAGTTGCGCGGCGCAAGGGTCTCCACCGTCATTTACCGCTTCGCGCCCGACCCCAAGGTGGCGACCCCCGAGCAAGCGCGCGCAAAGGTCGATGAGATCGTTGCCGCGGGCGCCGATTACATCAAGGTGTGGGTGGAAAGCCAGTTCGGCAAAATGGCCAAGCTTTCCCCGGAGTTCTGCGCTGCCGTCCTCGACCAGGCACGCAAGCATGGCAAGATTACCTTGGGCCACGCCTACGAGCTTGCCGATGCGAAGATGCTGGTGGAGCGGGGCCTGAACATCCTTGGCCACAACGTGCGCGACCGGGAAGTTGATGGCGAGTTTATCGCGCTGCTCAAGCAGCGCAACGTAACCCTCATTCCGACATTGATCCGCGACGAGTTCCTGTTCGCCTACGGCGACGCGCCGGCCTGGATCGACGATCCGTTTTTCCAGAAGTTCGTGCCGCCGGAGCGCATGGCGGTGCTGAAAAGCAAAATTCGCGACGAGCAGGCAAAACACCCGCAGCGCCATCTAATCAAAGCGGGTTACGAGCTGAACCGGATCAATCTGAAAAAGCTCTCCGATGGCGGCGTGCGCATCGCCTTCGGCACCGACAGCGGAGGGGCCGCCGACCGGTTCTTCGTCCAGGGCTTTTCCGAGCACCGGGAGATGGAGCTGATGGTGCAGTCGGGCCTGACGCCGATGCAGGTGATCCAGTCTTTTTCGAAGAACGCCTCGGAGGCGCTGGGCATCGACAAGGAATTCGGCACGCTGGCCAGGGGCAAAGCCGCCGATCTCTTGGTGCTGGAGAAAAATCCCCTCGAAAACATCGCCAATATGCGGAGCCTTCAGGCGATCTATCTGGGCGGCAAGAAATTCGAGTAAGAGGCGCGATATAGGAGTAAAACCATGTCCAAGTTTCTTGTGAGGTTAATTATCGGAGTCTATTTCTTGATGATGGTTCCGATTGCGCAAAGCGGCCAGGCCATACAGTTGCCCGAGGGGGATGGCAAAGCCTTGGTCCAGGGGATGTGCGCGGCCTGTCACGACCTGAACCAGATCACCCGGAGTTCCGGATACAACCGCGAGGGCTGGCGGGAATTGATCGACACGATGATGAATTTGTCCGGAACATCCTCCCAGGACACGATTACGCAGTACTTGGCGACACACTTCCCGGCGAACACGCAACTGAAGCCCACGCTGGTGCCTGGCACCGCATCGATCGCTTTTCGCGAGTGGAAAATTCCGACGCTTGGCCAACGCGCGCGCGATCCGGTGCAGGCGCCGGACGGCTCGATCTGGTGGGCCGGTCAATACGCCAACGTGGTGGGGCGAATCAAACCGGATACCGGCGAGGTCTGGGAATACACGCTGCCTGACGGAGCGAAGCCGCATAGCGTGACGCCGGACCGAGACGGCAACGTCTGGTACACCGGCAACAGCAACGCGACCATCGGCAAACTCGATCCGCGCGTTAACAGGATCGTCGAATACAAGATGCCTGATCCCGCCGCCAAGGATCCCCACACGGCGGTCTTCGATCAAAAGGGTACTCTGTGGTTTACCATGCAAGTGAGCAACATGATCGGCCGCTTGGTGCCGGCGACGGGCGAGATTAAACTGGTAACGGTGGCGAGGAAAAACTCCCGGCCTTATGGCATCAACGTGGCTGCGGATGGTTCTTTGTGGGTCGCCTGCAACGGCAGCAATTGTTTGCTCAGAATCGACCCGCAGACCATGGCCGTTCGGGAATACGATTTGCCGAATCCAAAGACCACCGTGCGGCGTCTCGATATCGCCGACGATGGCATGATATGGTACGTCAACTCTTCTCAGGGCCGCTTGGGCCGGCTCGATCCGAAAACCGGCCAAACCAAAGAATGGCCGTCGCCCAGCGGGCCAAGGTCTCATCCCTACGCGATCGCGATCATCGACGGCATCGTCTGGTACAACGAATCAGGGCAGCGGCCCGATACGCTTGTGCGCTTCGACCCGGCGAAGGAGAAATTTCAAAGTTGGCCGATTGCGTCGGGGAACATCCACGCCGGCATCGTCAGGCATATGCGGCCAACGCGCGAAGGAAATCTATTGATTCACCAGAGCAGCACCAACCGCATCATCCTGGTTACGCTGAAACCGAACCCGCGCGCCGCGGCGAGCGGTAAGACCATCGGGGGATGACTTAATTCAGTGCCGGGGTCAGCATTTTCTTTCGAGACAATCCTGCGGGGCGCAAGCGGCAAGGGGAGCAAAGGGGCAAATCTGAAGGTGCATAGCAGACGCGGCCTTAGTCTCCGCAGATGATCGCGTCGCCTGTCAAGAGGGGATAGATTTGCCAAACGCCCATGTGGAGTTTGTGACCCGGTTGTCGTTTCTTAAGTGAGGAGCGCGACTCTTCGACTCGAGCCCCAGCCAAGGCCCGGGGCTCTTGCTTAGAATCCCGCCCCACGGGAGTACTGGAAAGTGCTATGGGCTTGCCTATGGGGCTCGGCATCAAGATCAATATGACCGGCCTCTTGCACACAGGAAGAGATTAGAATTAAAGTGGGCCACCATGAATTTCGGGAGGGAGCCGCACTGAAATATCCTTTATCGATCTTCGCCGCGCTGCTGTTGGCCATGAGCCAGACGCCGCCGTCGTTGGCGCAAGACGGCGCCGCCAATCTCGTCAAACAGGCGATCGCCGCGCAAGGCGGCGCCGATGCTTTGCGCGCCTTGAGGGGACTTGCGATCAAAGGCGAGGCCAAGTTCTGGGAGCCGGAGCAATCGGAGAAGGCCGGAGGCGAGCCGCGTTTCCTTGGCGATGCGACGTTTTCTGTGACCTGGGATCTGGCGAACGGAATGGCGCGCACCGATTGGGACCGCGACCAGAAATACCCGGCCCCGGTCAGATTGAAATACAGCGAGATCGTGTCGCCTGCGCTTGGCTACGTCACCGATGAGAAGGGGAGCCAGGCGATGTCTGGCATTCGCGTCGCGTCGCATCTGCGCGAGCTCGGGCGCGCCTCGCCGTGGCTGCTCGTCAAGGCGATGGACACGCCAAAGAGCGTCGCCGCCGCGGGCACCCGGAAGCTCGGCAAGCAGTCGCTGCCGGCGGTGGCGTTCAATGACGGCGGGATAAAGTTCGCGATCCTGTTCGACTCCAAGACCCACCTGCCCGCCGCGATCCGCACCCGCGACGACGACAACATCCACGGCGACTCGGACTACGACTTGGTGCTCGGCGACTGGAAGGCGGTCGGCGGCGTCAAGGTTGCGCACTCGCTGTCCTACCGGCTCAACGGCGTCGAAGTCGCGAAGCTAACCTACCAGGAGGTGTCCGCGAATCCGATGATCGCGGCCGACGCGTTTGCCGCGCCGGATGCAGTCAAATCGGCGGCCAAAGGTCCGGCGACGAGCAACGTGCCCTATCAATGGGTACTGCGCCGCCTCTTCCTCACTCGATTCCTCGACAGCGATTCGATCATTCACCCGGCGGGCGGCGGCCTCAAGCTGGTCGAGCTTGCGCCCAATGTGCAGCATGTGCAGGGCGGCGCGGCTAACAACCTGATCGTCGCGATGAAGGATTATCTCGTCGTCTTTGACGCTCCCTACGGCGAGCTGCAATCTCGCTGGGTCATCGACGCGGCGAAGGTCAAATATCCGGGCAAGCCGGTCAAGTATCTCGTGCTCACGCATCACCACATGGACCACACCGGCGGCACGCGGACCTACATCGCCGAAGGCGCCGAGGTCATCGTGCCAAGCCCCAACAAGGCGCATTTTGAGAAGGTCGCGCGGGCGCCCCACACAGTGGCCCTCGACGAGCTGCAGAAAAAGCCCAAGGCCGCGAAGATCGTGGAAGTGAAGGACCAGATGACGCTGAAGGACGATGCGGGGGAAATCCGTCTCTACAATATTCCTAACCCGCACGCCCAAGGCATGATCATCGGCTATGTGGTCAAGGACAACGTCGTGTTTGTCACGGACCTCTTGTCGCCCCGCGGCGCGGTCGAACGGAATCCCGCCACCGTCGCTGTGGGCGAGGCGCTGAGAAAATCCGGCGTGAGCGGCGCAACGATTGCGGGTGGCCACGGCACGACCGCCAAACAAGCAGACATAGCGCCCGCATTGGCGCAGAACTAGGCGGTCATTCAGCTGGGGGCTTCGATTAAAGACGAAGAGGTCATTGCCGCGGCCGATGAACGTGGCATCGCGATGGTCTTCACCGGCATGCGTCATTTCAGACACTAGTCGAGGATGGAAAATGGAGGATGGATGATCGCGATCCTCGATCTTCCATCCTCGATCCTCGGCCCCGTTTTGTGGAGAAAACCTACTGTGTACCCTGCTGCTTAGGCTCAATTCGACAAATGAGGAGGTATTTCCATGCAGACACTCTATTTCAGTCCCGGCGCTTGTTCCTTGGCCTCTCATATCGGTCTCGAAGAAACCGGCGCGCCTTACGAGGTAAAGCCGACGCTGCTGGCAAAGGGAGAGCAGAAGACCGAGGCGTATCTAAAGATCAACCCGCGGGGTAAAGTACCGGCGCTCAGCGTGGACGGCAAGATCCTGGTCGAGAACACGGCGATCCTCACTTACCTTGCAAGGCGGTTTTCGGAAAAAAGGCTGATACCGACCGATCCGGCCGAGGAGGCGCGCTGCATTGGGACCATGTGCTGGTTCTCGAGCGTCGTGCATCCGTCCTACCAGCGCTCCCATCGGCCCGAGCGTTTTGCCGAAGGCGAAGCGGCGCAAGCCACGGTCAAGGAAACCGGGCGGAAATCGTTCTGGGCCAATTGCCAGCCTCTCAAGCCCGGGCTGGCCCGCCTGTGCCGGGCAAACAGGCATCGGATCGTCGGGGCAATTTTGAGTTCCCTGGGGTTGATCTCCGAAAAGAAAATTCCTATCATTTTCATTTGATATGCGATTAGTAAGCCGTTTGACAGTTCTTATTATATTTTTTGTGCTTTTATCGGCCGCAAGAGTTCAAGAGATTGACGCCACACATGCTACAAGAACCATCGAAGTCTGTGTATTAAACGACAAAGAATCTCCGGTGAAAGCAGAGGTCATCTGGCAGGCGATAAACTCTGTCTCCCGCGAGTATGAGAACCATGTAAGCATACGCTTTAAGGCGCATACGTTTGTTCCCTTTAAGGGCAGCGTCGCCATATTGCCCGTTGATTTTGGGAGATTTGTGAATAACGTTTGCACTCCAAGCAACGAAGTGCGGATAATATTTACCAATGAAGCAATGGAGTTTCCTCGACAAGACGGGCGGATCGAAGAACTTCTCGCTTATGCCGATGACTATGCAGGCGTGATAATTATTTACAATGTCGAAAAACAATCCCGCGACCTAGATCAGGGAGGGAATGCTGCTCTCGAAACAACACTGAAGCACGAGATTGGACATCTTTTCGGCCTCGAACATACCACTGACAAAGAGTCATTCTTACACTTCACAAGTCATTTATCGCGTGGGAGATGGACAATTGAAGTTGAGAGACTAATCAAGGAAAATAAGTGGCGAAAGTGGCTTTAAGCGAAAGCGCTGAAACCAAATAAGGCCGTAGGGGTCACACCGGCGGTTTTTATTTTTTACCTTCCCCGAAATGTCGGACTACGACGCTTTAACTACAGGGCCCAAATCCGGTATGTAACTATACCCGCCATCCTGCTCCGACATAGTTCTGACTTCCTGCACGGTCTTCCATTGATAAGATTTTGCCAAAAGCACCTTGCTCTATTAACGGATACTCTCTGCCCAAAAACGGTGGGTTGGGGCCTGTCTGCGTGCGGACACGCACAGGCAGGTCACTGCGCTTCCTCTGATAGCTACTGGAAGCTCTCAGACCCGGGCTCGCATCGGGTCGTCGGAGTAATTTTGAGTTCCCGGCGGCTGATCCTCGAAAAGGAAATTCCTATCATTTAATCAATTTCATATGACTCAATCGCAAGCGCTATCGATAATGAAGACCGGCGCGAACGTTTTTTTGACCGGCGAGCCGGGATCCGGCAAGACCTATACGATCAACGAGTATGTCGCGTACTTGCGTGCGCGGGGCATTGAACCGGCGATCACGGCGTCAACCGGCATCGCCGCAACCCACATCGGCGGGATGACCATTCATTCTTGGAGCGGCCTAGGAATAAAAACCAAATTAGACAAAAACGACCTCAATAAAATCGTGTCAAGCGGACATATCGCAATACGCGTCCGGCGCGCCAAAGTTCTGATCATCGACGAAGTGTCCATGCTTGCTCCGGAAACCCTCTCGATGATTGACGCGATTTGCCGCGAAATCAAACAGAGTTCAGAGCCGTTCGGAGCCATTCAAATCGTCTTGGTCGGCGACTTTTTCCAACTGCCGCCGATTGTCAAGACCGAATTAGAATCTGACCCGCAAATCATGTTCAGTGAAGAGCCGTCAGCCCGTTTCGCATATGATTCTCCCGCCTGGGAACGGTCAAACCCCGTCGTCTGCTATCTCACCGAACAGCACCGCCAGGATGACGGTGACTTTCTTGCCTTGCTCTCGGCAATTCGGCACAACGCTTTCGCTAACGATCACCTCTGCCGCATTGAAGCCAGAAGAATCGCGCCTCATGCCGCGCCGAGTGGCGCACCGAAACTCTTTTCGCATAATGCCGACGTGGATCGCGTGAATGACCAAATACTCGCCAAACTTTCTGGCGAGCCGCAAATGTTTGCCATGTCCTCACAAGGGCCGGACCCGCTCGTCGCCGCGCTCAAAAAAGGTTGTCTTTCGCCCGAGACGCTTGGTCTTAAAGTCGGCGCGGCGGTGATGTTCACAAAGAATAATCCGCAGGAAGGATTCGTGAACGGCACGCTCGGCACGGTTGAGAAATTTGACAAGCACGATGGTCATCCGGTCATAAAAACGCGCAGCGGAAGAAGGATTGAAGTTAAGCCCATGGATTGGGCGATGGAGGAGAATGGCGCGATTCGCGCGCGCATTACCCAACTGCCGCTCCGTCTTGCTTGGGCGATCACGGTGCACAAGAGCCAAGGAATGAGCCTGGAGGAGGCCGTGGTGGATTTAAGCGCGGTTTTTGAATTCGGCCAAGGTTATGTCGCGCTCTCGCGCGTCAGGCGGCTTTCGGGCCTGCATCTTCTCGGTTGGAACAAACGCGCGTTTCAGGTGCATCCCGAGGTAGCCGCGAAAGATGCCAAGTTCCGCGTCGAGTCGGAGCAGGCGGCACATAGGTTCGGCAATATGGCCGGGGATGAAACCACGGCGATGCAGGAGAGGTTTGTTCGCGCATGCGGCGGGAAAACCATTTCGGAAGTCCGCCCCAGCACGCCGACAGCGTCTTACGTTCCGCGCACGGCCAACGAGTCTGGAAACACTCGGCATGAGCGGCGTTGGGAGCGCACGCTCGCATTTATTCGGTCGGGAAAGACCATCGCCGCGGTTGCGGCGATGTGCGGTCGGACAGAAGGAACCATTTTACAACATCTAGAAACTCTCCGCGGACTGGGCAAACTCTCGGCACAAGACATCGCCCATCTCGGGCGCGGTTCCGAGCAGGCGATCGCCAAGATCCATGCCGCGTTTCGCGAACTTGGCACCGACAAACTCTCTCCTGTCTTTGAAAAACTTGGCGGCGCGTATTCATACGATCAGTTACGGCTCGCCCGAATCATGCTCAATGAACGATTCGCACGGGAAATTCCGATACCGTCTGGTTTTGAAAAGGTCAGAGAGACAAATCCGAATGCCTATTTGTCGTGGGACAAAGCACAGGATGAAAAATTGCGCGAACTCTTTGTTCGAGGTTCATCCGTCGTTGACCTGGCAAAAACATTCAACAGAACAAGCGGAGCCATCAAATCGCGCCTTGTTAAGTTGGGGCTTTTGAATCAATGATAAATTTCCGCAACGGCGAAATGGTATTGCGATGATTTTCACCGGCATGCGGCACTTCAGGCACTAGTCGAAGATCGAAGATGGAGGATGGATGATGGCGATCCTCGATCTTCCATCCTCGATCCTCGGCTCTGTTTTTTCAAGGTTCTATCGGACACCCAAACCCAGGACCTCGCCCTGTTGCGGGTCTCTATTTGCGGGTCGATGGTTTGTTGAGGGGCGGTTAGCGTGAGCGGTAAAGTTGCTCAATAAATCCTTCGCGGGTCAACCGATCCACAATCGAATTATCCACCCAGTTTTCGAAAGGGACCGTCTTCTTTCCGATCGATTCCGCGATGGAATTAACCGCTTCCGGTTCTACCCGGGGGACTCGCTCGAGGTACTTGATGGAATCGTTATAGATCTCCGCTGTCGTCTTTGGGTCCCGGATGCGCGTGTGCCTTGCGATGGCCCTCAATGCCGTATCTTTTTGATAATGAATAGCGGCCGCGCCTTCGAGGTAGGCTCGCATAATCGCTTCCAGAGTTTCCGGATTACGACGGTGAAAATCGCGCGAGACAACGATCGTACCCATGGAGTATTGAATACCCATTTCAGCGAGATCGACAAGCATTTTCGCGGGCGTATCGACGCGCAGGGTCGCCAGCACCGCGCCGGCGATTTGTCGGTGCTGAAAAGCAACTCCCACTTCCAGCGTCCCGCCGATCTGGCGGACGTTGACCGCGCCCTCAAGTCCGGTTTTTCGGAGCAGGATTCTCGTCAGATTGTCCGTGGTGGCGCCGAAGCGTGAAACCCCCAATGTTTTTCCGCGCAAATCCTCAAGGCGGTTGTTTTCCGGCTGTACCCACAGGCGAAGATAGGGGCGATTCACGAGGCTGGCAATGGATACCAGTGAGGCACCACCGGATACCGCGGCTATCACCGAGCTGGTGCCGGACAATGCCGCCTGGAGATCTCCGCCGATCAGCGCCGGAACCACCACCGGCCCGGAGGAAATAAAAACCAGGCTGGCATCGATGCCGTATTTATCGAAAGCTCCGATTTCCTTCGCCATCCACAACCCGGTTCCCGTAGGGCTAATCGCGGAAAAGCCGAATGTGATCTTTTTCCTATCGGCGGGATAGCCCTGCGCCCCATGAAATAACAGAACCAGCAGGACAAGAACGGCTCGATAAGAGAATTTCCAAGGCTGCTTCATGCGTCTGCCAACTCTTTCTCCGCCGGTGGAAGGATGTGGGTCGGTCAAGCGGCTCACAACATGGAGGTTTAAAGTCGATCCCTTGACTCTAACTACCCCCAGTTTTGAAAGCTTCCGAATTTCGAGTTCCCAGCGGCTGATCCCCGAAAGGGAAATTCCTCTCATTCGACTACCGCAGGAGAGCGGCAGTAGGAGAAAGGACAAAGGCGAAAAGCAAGGGATGATGAGGAAGCAAGGGTTGGGAAATCAAAAGCGATATCTCAGGCGTCATCCACTCGCAGATCAAAATCTCGCAGGTCACGGATTCGTTCGAAATCTTTTTTATTTCGCGTGTAAACTACCGCACCGATCTTCCGGGCGGTCAGAGCGATGAGCACATCGTGGGTTATGCGGGCAAGGCCCATCGCCTCGAAGCCGTGACGTGTTCCGAACTGTTGCAGCACCCGTCCAGCTTCAACCCACACTTGTTTATCTGGCTCAACGACCCGGTCCAAGCGTTCAAAGGTACGGTAGAACCTTTGTAACTGCCGCATCGTAAACCGCTCTTTGGCACCGGCATAGAGTTCCGCGAACACCACGCTGCTCAAGTAAAGCAGCGTCGGCCTTAACAAAAAGCTTAGCTCGTAAACTGGTGGGTCTTTCCTTAAGAAGAACAGGTAGATCGATGTATCTAGGATGGCTTTAGCGCCCGAGACGACCATAGACGTCTTCGATGCTGCAGGAGCCCTTCACCGAGCGGAGGACCTTGCGGATTTCTCCATCTGCGATAACAAGATCCAAGGCTCGCTCCACCGCTTCGGTATCAGTTTTGGCAGAGAGAATTACCTTAGCTTTCCTTATTTTCGCCACAGGCAAAATAAATTGCTTGCGGCTTCTCGGTTCTTGCTTCATGGTGACCTCTTGATGTGTACGATATTTATCAACCGTGCACATGTCAAGCCGGAGGGTGGGTTGAGGTCTTTAACTTAGCGGATGCGCATCCCTACCCTAACTGGGATGAGTGTGTACCCCGCTTGTGCCAGGCATTGGATCGTCAGGGCAATTTTGAGTTCCCGGCGGCTGATCCCCGAAAAGGAAATTCGTATCATTTTATCCATCAGACGGTGATTTTGGTTGCCTCACGAGGCAAAAACTACTGCGGTTGATTTGTCTGCCTGTGTGCCCTAAAGTCGGAAAATAAAACTTTAGATGCAACCCGAGGACGGATGATGGCGATCCTCGATCTTCCATCCTCAATCCTCGACCCGTTTTTTTCGTGGTAAGTCATGAAAGTTCTAGTCATCGGCAGCGGCGGGCGCGAGCATGCGCTGGTCTGGAAGATCAGCCAAAGCCCCAAAGCAAAAAAAATCTACTGTGCGCCGGGAAGCGCGGGCATCGGCGAACTGGCGGAAGCGGTAGCGATTAGCCCGGAGCAAATCGAAAAGCTTGCCGACTTTGCCGAGAAAGAAAAGATCGAACTTACCGTTGTCGGCCCAGAGCTGCCGCTCACTCTCGGCATCGCCGATCTCTTCGAATCGCGCGGTTTAAGAATTTTCGGGCCGAATCGAGCCGCGGCCCAACTCGAAGGCAGCAAGGCCTTCGCCAAAGAAATCCTAAAAGAGAACGGCATTCCGACCGCGAGCTTCGGCACCTTCGCGGATGCGGCCTCGGCAAGACAGTATCTCGCAGATTACGCCGCTCCCTACGTTGTTAAAGCGGATGGGCTTGCCGCCGGCAAGGGCGTACTGATTTGCGCCAGCCGTCAAGAGGCGGAAGCCGCCATCGACGAAATCCTCGTGCGCAAAGCCTTCGGCCAAGCGGGAGAGAAACTGGTCATCGAAGAATTCCTGGATGGCGAAGAAGCGTCGTTCATGGCGCTGACCGACGGCGAGCATATTCTGCCGTTGGCGTCGTCGCAAGATCACAAGCGGGTTTTTGACAACGACCAGGGACCGAACACCGGCGGCATGGGCGCCTATTCGCCGGCGCCGGTGGTGACGCCGGCGATCCACCGCCGCATCATGGACGAGGTGCTGACGCCGTTGCTGGCGGGTTTGAAGCAGCGGGGGATACGCTATCGCGGCGTGATCTACGCCGGTGTGATGATCACCAAATACGGTCCGAAGGTGCTCGAATTCAACGCGCGCTTCGGCGATCCCGAATGCCAGCCGATCATGATGCGGCTAAAGAGCGACCTTGTACCGCTGTTCGAAGCCACTATCGATGGCCGGCTTGATCGGGTGCAACCGGAGTGGTATGACGACCCGGCGGTGTGCGTGGTCCTCTGCGCTGGCGGCTATCCCGGCACATACGACAAAGGAAAAGAGATCCGCGGCCTGGAAAGACTGCACGACTGGCGCAACGGCTTTGTTTTTCACGCGGGGACGGCGAAGGACGATGGGCGCTGGATCACGGCCGGAGGCCGGGTGCTGGGAGTGACGGCGCGCGGCGGCAACGTCGCCGACGCGGTCAAGGAAGTCTATCGTGCCGTGGGGGCAATCTCCTGGGACGGCATGCACTACCGAAAGGACATCGCCCGGCGGGCACTGAAGACATTTTAGATTTTCGTCCGCGGGGCCGCTTTTGGATTTTAGATAGGGGGAGGATGACGGATGAAATTGTTTTCTTGGAAGCGAATTTCCGAATCTTACTCTGACAATCCAAAATCTAAAATCCAAAATCGAAAATGGGGAGGGGAAGAATGAGCACGCAGTCTAGCCCCAGGGTGGGGATCTTGATGGGCAGCGACTCCGATCTGGAAGTCATGCGCGAGGCCGAGAAAAGGCTCGACTCGTTCGGCATCGCTTATGAAACCCATATCATGTCCGCGCACCGGACGCCCGACAGAGCCGCCGAGTACGCCGCCACCGCCGAGCAGCGCGGCCTGGAGGTGATCATCTGCGGCGCCGGCGCCGCGGCCCATTTGGCGGGCGCCATCGCGGCAAACACGACTCTGCCGGTGATCGGCATACCGATCGATTCTTCAAGCCTGAAGGGCCTTGACGCGCTGCTCGCTACGGTGCAGATGCCGGCGGGTATACCCGTTGCCACGATGGCCATCGGCAAGGCCGGCGCCGCCAACGCCGGCATCTTCGCCGCGCAAATCGTCGCGCGCAAAGACGCCAAGGTCGCCGTCAAACTGACTCAGTTCAAAAAGGAGATGGCCGCGGGTGTCGAAGAACGAGACCGGAAACTGCAAAGCGATCGACAAAAGAGCTGATGATCTGTCCCACGCCGTCGCGGCGCTCAAGCGCGGCGAGGTCATCGTCTATCCCACAGAAACCCTCTACGGCCTGGGCGCTGACGCGCTGAACCTTGACGCGGTGGAAAAAGTCTTCCAGCTCAAAGGTCGCGATCCCCAAACCCCCATCCCCGTGCTCGTCGCCGACCGCAAAATGCTCGGCGCGCTGATTGACGAGATTCCAGCGCTCGCGGAAAAGTTGATGGCAAAATTCTGGCCCGGTCCTCTGACTTTGGTTCTGGCCGCCAGGAAAGATATTCCGTCGGCCTTGTTGAATGCCGATGGCGGCATCGGCGTGCGCATTTCCAGCCAGCCCATCGCCACCGAGCTCGTTCGCGCGCTCGGACGTCCTTTGACCGCCACCAGCGCGAACCCATCGGGACTGGCCCCGGCGCGAACCGTACAACAAGCAAAAAACTACTTCGCCGGTAAGAGTAACCTCTTTATCGACGGGGGGGAATTGACCTCAAGGACCGGTTCCACGGTCGTTGAAATAAGCGCGAACGGCGTCAGGATCATTCGCGAGGGGGAAATCGGCAGGTCCGAGCTTCAGCGTGCCGTTGGAGAAAGCGAGGTAATTTGATGAAACGAAAGGCGTCAATATTCCTGTTGCTCGCCGCCGGCTTGTTGCCGCACACCGGCTGCGATTCGAAGACTGAAACCGTAACCAAAGGCAGAGAAGCGGTCAAAGAGGTTGTCACTCAGCCGTTCAGCGCTCGGGACGCCGCCAAGGAGTCGCTCAAACAGAGCGAAGACAAGACCAAAGCCGCGCTCGAAGAAGTCGACAAACAACTCAAGTAGCGGAAATATCCTTGGCGCCGGGGCGCGCCGACTTGAGAATACGCTCGACCTGCGCGCCATCCTCGCCGTCGTAATAATTCACGTTCCGATCCTTCACGTACAAGGCGCGAAAGCCGGTTTGCGGGCGGCCCGCGCTGGTCGCATAAGCGCCGATCTTATTGGAATCGGGGTATTCGGAAATATCCGGATACTCCATCGTGCTCACCACCAGATATTTTAGTTCCTGGTCGCCGCTGTTGATCAATTGATGCGGATATTCTCCTCCGGGCGGACAGGCGATCACGGTTCCAGAGTGAACTGCGCTCTCTTCCTTGCCGAAGCGCAAAATCCCGCTGCCCGACTGAATATAAATCATCTCTTCGTTACCTGTGTGGGTATGATACGGGAAGGCCGTCTTTCCGGGAGGTACAGTGAAAAAACTGTAGCCCAGTTTTTGCGCGCCGATATGCGCGCCCACGCGCTGCCGCGCGCCACCGAAAACCGATCCCTCCGGCGCGTTGATCTTTTCCACCGGAACCGCGGCGAGATTAATGATGTGCTGGTGCTGCGCCATGACGCCTCCCTTTAAGACCTTTCACCGCTTTAATAGTCAAGGGGACCTTGTAGATCAAGTGTCGTTCACCTCTACTTTTAGCACCCGCTCGATGGTCCAGCTTTCCCGCAGAGGCTTTTAATGGTATTTTTACGTTAAATCGCTGGAGGAGAGTTTACGCCAAAGCGAGACAGGACTCTAAAATGCGAGGCGGCTTACGACACATGCATGAAGTGGATAGATGAAACCACTAAAGATCCGTATGAAGCCGCGGAGCTACGACGAAGGGCGAGATATGCGTTGCGACGTTGCGAAGAGGGGTATGCGGTGATCTTTCCAGGAGGATTTCCGGTTGCGTAATAATGGTAAATCGGGAGCTGTGAAAAACAAAGCAGATCCTTTGGCTCTGCTTTTAGAGGGACAGAAGCTTGCTACACAAGGCAAGTTCAAGCAAGCATTGGAATGGCTCCGAAAAGGCCTGTCGATTGCTAAAGGAACCGCTAATAAAAGGGTCCAGTCACTCATCCATTCTGAGATAGGCCATTGCCATCAGGAAAAAGGGAATCAAAAAGAAGCTTTCAAAGAATTTACCAGGGCCTATCGCGCTTGGCCCAACTGTTCTTCATCTCTTCTCATGGTCGGGACTGCTTATTTAGACCAGGGTGACTTGGAAAAAGCCGGTAAATATCTCACACGGGCTCTAGCAGTCGCCGAGAAGGAATACCGAAAGGGAATGTTCGCCAAAGACCCCTCTAACCTTCTTAATACCTGTCTCCTGCTCTCGAAGGCATCCCGTGACCTGGCAACCAAGACACTTCAATTGGGCTTGAGGAAGTTCCCGAATCATCCCCTATTGAAGAAAGAACTCCACGCCGCCGCAGGCGGTTAAACCTGCCCGCCTAGCATCATCGCGCGTTTGTAATTGAAGCCCGTGGGTATCTACTACCCTGGCCTCGTTTTTCGCGCGAAATCTCACCTCCATCGGCAATTTAAGGCAGCACAACCGAGTTGCTATCGGACGATATCCCAAGTCGTTACTCCGACAGACGACTACCATTTATCTCCCCCTTTGTGTTATCAATTTATGTCATGTTGATCCTATCGGAAAAAGAAGTTGAAAGCCTCATTGAGATCGACGAGCTGACCGCGGCGTTGGAGCAGGCTCACATCCAGTATTCCACCGGCGACGCCGTGATGCCCGTACGGCTGGGGGTGCCGCTGCCGCAGATCGAAGGGCGCATCACCAGCATGCCGGGCTATCTGAACCGGGACAAAGCGCTGGGGATGAAGGTGGTGACTTTTTTCCCGAACAATCCCAAGCAGAACTTGCCGACGATTCTCGCCACGATCATGCTCTTCAGCGCCGCGACCGGACAGATGATCGCGGGTATGGATGGGGGTTTTATCACGGCTATTCGGACGGCCTGCGCGTCGGTCATGGCGACCAAAGCGCTGGCCAACCCGGAAACGCCGGTGCTGGGGGTGCTAGGCGCGGGGGTGCAGGCGCGTGCGCAAATTCACGCACTGAGTCAAAGCCGGCGCTTTTCCGAAATCAAGGTCTACGACATCGTCGAAGCAAGCGCGCGCCAGCTTCAGGAAACGTTGCAAAAAGAAGCCGGCATCGCCATCAAGATCGTTTCAACCCCATTCGAAGCGGTGCAGAATTCCGACCTCCTCGTAACCGTGACCACGGCGAAGGAGCCCATCCTCAAAGCCGATTGGCTCAAACCCGGACTTCATATCAATGCCATCGGCTCCCATCGCCCCGATTTGAGAGAAATCGACGGCGCCACGCTGGCGGGTAGCAGGATCGTCGTCGATTCGCGGGAAGCGATCATGGCGGAGTGCGGCGATATCTTGCTCGCCATCGAGGAAAAAGCGATCACGGCCGAGAGCCTGCAAGCCGAGATCGGCGAAGTCTTAGCCGGCAGGAAGCCGGGGCGGACAACCCCCGGCCAACGGACTCTTTATAAGGCCGTGGGGATCGCCATTCAGGACGTGGCGACGGCAAACCTTGTTTATCGCAAGGCCCTGGAGCGAAAAGTCGGGACGAATGTGGAAGTTTGAGCGCGTTGAAAACGCGCGCCGTTTCGAGTCTCGCGTCTCGAGTCTCGGGTTGACTCGGGACTCGAAACCCGGAACCCGAGACCGCGTCAGCGCACCATGACCTGGGATCTCACCAGCTACTTTCCGGAATTTAACGGCACCGAGATGCTTCAATTCAAGGAAGCTCTCCGCCGGGACGTGGAAACTCTTAAACAAAGCGCGGCGGCGCTGGCGCCGCTGCAAGATGCCAACACCGATGCCTGGGAAGGCATTCTCCTGCGCCACGAGGATCTCCTGCGGCGCATATCGCACCTCGGTTCCTATGTCGGCTGCCTAGCCTCAGCGGACGCGCGCAACGAAGCTTATCTAAAAGAAGAGGCGGCCTTGGCGCGCCTGCGCGCGGAGATCACGAAGGTAAGAATCGAGTTGCTGCGCGCGGTCGAAGCAGCGACCGACGAAATTTTCTCATCGTTCGCCACCAGGGCATCTCTGGCCGGGGCGCAAAACTATCTCAACCGCCTGCGCGAGGAAGCGCGCCGCGCTATGGTACCGGACAAGGAAGTCCTGGCCACCGACCTCGGTGTCGATGGAATTCAGGCCTGGGGGCGACTCTATGACACGATGGCGTCGAAACTCGAATTCGACATGGTCTATCCCGACGGCCGGCGCGAGCGTCTGCCGATGTCGCAGCGCCGCTCCCTGATGGACCACCCCGACCGCGGCGTGCGCAAGGCGGCGTTCGACGGCGGCAATGCCGCGTGGCAGACCATGGAAGATGCCGCGGCCGCCGCGCTCAACGCGATCGCGGGAACGCGCTTGACGCTCAACCGCCACCGCGGCGTCGAACACTTTCTCGACATCGCGCTTTTCCAGGCGGCCATCAGCCGAAAGACCCTCGACGCCATGCTTGACGCGTTGCGCGCCGATATAGAGATTCCTCGCCGCATCCTCCGCCTCAAGGCCAAACAAATGGGACAAGCAGCCATCGCATGGTACGATCTCGGCGCGCCGCTGAATTTGCCGAATCAGGAAACACTTTCTTGGCAGAAGGCTAAAGCCATGGTCGGCGTATCGTTCAACCGCGCCTATCCGGCTCTGGGGAATTTTTTCCGGGGGCAGGTGATCGAAAAAAACTGGGTCGATTGGGAGCCGCGCGCGGGCAAACGGCCCGGCGGCTTTTGCACCAGCTCGATACTGAGCCAGGAGTCGCGCATCTTCATGACCTTCAACGAGTCGCTGGGCGACGTGCTGACGCTCGCGCATGAATCCGGCCAC
>ORMF011147599.1_pt1 | contig 19842 bp, 12 predicted proteins | sample 1779871 | NCBI WGS metagenome assembly ORMF01 (sample SAMEA104232316, study PRJEB22302) | groundwater metagenome | biome: forest; feature: aquifer; material: groundwater | place: USA | collected 2011-08-07 | depth 5.4 m | reverse complement strand
GCTCCGACGCAGGCCCTATTCTACGAAGCAGGCATTCCAGAACCATCCCCCTGGGGGGGGGGGAGGAAGAACAACCACCATGGCTGGGGACTCGTGGAAGCAGGCCCAGCAAGTAGACACAAGCGCGAAGTGGACATAACAGGTAGGCCCCGGTCGTGACGGTGTTCCTCCCGTCGCGGAGGGCGTCGTAGGCGAACGAAAGCGTGGAGGTCCCCACGGCGGAGTCCTTCTGGGAGATCTCCTCGGGCAGGGGCGTCCCCTCGCCGATGGCGACGACGTTGGAGTTGTAGCCGCCGAACGTGGACAGGACGAGGACCCAGGGCCGGTCGGAGTTGTCCCGGGCCGGCCTCCTCTCGAAGAGCTGCGAGAGCGCGTCCTGCTGGTCCTCTCGCTGGATCGTCTCGATCTGGCGGAGCGCCTCGACTGGATCCTCCTGGATGGTCGCGACCTGGGCGAGGGCGAGGCGCACGGTCGGCGCCAGCGAGGGGTCGCGGCGAAGCGCCTCCTCGAAGGCCGCCTGCGCGGACTCGGGGAGGCGCAGGCCGAGGTAGGCCCGTCCGATGAACTCGCTCGCCTGTCCGCGGCCAGGGTGCGCCAGGTCGTACTCCATCAGGTCGTCGAGGGCGCGCTCGAACTCGCCCTTCCTGAGAAGCGCCCACCCTCGCTCGAAGCCGAGGTCGGGGTGCTCGAAACGCAGAGCGGAGGCCATTTGCAGCGCCACGAGCGCCTTCTCGTGCCGCCCGAGGCGGTTGAGGGCCACACCCATGTAGAAGGCTGCCTCCGCGTTGGAGCGATCGGCGAGGAAGGCTCGCTGGAAGACCGCGAGCGCCTCTTCGAAGCGCCCCTCCCGCAAGAGCTCGAGGCCCTCGTCGATCGGGTCCGGCGCGGTCTGGGCCAGGAGGCCCGTGGACGCGAGCAGGAGGAGGACGAGACAGGCGAGGCAGGAGCGGCGCATGGCGAGTCCCCGGGGTCGGCTGGGCGGTCGATCGCGGCTCGTCCGACGACTCTCCGCCCAGCGAGGGGGCGGATGATATCCGATGGCTGGAACAGGAGTAAATGTCTCCTGGTCTTCCGGGCGGGGGCAAATCCGGAGCAGGTTGGTGCTTCGCCGCTCGCCCGATCCGCCGCAAGTCGAGTCGGCATCAGGGTTCCACCGCGCCGCGGCGCTAGTCGTCCGAGCCGGGCAGGATCGAGTCCACCCAGGACGAGGTCGTCTCAACCCAGGACTCGACCTTCTCCGCGCTGGCTCCCAGGGTGGCAGCGGCAACCGCGAGGAGGGCGACAACTGCTTACGAGGGGGGTGCCTGGTCAGCGCGCCACCTGGCAAGCTCTTCGCGACGGCGACGGATTCGCTGGCGGAACTCGCCGACGAAGAGCCACGGGACGGCGGCCCACAGGGCGGCGCCGAGCAGCGCGATACACAGGGCGATCCACTGGAAGGGATCGTGGGGTACGGGAAGCCGCCCATCGAGCAAGACGCCGTAGAACGGGACCCCGCAGCACGCCAACGACCACAGCCGCAGGCCCCATCCCCTCCGCATCCCCCGCTCGAGCCGGTCCAGTCTTGCCAGCATCCGGTCCGCCTCCGCGAGGTCTAGAGGCGGGCCGTTCGTCGCTGTGACCACGAATCGCTCCGGCGGCAGATGCCGCTCGATGTAGTGGACCACGACCTCGGCTGTTGGTCCGCGTCTTCCATTCACGACCCGCAGTGAGATTGGGCTGATCGGCTGGGGCAGCTCTACCTCGAGCTCGCTGAAGCCTCGGCAAGAGTGATGGGGTCGCAGAACGCGGACCTGAGGGACGCTCGACCACGCGTAGGTCTTGCCCTCGTCAACCCCGCCGCCGACCACACGCATGCCTCCTTTGGACATCTCGAGGCGCTTGCCGAACTCACAGCGGACCGTCACCGTCTCAGGCAGGTCCGGCGGGGGAGGCAATTGTCCCGTCGGATCTGGGGGCAGGACCATGCTGACTCGCTCGCCGAGCGTGTTCCGGTCGGACTCGGTCAACAGGACCTGCAGTACCAGCCGTCGATACGGCCAGCTCCTGGTCGGGAACTCCACGCTCAGAGGGAATGGTCCCGGGCGGATGCGGCCGTCGGCAAACGCCTCCCACGGCCACAGGTCCCAGCGGAAGAGATACCGTTGCCAGACGCCCGCGTCGTCGCAGCCGATGCGGCAGCGCTGGAAGAGCACCGCGATCGCCATCGCGGGCAACCCGAACACGATTCCCAGAGCCACGGTCGCGCGCAGGTCGTTCCTCATGCCGGGGGCGTAGAGGAAGGCCCACAGCGCGGCGACAGCGGCTACGCCGGCGGGCAGGTAGAGCCCGCAGCGGCGCGCCGCCGGGGCCGCGCGAAAGACGACGGGCTGGAGGGAGGCGACCTGATCGACCGCGGTGGCACCCATGGAGTCCTCCCAGGATGACCCCATCGGCTGCTCTGGGACAAGCCCGGTCAGGGCCTGTCGGCGATGCGAAGCCGGGTACGGTCAGGGATGGGGACAGCCGCTCGGGCGCCCCCGCCTCATGGCTCTACGGAGAATGCTACCCTGCCGGAATCGTGGACTGCAAGGGCCGCCCCCCCGCGGACCGACGGGTTCCTCGCGGAGGCCTGAGCGCGACGCCGTGCCGTGCCTAACGCTGCCCGCTGGGGCCGGGCGCGCCGATGCCGGCGCCGGAGGGCCAGGTGGGCGCGCCCATGCCGGGGCCGGAGGGCCAGGCATGCGCGCCGGGCGTGGAGAGGTCCACGTTCCCCAGGAGGCGGCGCATCTGCTCCAGGGCCTCCTCGGTGATGGGCCAGGCGGCGTCCTCCACCTCGGAGGGGGCGTTCCGCGGCGTTTGGACCTCGTTCGAGAGGATCACGGAGAGGAATCCGGCGGCGGTGTGCGCGCCGAGCTCCACGATGAAGCGGCAGTTGGGCCGCGCGGTCGAGTACCACCCGCCTGTGGCGACGTCGACTCCAATCTCCGACGTCTCGCGCCGCGTCCAGTTGTGGAAGCGGAGGACCCAGGTCGCCCCATCGAAGACGCTGCCGCCGTGTGTCCCCCTCAGCTCGGCCATCCGCTCGCCGTCGAGCGTCCAGTAGGCCCACACGCACTCGGGGTCGCGCGCGAAGGCCGCGAGGCGATCCCGCCCGTACGATTTCGGCAGCTCGGGGCCGCGGTCCAGGTAGATGTCCTGGGGCTCCGTGAGCTGCAGCTTGGGCGGGGTGGGGATCGAATGCGACGACATCGGGTGAGGAGACATGGCGCGAAGTCTATCGGACTTCCACCGCGAGCGTCAACCTCGTCTTCCATGTCGAGTGCGGCTGCAGGAACGCCACCCAGCGCGGCGTGACCGAGGTGCTCTGGTAGACGAGCTCGAATCCCGACTCCGACTGGCTCACCGTCTCCACCGGGAACGTCCACACGTCTGCGGGGAGGTCGAACGAGAGCGACACGCGGATCCCCTTCCACTCGTCGACCAGCGTGAACCGGTCCTGCTTCGGGAAGTCCGCCTGCGTCGAGAGCGGCCCGACGTTCCGCCCCGCGGAGTCCACCAGGTACCGGTCGTGCGCCTTCCCGGCGAGCATCGCGAAGTTCCACTCCACGCCGAAGTCGGCCTGCACGTCCTGGTCGGAGAGGTTCCGGATCGCGTAGGTGACCTCGAACTGCTCCTCCCCCTTCGGGAGCCAGATCGTCTTCTCCAGCCTCACGGACGCCCCGCCCACGGTCCCCTCCCGCGAGAGGTTGAGCTGCACGCCCGAGGAGCGCTCGTTCACCCCGACGCTGTAGCGACCGAGCAGGAAGTCGCCGTCCTCGAGCACCTCGCCTCGCGCGAACGCCTCCAGCGTCGACCCGTGCCGGAAGAAGTGGTCCATCAGCCCCATCCGCCAGTGCGGGTCGTACTGGAGGCGGCGGTGTAGCCCCTCCTGCTTGGCGAGGACCAGGTCGTGGATGCTCGCGACCTCCTCGACGTCCGTGACGACCCGCGCGCCAGAAACCTTCGCGTGGTAGGTCTCCGGCCGCCGCGCGAGCCCCGCGAGGAGGTTCGTGCGCTTTTCGAGGACGTCCAGCTCGTAGATGTGCCCGCCCATCCCCGGCTTCACGTAGATCCCGAGGAGGCCGTTCGTGACGTGGATCTCCTCCTCGGTGTCGAGGTCGAAGTCGCGTCGCTCGACGACCGGGCGGGGCGAGGCGAGCAGCCCGGCCTCGGCCTCGAGGAGGTTCTTGTACACCGCGTCGCGCAGGTGCGGCAGGTAGAGCCCGCCGAACACGCCGTGCCAGTACGCGCAGTTGCACTGGCCGCGGTAGAGCGACCGGACCGCCTCGTGCCACGCCTTCCCGCGTCGGTCGATCGCCGCCAGACGGTCGCTCACGTGGCGCATCTTCGAGTACATCACGCACGCCTCGGGGTACTTCGCGAGGAACATGCGCCAGTTTCCGCCGCGGAGGAACCTCCGTACCTCGTCCAGGCGGTCGTCCCTCTTCAGCCCCTCGACCGCAGCGTCGTACTCCACCTGCGACTCGACGGGGAGGGCCCACTCCGTCATCTCGCGGTAGGAGCAGTCGGGGAGGTAGACGCGCCCCGCCGGGCGCAAGTCGCGCACGACCTCGGAGAACGACGACATCCGGAGCCACGATGACTCCGCAAGGATCGCCTGGACGAAGCGCTCGAGCCACCTCTCGCCGTACACGAGCCGCTTCGTGCGGGGCCACACGCCGAACTTCTCGCCGTCATCGGCGTAGACGACGACGCGGTCCCCCTCTTCCGTGGCGAGCGAACGCAGCAACGCGACGGTCTCCTCGGGGCCCGCGAACGGGATGCGGTAGCGGAGGGCCTCGGAGATCGGGAAGATCCTCAGCAGGCGGCCGTCGTCCTCGGTGACGAAGTAGCCGGCCATCTTGTCCTTCGGCACGCCGGCGCACATCAGGTGGAAGTCGTCGACGATCGTCCACCTCATCCCCGCGTCGGCGATCGAGCGGGCGAGGCCGGGCTCCCAGACGCGCTCGGCGAGCCACATCCCCTCGATGGGCCTCCCGAGCCGCTCGTGGAGGGGGTCGGCGTACGCCTCGATCTGCCCGACGCGGTCGCGCTCCGGGAGCATCGGGAGGATCGGCTCGTAGAAGCCCCCGCCGAGCGGCTCCATCTGGCCGCGCTCGACGAGGAGGGCGAGGCGATCGACGAGGTCGGGGCGCTTCGCCTCCCACCACTCGAAGAGGGGGCCGCTCGCGTGGAAGCCGAAGCGGAAGGCCGGGTAGCGCTCGACGACGTCCAGGAACGGGACGTAGGCGTCCGCCGTGGCCTGCTCGATCACCGAGTCGAAGTTGCCGACCGGCTGGTGGTCGTGGACGGCGAAGATGAACCGAATCGAGGCCGACATGCGCTACCTCTTCACGAGCTGTTGGTAGAGGCGGGCGTACGCGGCGGCGGAGCGGGCCCACGACCAGTCCTGCTTCATGGCGTTCCGGACGAGCTTCGCCCAGTCCTTGGGGCGGCGGAACCAGGTCACCGCGCGCTTCACCGCGGCGAGCATCGCCTCGGGCGTCGCCTCGCGGAAGACGAACCCCGTCGACATGCCGTTCTCGGCCCCCTCGGGGCTGGCGTCGATTACGGTGTCGGCGAGGCCGCCGGTCTTCCGGACGATGGGGATGGTCCCGTAGCGGAGCGAGTAGATCTGGTTGAGGCCGCACGGCTCGTAGCGGGACGGCATGAGGAGCATGTCGGAGCCGGCCTCGATCTCGTGCGCGAGGGCGTTGTTGAAGACCAAGAAGACGGAGACGCGCCCCTTGTGGCGGGCCGCGATGTCGCCGAAGATCTTGTGGTAGCGGTCCTCGCCGGTGCCGAGGAGGACGATCTGGACCCCCTCGTTCAGCAGGCCGTCCATCGCGGCGGCGACGAGGTCGATCCCCTTCTGGTCGACGAGGCGGGTGATCATCCCGACGAGCGGCGCCTTCGCGTCCTCTGGGAGGCCGCACTTCCGCTGGAGCTGCGACTTGCACTTCTCCTTTCCCGCGGGTTTCGCCGCGGAATACTTGACGGCGATGTGCGGGTCGTTCTCGGGGCTCCAGACGGCGTAGTCGACTCCGTTCAGGATCCCGGTGAGGTCCTTGGCGCGGTCGGAGAGGACGCCGTCGAGGCCGCAGCCGAACTCGAGGGTCTGGATCTCCCGTGCGTACGTCTCGCTGACGGTGGTGATGGCGTCGGCGAAGACGAGGCCGCCCTTGAGGAAGTTGACCTTCCCGTAGAACTCGAGCTGCTTCCAGTTGAAGAGGGACCACTCGAGGCCGGTGAGCTTCATGTCCCAGTGCCAGAAGACGCCCTGGTAGGAGATGTTGTGGATCGTGAGGACGCTCTTCGCGCCCTGAAGGACCTTGTCCTTGGCGTAGGTGGTCTTGAGGTAGACGGGGACGAGCGCGGTCTGCCAGTCGTGGACATGGACGACGTCGAACTTGAGGGCGAGGGCGCGGACGGCCTCGAGGGCGGCGCGGCAGAAGAAGACGTAGCGCTCGGAGTTGTCGGGGTAGTCCTCGCGGCCGCTGCCGTAGATCCCCTGGCGGCCGAAGTACTCGTCGCGCTGGATGAAGTAGGCGGGGACGTTGGAGCCGGGGATCTTGCCGCGCCACAGCATGCCGGTGCGCGGGGTGTCGCCGACGGGGACCGAGAGCTCGATACCGGTGGAGACGAGGTCCTTGGTGGACTGGCGGACGTCGTTGTAGAGAGGGAGGATGAGGGCGGACTCGACGTTTTGGGCGGAGAGCTCCTTGGGCAGGGTGCCGGCGACATCGGCAAGACCGCCGGTCTTGGCGAAGGGGACGGCTTCGGAAGCGATGTGCAGGACTTTCATTTCTGATCTTGGATTAGGGAATTCGGATTGTTGCGGATGGCGGATGGCCGATTGCGGATTCGCGGACGGGGCGCGAGCGGGCGGAACGCGCGGGCTTGCCGCGGGCCGTGCGGATGGAAGCGACGATGATCGCCGTCAGCTCCGAGGCTTCCTGCCGTAGCGGTGCCACCTGCGGCTCTTCGATGAGGTTTGTCTCGATCAGCAGCTCCAGCCAGTACCCGCACTCGTCCGCCTCCTCTTCGACGATCGCCAGCTTGGCAAGGAAGTCCGGGTGCGAGCGCGCGCGGCACGCCGCACGGTAGTTCGCTCCGACGGAGGTGCCCGCCCTCAGCAGTTGCTTCCCGATGACGTCGGCCTCCCGCTTGTTCGGCAGCGCGTTCACGAGTCGGATGACCCTTGCCGCGAACGCCTTCGTCCGCGCCTTCATCGCCTCCGGCGTCACGACAACCTCCCGACTCTCAAGCCCCTCGATGCGCGGCCCATCCGCAACCGGCTATCCGCAATCCGCAACAATCCGTAATCCCAAATCCCACATCCGAGATCCGCGGGCCGCTACTCGATCCGGACCTCCCGCAGGAACTTCGCCGCCTGCTCCGGCGGCACCGGATTGATGTAGAATCCGGTCCCCCACTCGAATCCCGCGACCCTGGTAATCCTCGGGATGATCTCGATGTGCCAGTGATAGTGCTCCACCTCGCCCTGGTCGAACGGCGTCGAGTGGATCAGATAGTTGTACGGCGGGTTGTTCAGCGCCCCCTCGATCCGTCTCAGCGAGTTCCGCAGGATCCGCGCGAGGTCCGGAATCAGGTGCTGCGGCATCGTCTCGAAGTGCGTCGCGTGGCGCTTGGGCAGGATCCAGGTCTCGAACGGGAACCGGGGCGCGAACGGCTCGAACGCCACGAAGTGCGGCTCGTTGATCACGATCCGCTCCGCCGTCGAGATCTCCTGCTGGATGATGTCGCAGAACAGGCAGCGGCCGCGGTAGTCGTAGAAGTGCTTCGCCCCAGACATCTCCTGCTGCACCTGCCGAGGCACGATCGGCGTCACGATGAGCTGGGAGTGCGTGTGGTCGAGCGTCGCCCCCGCCGCGTCCCCCACGTTCTTGAAGATCAGCCCGTAGACGAACCGGACGTCCTTCTTGAGGTCCAGCAGCCGCTCGCGGTACGCCCCCAGCACCTCCCGGATCTGCTCCTCCGACATCTGCGTGAGCGACGTCTTGTGCTCCGGCGTCTCGATGAAGATCTCGTGCGCCCCGACGCCGTTCATCATGTCGTAGAGCCCCTCGCCGCGCTTGTCGAGGTCCCCCTCGATCATGAGCGCCGGGAACTTGTTCGGCACGACGCGCAGGCGCCAGCCGCGGTCGTTCGACTTTGACCCCGGCGCCCGCAGGCCCAGGATCTCCGGCGGCGTCGCCACCTCGTTCCCGTCGCAGAACGGGCACGGCCCCAGGCGCGGTGGCATCGTCGGCTGGCGGAAATCCACCGGCCGCTTCGACCGCTCGCTCGCGATGATCACCCACCGGCCAATGACCGGGTCCTTGCGCAGCTCAGGCATCAGGCCTCCCAATTCTCCAGGCCGAACGTCTTTCCAGGCACCGTGAACGTCAGCGGCGCCGAGAGCGGCAGCCGCTCCACCAGCGTCCCCTCCCGCGACAGCTCCACGAAGAACTCCACCGCCTCCTCCGCCACGAAGCCGAGCGTCGAGAACGGGCACGAGAGCTCCACGATCTCGTCCACCGCCACGCTCGTCATCGAGTTTGTCAGCAGCTTGTCCCCCTCGCCGCGCACCTCCAGGCTCCGCGCGTCCGGCAGCCCCGTGGCCGTGATCCTCCGCTCCTTGGGGTGGAGGAACACGATCGAGAGGCTCGTCCCGGGCGCGATGCGCTCGCGGGCGCTCCCGGCCACGTCGATCCGGAAGAATAGGTTCTCCGCGTCGAACCCGAAGTAGACCGCCGTCACCGCGCCGTGGAACGACTGCTCCATCACCACCCGGTCCCGCGCCACGCTGTACTGCCCCGCCGCCTGCCACTCGAAGAAGTCGCTCCGCATCCCGTCGATCCGGACCTTCAGCATCCCGACCGGCTGCGTGTAGACCGACGTCCCGCCCGTGGCCCGCTTGATCGGCTTGAACAGCTCCGGCGGCGGCGGCAGCCCGGCGAACTCGCAGGCGTTCAACAGATGCCTCCGGAAGAGCGCGTCGAACTCGCGGTCGAGCGCGCTCGAGTGCTCCTCGCCGAACCACCAGTACCAGTCGCTCCCCTCCGCGATGAGGACCGACTCCATCGCGCGGTCCTTCGCCGCCCCGTCGGGGAGCTGCTGCACCCGCTCGCGGACCTGCGCGACCAGCTCCCACGCGCGGCGGTCCTCGTCGTGGCCGATCCAAATCTGGAAGTTGTGGTGGATCCACGACCCGCTGTGGAGCCGCGCGATCCGCTTCTTGGGCGGGTTCACCTCCAGGTGGTCCCCCAGGCGCACCGTGACGATCCCCTCCGTCGTCGTGACGCGGCGGAAGAGGGCGCGGAGGAACTCCACGGCGTTTCCGGGATAGTGCTCCCACGGGTTCTCGCCGTCGAGGACGATCGGGACGAGCGTCGGCTCGTCGCCCGAGTCGCGGCGGCCGATCTCGAGGAGCCGCTCCACCATGCCCCTCGCGGCGCGCTCCGCGGGCTCCCGCTGGTAGTGGAAACCCAGCAGGTCCGACAGGTGGTGGTCGCGGAAGACGATCGACACGGGCCCGCGGTCCGACTCCAGGCGGTATGGGCGGTAGAGGAGGTCAGGGTTCGCGACGTGCTTTGCCCCGTCCCGTTGGAGGCGTTGGCCGAGGGACTCTTCGAGGACCTCCTCGTCGGTCGCCATCCAGCGGATCCCGTGCTCGGCGAGGATCGGCACGATGCCGGGGCTGACGCTCCCCTCGCTCGGCCACATGCCGCGCGGCGCTCGCCCGAAGCGGGCCTTGTAGTCGTCGACGGCGCGCCTCACGTGCACGCGGGCGTCGGCCGCCCCTCCCCAGGTCACCGCGGGGAGGCGCACGTCGGGCATCGCGACGCGGGCCGACTCGAACGAGACGAGGAGCGGGAGGATTGGGTGGAAGAACGGCGTCGTCGAGACCTCGATCCGCCCCTCGTCCTGCAGCCGCTTGTGGAGCGGCACGATCCGCGAGAGGACGTCGAGCTGGAGGTCGAGCATCGACTGCTTTTCCTCCTCGGAGTACCCGCGCCCCTTGCGGCGCAGGTTGGCGAGGAGCGGCTCCCGTTCCACGAGGACGGGGTGGAACCAGGCGAGGTTCGCCCAGACCTGCAGGTCGCGGACGTCTTGCGCCGTGAACTCCTTCTGGACGCGATCAGAGGCGCGGCGGCCGAAGCGGGCCTTCTCCCAGAGCTCGTGGTACCTCGGGTTGGCGCGGAGGAAGTGCTCCGGGTGCGCCATGAAGAAGTACTTCACGAGGAAGACGCGGTCCTGCTCCGAGAGGTCCTCAGCGCGGCGGCGCGCGACGGAGAGCCAGCGATCCTCGCCCTGGCGCGTGACGTACTCGTCGAACTGTCGCAGGAGGCTAGGGACGAGGTTGACCGTCATCCGGAGGTCGGGGAACTCCTCGGCGAGGGCGGCGAGGCCGTAGTAGTCCTTCGCGCCGTGGAGACGGACCCACGGCATGGCGAACTCGCCGGTCTTGAGGTCCCGGTAGTACGGCTGGTGGTGATGCCAGAGGAAGGCGACGTGGACGGGCCTCATCCAGGGCTCCATGCCGTCGGGGGCCGTATGATAGCCGTCGGTTGTCCTCCCCTCAAGCGCAATTGCCCATCCTGTCGATAGTAGGAGATGGTTCTCTGTTGCGCGGGGGGATGGATGCGCGGCACACTTCTGGCCCTTCTGGTGCTTTGCGGGGCGGCCTGGGCCGAGGAGGCCTGCTCCGATGCCGCGATTCCGATGACGCTCGAGCAGGCCGTCCAGATGGCGCTCGTGAACAACGGGCAGCTCGAGGTCGAGGAGTACAACCCCGACATCCAGCGGACGGCCATCGACGAGGCCCTCGCCGACTTCGACCTGACCTTCTTCTCGAACGGCAAGGGGGGCCAGACGACCTCGGGCTCGGCCAGTTTCCTCTCGGGCCTCTTCGGGGGCGGCGGTTTCTCCCAGCAGCACGACCTGGAAATGCGCTTCGGCCTCAAGAAGCGCTGGATCATCGGGACCGAGACGGAGCTCTCGACGGGCTGGAACCGGCAGAAGACGAACAGCTTCTTCGCCACGCTGAACCCGTCGTACAACTCCGACCTCACCTTCACGGTGAAGCAGCCGCTGCTTCGAGACGCGGGCATCGCGTACAACGGCGCGAAGATCAAGAGCGCTCGGAACGAGGTCGACATCGCGCAGTACGAGGTGGAGAAGCAGGAGATCGAGGTCGTCGCGAAACTGGAGGAGGTCTACTTCGACCTCGTCGCGGCGATGCGGGACCGCGAGATCCGCCTGGGCGCCCTGGCGCTCGCGAAGGAGCTGCGGGACGTGAACGAGGAGCGCGTGCAGCTCGGGACCGCGGAGCCGATCGTGGTGCTGCAGGCCGAGGCTGCGATGGCGTCGCAGCGGGAGCTGGTGCTGCGCGCCGAGAACGGCATCGGGAACGCGCAGGACCGCCTGAGGAAGGCGTTGCAGCCGATCGACCCGGTCCAGCGCTGGGACCACCCGATCGCGCCGCTCGACGGCCTGCCGACCGGTGTCGACCTGGGCGATCCCGACGCCTACGCGAGCCACGTGCTGCGCTCGAGGCCCGACTACCTGAAGCTCCGGAAGCAGGTGGAGAACAAGCTGATCTCGGTGCGGGAGGCGGAGAACCAGCTCCTCCCGAAGGCGGACGTGAACGGGACGCTGAAGATGACGGGGCTCGACGGGAACCTGGGGAACTCGTACGACGTGCTGTTCCGGGGGGACACGTACGAGTGGGAGGTGGGGTTCGAATTCGAGTACCCCATCGGGAACCGCGCGGGGCGCTCGCGTTTGCGGAAGGCGAAGCTGGAGCTGGAGCAGGCGAGAAAAAAGGTGCGGAGCCTGGAGCGGGACATCTCGGTCGAGGTCGCGGAGGCGTCGCGCGAGGTGGGCAACGCGCGGGAGAGGATCGCGGCGTCGCAGAAGGAAGTCGAGCTCCGGCAGAAGAAGCTGCACGACGAGCGCGACAAGTTCGATCTGGGGATCTCGACCACGCAGAACGTGCTGGAGTCGCAGCGCGAGCTCGCGGACGCGATGGCGAAGGAGCTGCAGGCCGAGGTCGACTTCACGAAGGCCTTCGTGAAGCTGCGCAAGGCGATGGGACTGACGCTCGTCGGCGCCTGCGGCCAGTAGCGTCCCCACTGTCCGGGCGCCGGTCACTTGCCCCGGCTGCGCGCGTGTGGTAAAACCACGCGTGTATGCAGTCCGATGATGCCACGCTGCGGCGCGAGAACGAATTCCTCCGTCAGCTCCTCAAGCTCAACCTCGAGCTGGACTTCGACAAGCTCCTCGACTTTGCCCTCGACTCGGTCCTGACCCTCTCGGGCGGCAAGGGTGGGTTCCTGGCGGTGGTCGAGGACGGCGCGGCGATCGTGAAGGCCGTGCGGAAATTCCCGCGTGAAGGCCTCGTGCAGGCCTCGCTTACGCTGTCCGGACGGGTCCCCGCGCTCGTCCCTGCGAGCGACCTGCTGCCGGGCTCCTCGGCGGCGGAGAGGCTCTACTACGTCCCCATCGCGACGGAGTCGACCGTGCAGGCCGCGGCGTTCCTGCAGCCGGGGGCCTCGCTGCCGCAGGGAGAGGACCTCGCGGCGCTCCTGGACTTCTGCGCGCAGGCCGCGGTGAGCGTGGAGAACTTCCACCTCTACAAAGCGGCGATGTACGACAAGTCGACGGGGCTCTACTCGCTGACGAACGTGCTGTCGCGGCTGGAGGAGGAGCTCTCGCGGACGGCCCGGTACAAGCGGAAGCTGACGGTGCTGCTCGTCGAGATCGACCGCTACTCGCTGCTGGCGGACATCCACGGGCCCGCGGTGGCGGCGCGGCTCCTGAGGTCGGTCGTGGAGATCTCGCGGCGGAGCGTCCGGAAGGCCGACATCGCGGGGCGGTACAGCGAGCAGGTGATCGCGCTGATCCTGCCGGAGACTCCGCTGCCGCAGGCGCAGCTCATCACGAAGCGGATCCAGGACCAGGTGGGCGATCTGGACCTCTCGGACGGGAAGCGGAAGATCGAGGTGGGGGTCTCGATTGCGGCGGTGGCGTACCCGAGCGACGGGAAGGACGCGCAGTCGCTCCTGCAGCGCGCGGAGGACATCCTGACGATTGCGCGGCGCGCGGGCGGGAAGCGGGTGATCTCGTCGAAGGAGCTGACGGCCGAGCAGGAGGCGGACCACCCGCCGACGGAGATCGACTACCTGATCCTCTCGCGCGAGGGGCGGGCGCTCCTGGCGATGATCACGCGGATGGTGAACTCGCGGGAGCTGGAGCTGTCGAGGCTGCTGGAGCACGTGATCGAATCGCTCGTGGAGCTGATGAGGGCGGAGCGTGGGCTGATCGGGCTGGTGAAGGACGGGAAGATCGAGGAGGAGTCGCTGCGCTTCTCGAAGGCGGGCGCGGGGATGATCGCGAGGTTCGCGTTCGACGAGAAGGCGCTGGAGACGGCGGTGGCGGAGAAGCGGATCATCGTCTTCCCGGAGAACCCTCCGAGGCCGGGCCCGGTGCGAAAGGGGGGCCCGTCGGCGCTGCTGGCTGCGCCGGTGGAGTTCGAGGGCAAGGCGATGGGGGTGGTGTACTTCGAGAACACGGCGTCGAGCCGCCGGTTCATCTCGGAGGACATCGAGTTCATCAGTTCGTCGCTGACGTTCCTGTCGGGGGTGATTCACAACGCGAGGATCTACACGCTGCAGAAGCAGGAGCTGGCGGAGGCGAAGGAGACGCTGGCGTCGAGCCTGGAGACGCTGAAGACGAAGTACAGCTATTCGGCGATCGTCGGCAAGTCGAAGCCGATGCAGGAGATCTTCCGGATCCTGGACAAGGTGACGGACACGGCGCACCCGGTGCTGATCTACGGGGAGAGCGGGACGGGGAAAGAGCTGGTGGCGAGGGCGATCCACTACAACGGGGTGCGAAAGGCGAAGCCGTTTGTCGCGGAGAACGTGGGGGCGTTGCCGGGGACGCTGCTGGAGGCGGAGCTGTTCGGGTACGTGCGGGGGGCGTTCACGGGGGCGGTGACGGACAAGAAGGGGCTGCTGGAGGTCGCGAACGGGGGGGCGCTATTCCTGGACGAGGTCGGGGAGATGAGCCTCGACTTGCAGAAGAAGCTCCTGAGGGTGTTGGAGGAGAAGGAGTTCCGTCCGCTGGGAGGGAGGGAGATCGTCCGCTCGGTGGACATCCGGATCATCAGCGCGACGAATCGAGACCTGAAGAAGATGTTCGAGAAGGGGGAGTTCCGGGAGGACCTCTACTACCGGCTCAACGTGGTGAACATCAAGTTGCCCACGCTCAGGGACCGGAAGGAAGACGTGCCGCTGCTGGTGGAGCGGTTCCTGGTGATGGTGGCGGAGGAGACGGGGAAGCCGAAGAAGCTCGTGGACGACGAGGCGATGAGGATGTTGATGGGCTACCACTGGCCGGGGAACATCAGGGAGCTGGAGAACACGATCAAGAACGCCTGCGTGTTCACAGAGGGGAACATGCTCGACCGCAAGTCCTTTGCGCACTTCGAGAAGTTCCGCGACGTGGTGCCCGCGCCGGCCCCTGTGGCGATGTCCTCGGCGGTAGGTGGCAGGATGGACATCTCCTACGACCAGCTCCAGAGGGAGATGGAGGAGCGGGAGCGGCAGTACGTGCTGGGCACGCTGGAGCAATCGAAGCAGAACAAGCTGAAGGCGGCGCAGGTGCTGGGGATCACGCGTCCTGCGCTGTACCGGGCCATGCGGCGGCTGGGGATTCGCGAGTAGAGCGGCGACGATCGAGCGTCTGCGACGGATCAAGCCTCGTCGGTGACGCATCGCAAGTCCATTTCAAATAGCAAATAGCAAATTTGGCATCTCAAATCGGCCACGCCGCGCCGCGTCACTCCGGACTTGGGGCGTGGGATCGATTTGAGATGCCAGATTTGCTATTTGCTATTGGAAATGGACCTGCGACACGCCCCCAGGCCTCCTCTCGCGGCGGGGTTGCGATCGTTCGTTGTGGTGCCAGGCCCCTGGCTCTGCGCCCTGCGTGCGCGGTGCCCCTGCACCCCGACCTGGAACGTGACCGCGCCCTGAACAGACACCGCACCCTCCTCGGCACCGCTCGCTGATTCGGCCGGAGTAGCAATCGCAAGGGCGCTCTGGACTGGCTCCCGCCAGGGCGCAATGGATCACGCCCGTAAGGGCGTCCCACCAAGGGGATGCGGTTCAAACACGCCTCCGTCTCGCTCTCCTCGCCATCTTTGCCGCACTGCGTCATGCCCATGTACGGCGACCGGACGGCGGAAATCCGTGTTCGCCCCCCGGTCAACAGAGACGCTATGTACCCCACTTACGGCGCTAATCACTTCTGTGACAGCATGCAAGTCTCTTTCAGTGAGTGACTTCAGATTGAACACGGTAAAAGAGCACATCGTACGTCATGCGGTCACCAGGCGTTCGGGAGGTGGCCAGGCGTTACTTGGTTACCTCGGGTAACAGGACAGGATTCATGACGCACCCCACCCGGATTTCCGTCCGTAGAAGCAGATCTGCCGTAACCCCATACCGGTTCGAGATGAGCACGATGACGACTGGAATGCCCTTGGTTCTGGCAGAACCCTTGCGACAGAAGGATTCTCGAAAGCAACTTTCGTTTGGGTGGGTGGGTGCAAGTTTTCGGTAGTCTTCCTACGGGAGGTCATCTGATGTCGAAGAAGAATGCGGCCCTGACGCTCGCGGGCCTGTCCGTCGCCACCGTCGCCAGCGCGATCGTGACGAACCCCAAGCTGGCGTGGTTCCTTGACCAGGACATGGGTAGCTTCCTCGAGATCGGTCGTCAGGTCGGCGGAGCGCTCGCGACGGCGTTCGGCAGCTCCTGGTTCGAGCTCATCGGAATCGTGCTGTTCATCGCGTAGGTCGCAGGTCCATCGAGTACAAGTAGCGGGGAGGGCACCAGGGGTGCCCTCCCCGCTTCGTCATTCCGGAACAGTTGCATGCAAATCCGACGGGCCATGGTCTTGCTGTTCATCCTCGCTCAACTGCTGATCGGGGAGGACTCTGTTGCGTTCTCCCTCCGACCGAGTGCCGGATCAGTCTTCAAGTACTCAACGGCTAGGCGCCAGCTTCGCACAAGTTCTAAGTCCGCTGTCGAGTCGGTGCGGGATATCGATTTGGAGTATGCAACTACCTTTGAGATACTCGTGGTCAGTTCGGAGCCCAGGGCCGTTCGCTTGAAGAAGACGCTGACCAGTGCTAGCCTGAGGGGGCGGGAAGACGGATTGGAAATCGACTATGACAGCAGTCGCGGGGATCCGGAGCCAATGCGTTACAGCCCAGCTTGGGGGATTGCTCGACAGGTCGGTGACTCCTTCGAAGTCCTCATCGACCACACAGGTCGAATCGTGGACGATACGGAATTCAACGCACTTGTCTCGCGCGTCATGTCGGACATCCCAGAGGGTCAGGTGGGCGTGGATTTTGGAGGAGAAGGGCTCGCACAGATTGCCTTGGAGGGCTTGTCGCTTCAATTCCCTCGATGGTCGGCCGCTCCAGGATGCTGTTGGAGTGCAAGTCACGAGCTGATGGCCTTCCACGGAGTTCGATTCGTGATTCACGAGTCCTTCAGATTCGCGGGCATTTCGGCGCAGGGCGGGCGATTGGTTGCAAAGATAGCCTCTACGTCGACACCGCGGCTCGACACCTCGCGTGCAACGGGCCTGGACCTGGTCGTGCGACTCGACGGATCCGACGAGTCGAGCACCGAAGTCGATGTGCTGACCGGAATTGTGCTGCGGAAGTCCTCGAAGTCGCACTCGAGGATTGAGTACAATTTCTCAACCGGGGGGATGCCCGCAACGGAAGTGCTCGAGACCGAGGAATCGCGCACACTAAGCATCTTGCCAGAGTAGGGAGCCTGTCCTGATAGCCTCGCGAGTTAGCGTTCGAGGTCTCGCGCACAGCGGAAACCGGTAAGGACAGTCTGGGTCTGCCAGGGATACGAGAGTTGAATCGACCTCGCGGACAGATCCGTTGGGTTCGAAGTACGGGCGTCTCCACCCGTGATTGCCAGTATTGGTTGTATCTGAAGCCCCGACAAGACAATCCACTCCGTCACATTGCCGAGCATGTGCCGGGCACCAAACGGAGAAGTGCCACTCGCGAACTTCTCTGACGCTACTGGGATGCCCTTGGAGACGGAAGCCGCTGAGGAAGCACGAGTCGGATCCCACTTGTTGCCCCAAGTGAACGCTCGGCCTCCCTCTCCGCAGGCCGCTCGGAGGAATTCCTCGCGCGTGGGCAGGCGTTTCCCTACTCTCGCTGCAAAGAACGCGGCGGCCTCCTTGCTTACGCCCCATACAGGCAGATCCTCCCAGCCTCGAGGCGGCACGAGACTCTCCCACAGAGGATTTCCAACCGCGTCCTTGGGTGCGAAATCGGCAGCAGTCTCGGGTTCTTGCTGTAGTACGGCGGAGAAATCGCTCTGAGTAACCTCGCATTGATCGAGAAGGAAGGCGGCGACTTGTTTCCGCTCGATGCGGAGATATCCATCAGCCCGTAGAAGTAAGCTCCCACCTGGGACGTAGACCATTCCCGGTGGGATATCATCCGCCACCAATAGCCGAATGCTCTCAAGTGCATACTCGTTTCGCTCGACGAGAATCGGATAGTTGATGTCCGCGCGATCTTCCTTCGTCACCATGATAATGTACTCCCCCATTGGCCAGGGGCGCTTGGGCATGGGGGTGGTGCCCTGGGCGAGGAGGTACTTGTCCCCCGACTCCTGGATGTCCCAGAGGCCCTTCTCGTTGAAGTCGTAGATCTTGAACGTCGCCCCCTCGGGGTCCGTGTGGATCTCCAGCGACCCAATCCCCGTGATCAGCTCGTCCAACTTCGGGATCTGCGAGGCGTACTTCCCTACCTTCAGGTCCGCGTCCTTCAGCAGGTCGAGCAGCGCCACCTCGTACTGCTCCTTCGCGATCGCCGCCTTCAGGTCCTCGTAGCGCGCGTCCGCCTTCGCCTCCAGGAACTCCCGCCCCTCCCCCGAGAGCGTGATCGCCTCCGAGATCCGGTCCCACGCCGCACGCAGGCTCGCTACGTCCCCCTGTCCCCGCAGCCGCGTGAACTCCTTCAGCTTCTCCTCCGCCTGCGCCCAGTCCCGCTCCCGCGCCCGCCACCACAGCCCCACCGCCGTCAGCAGCACTACCAGCACCGCCGTGCCCAGCGCCGTCGCAGCGCGGTTCTTCCGCGCCCTCCTCACCAGCCGCTCCGCGATGCTCACCGGCCGCGCCTGGATCGGCTCCCCCTCCAGCCAGCGCTTCAGGTCCGCGCGCAACGACGCCATCGTCCCGTAGCGCCGCGCCTTCGTCTTCTCCATCGCCTTCAGGACGATCGTCTCGAGGTCCTTGGGAATTGCGGCCACCAGCTTGCGCGGCGCCACCGGCTCCTCCGACAGCGCCTTCGAGAGGATGCTCTTCCACGTCGCCCCCATGAACGGAGGCTGCCCCGTCAACATCTCGTAGAGCGTCGCCCCGAGCGAGTAGACGTCCGACTGCGCGTCCGTCTCCCCCTTGTGCCCCTCCGCTTGCTCAGGGGACATGTACGATGGTGTCCCCAGGACCATCCCCGACTGCGTGAGCCCCTCCCCCCCGCCCTCCTGAGCCAGCCCGAAGTCCATCAGGTAGACGTGGTCCCCGTCCCCCACGATCACGTTCGTAGGCTTTACGTCGCGGTGGATCACGCCATTCGCGTGCGCGTACGCCAGCGCGTCCGCCAGCACGTGCGTCAGCGTCGCAGCCCGACGCGGCGTGATGCGCTCCGTCTTGATCACGTCGTGGAGCGACTTCCCCGAGACCAGCTCCATCGCAATGAAGTGGTGCGGGCCAAACTGCCCCGTCTCGTAGACCTGCACGATGTTCGTGTGGCGGAGCTTCGCCGCCGCCCTCGCCTCCGTGTGGAAGCGTTCCAGGAGGTCCGCGTCCCGCGACATCGCCGGCGGGAGGACCTTGAGCGCCACCCGCCGCCCCAGTGTGCCTTGCTCCGCCTCGTAGACCACTCCCATGCCGCCGTGCCCCAGCTCGCGGACGATCTGGTAGTCCGCAAAGCGCCCGGCGAGCGGGGCGTTTTCGGACGCCGCGTCCCGGGCCATCTCGCCGTAGAGCTGCGCCGCAGCGGGCGGGACTGCGTCGGAGGGCTCCCACGGGTTGGGCGGGTGCACCGAGGGAGGAGGCTCCGCGGGCGCCGCCGAGGGGCGCGCGGCAGCGACGGTCGCCGTGGAGCCCACGCGTGACGCCGGGGCTTGCGCTACGGTCGAGTCCGAGGGGGTCGCCGACAGGTCGCCGACGCCCTCGGTGGGCGGTTCCGCCAACGTCGGCGCGGAGGGGCTCGCCCCCCGCATGGGGGAGGCGCCGACCGGGTTCGGCGTCGAGGCGATCACCGTCGGCGCCAGGCCCGCCTGCGCGTGGAGGCGGGCCAGGTCCTCGGGGCGGAGGTGGCCTTTTTCCACCAGCGCGCGCGTCACCGCGTCGGCAGCGGGCGTCGCGATGGACGTCGAGAGCGCCTCGCGAAGCTGGCCGTCGCTGATCAGCCCGCTCTGTGCGGCGAGGAGGGCAATCGCGATGTCTCGGTCACGATCCATGTGGTCCGACACTGGCGCCCTTGCGGGCGTCAGTCCACAGCGCCCTCGCGGGCGCTACTCCAGCGCGCCCTTACGGGCGCCACTCCCCCGCGCCCTTAGGACTCGTGTCGAAATAACTGCTGGAAATCAGTAACACGACCGATGTAGAGGGTCGTGGAGTTCGCGACCCTTCGGGCGAAGTACAAGGCGTTCGCTTCCGCTCTGAATGAGCGCAGTCGAAGACTCTGGGCTGCT
>ORMF010890533.1_pt1 | contig 19844 bp, 12 predicted proteins | sample 1779871 | NCBI WGS metagenome assembly ORMF01 (sample SAMEA104232316, study PRJEB22302) | groundwater metagenome | biome: forest; feature: aquifer; material: groundwater | place: USA | collected 2011-08-07 | depth 5.4 m | reverse complement strand
TTTTCGTGCCGAATCACGAGAGGGAGGGGCGACCGAGCTTCCTTTACCGAAACAAAGGCGACGGCACTTTTGAAACGAACTCGCTGACGGCAATCATCGCCGAGAAACAGAATTTCGATTCAGCAGCGTGGGGCGATTTCGACAACGATGGCTTCATTGACTTGTTCATCGCAAACGCGACGAGCGACAAATCGACGAACTTTCTTTTACGAAACAAAGGAGACGGAACATTCGAGGATGTGAGCGTGCGTGCCGGGCTGCTTGACCAAGGTAATTTCCAGGCGTGTGCCTGGGGCGATTACGACAATGATGGCTATGCGGACCTTTTCGTGGCGAATTACGGCACAGACCCACCACCGGTCAACTTGCTTTACCACAATAATAAGGATGGAACTTTCTCGAAAGTTGCGGCGGGCGATCTCGGCGTCGATCTCGGCAAGTCTCTTTCGTGCGCGTGGGGTGATTACGATAACGATGGTTACCTTGACATGTTTGTGGCGAGAGAGGGCGTCAACGCGCTTTACCATAACAACCGGGATGGCACGTTCACGCGGGTCCCCGAAGGAGGCGTCCTTGGAAGCAAAGCTTGGGATTGCGCTTGGGGCGATTTCGATAACGATGGTTTTCTCGACCTGTTCGTCGTGCGGTCGCGCGATCCATTCTTGCTGCTAAAGAACAAAGGGGACGGTTCCTTCGAAAATCTAACTTCTGTCCCTGCCAATCCAGGTATCAATGCTCTCGGCTGTGCATGGGGCGACTTTGACGCAGATGGCCGACTCGATCTCGTAATTGCAAACTACGATTCAGGTGCGAACCTCCTTTTGCAAAACAGCGGAGCGTCAGCCAACTCGATTGGAATCAAGTGCGTCGGTCTCACCGCGAACCGCTCAGGCATTGGGGCGAGGATTCAGGTGAAGGCAAGCATCGGTGGGGTGGAGCGCTGGCAAACGAGGGAGATTTCTGGGGGTGGCGGGGCGGGCAGCCAGGGCGGTTTGATTGCTCACTTCGGCCTCGGAGACGCGACAAAGATCGATCGGCTCCGAATCCAATGGCCATCAGGCCGAACGACAGAGCTTGCCGATTTTGCGCCAAAACACTTCCTGACGGTCTATGACAGAGAACTGGTGATCACAAAGCAACCTCGGAGCCAGACTGCGAAACCCGGCGCGGCGGTTTTCTTCGAGATTGAGGCACTTGGCTCGCCTCCGCTGAGCTACCAGTGGCGCTTCAATGGCGCGGACATCGCGGGGGCCACAGCTTCGACACTGGCGCTGACGAACGTCCAGGCAGTGAATGGCGGGGAGTACTCAGTCTCCGTCAGCAACGCTTCAACAAACGTGATAAGCAACGAAGCACTTTTGGCCATTCTCGATGCGAGTGCAGACACGGACAAAGATGGACTGAACAATCTTCTTGAAGCACAACTCGGTACTCGAGCTGACCGAGCTGACTCGGATGGCGACGGTTTGAACGATCAAGAGGAGTTCTATCTTTACGGGACGAATCCCCTGATCAAGGACACCGATGGCGACGGCGTAAGTGATGGGGAAGAAGTGCGGGACGGACGCGATCCGAGTTTGGTTGGCACGCGCTACTTCTACGACCGGACTGATCGCCTTGTGGGCGCGGAGTACGAGAACGGCCTCTCGATCGGCTACCAATACGACGGGAACGGGAACCTAGCCCGTCAGGTTTACCTTGGCCGGGAGCAGAGCACGAACGTGCTCCCTGGACTTTGGAAGTTTCTAAATGGCCTCACGGGCGCCGGCGCTTCCACGGCCAACGGGCCTTTCGACGATCCCGACGGCGACGGCTGGTCAAACTACCAGGAATGGAAGGCGGGGACGAATCCTCGCGACCCGAGCAGCAAACCTGAGCCTGCGAACGCAAAGCAGATCGCCCCGCTCGCGCTCATCCTGCCAGAGCCGGCTTCCGGCGGGCCGCTCGCGACGAATCAAGTGCGGCTCTGGGATGCGGAAGGAAACAACTCGACGATCGAGATGCGGTGGTCGTTGGACAAGACCACTTGGTCAAACCTCACACTGCTCAGTTTCGACGGCAAGGCGGCGGATCCGGTGGCGGCGCTTCCGACGGGTGCAACGCACGAAGTCGTCTGGGATGCCGGGCGGGACTTGGGCGCGGGGTTCAAGAATGACATCTGGTTGCAGGCCAGAGCGCGCGACGTGACGTTGCCGGGCGAGTGGTCGCAGGCAGTTTCGTATCGCGTGGAGGTTCCAGCCGGTGATCCCCGAGCGCACGACGACGTGGCGAGGACCCCGGAAGACCAGGCCATCGACATCACCGTGCTGGACAACGACACGGTGACGGGCGCGCAAAAGTTCATCACCGGCGTCGGCGGCGCGGCGAACGGCACGGTGGAGCTGATCGCGGCGCCGCTTGGCGTGCGCTACACGCCGAGAAGCAACTTCTTCGGCACCGACAGGTTTGTTTACGCGATGTCAGCCAGTTTGGACGGGCCGAAGAGCATGGCGACCGTGGAGGTAACCGTCACGCCAGTGAACGATCCGCCTGATCCGCTCCCGTTCCCGCCCTTCGAGACGGATGAGGAGAAGCCGCTCCGGTTCCGGTGGAACAAGGCGAGAGACGCGGAAGGCGATTTGGTGACGTTGAAGTCGGCTGCGGGGTCGAGCGCCAACGGCGGCACGGTGGGCGTCAGCGGCCAGGAAGTGCTCTACACACCCAAGGCGAATTACTTCGGCGACGACAGCTTTTCCTACACGGTGGAGGACGACGGTAAGACTGCCGGGACAAATGATTTCATGACAGCCAATGGCACCGTGACGGTTCGAGTGAGACCGGTGAACGACGGCCCGGTGTTGATGGTGCCGGGCGCGCAGGCGGTGGACGAAGACGCTCCGCTGGCCTTCAGCGGCGCCAAAGCAATCAGCCTGGATGACGTGGACGCCGGGAACGGCACGTTGAAGCTCGCGCTCTCCTGCACGAACGGGACGCTCACGTTGAGCTCGACGGCGGGGCTTGGTTTCGTCTCCGGGGCAAACGGCACGGGCAGCATGGTGTTGACCGGTGCCCTGGCCGCGATCAAGGCGGCGCTGCCGGGCCTCACTTACCGAGGAAAGACGAACTTCAATGGCGCCGACACGATCACCGCGCAAGCCGACGACCAAGGGAACACCGGGGCCGGCGGGCCGCTGTCTGCGGCTGGATCAGTCGCGATCACCGTGAGGTCGGTGAATGACGTGCCGACTGTCGTTCTCTCCGAACCCGTGAACGGATTAGAATGCATCCTGGGTGATGCGGTGAACCTGGTCGCAAGCGCTCAGGATGTTGAAGGGCCGATTGCCAAGGTCGAGTTCTACGAAAGCGCCAACAAGATCGGGGACGGTGTTTTGACTGACGGTGCGTATCGGGCGCCCTGGAAACCCGTGAAGGCGGGGAGCTACTCGCTCACAGCAAAGGCCACCGATGCGGAGAACGGCGTCGGGACTTCCGCTGCCGTCCAGATTGAAATTAAGCCGCCGGGCTTCGTGGTTGTCGAATTGGTCGATCCGAGAGCGACCTCGACCGAGTTCTCCTTCTCGCTGGACGTCACGGGCGCGGATGGCCGCGAGTTCAAGATCCAGGGATCGCTCGACCTGGTGACATGGTCGGACTTGGGCACGGTGGCAAACGCGAGCGGACGGATCGACTTCAATGACCGACCGTTGACGAACCGGCACCGTTACTACCGAGCGGTCCTCGTCCCGAAGCCGTGATTTGCGCGGAGTCCGATCGCAGCCACGACACGCCCGAGTGGCTTTTCGGACCGCGGATCACACGGATGGACGCGGATGGACAGGAGTGCTGCGTGCTGGTGAGCTGCGTCGGGCGTTCTTGGGCTGAGTTCACGCGTCGCGCATCACACAGCATGGCCGTGAGGGAAGCTTGGACGCAGAGCGGTCCACGAACGGAGCCTCCACGTTTTGTGGGCAGCGCTTGGCGTCACCGATGTGGATCAAGAGCGGCGATGAATCGCGCGGATTCCAAAACACTTCGCGCCGGGCGCAGTTGCGCGAACGGCTCGAGCCATCGGCAGGCGGGCCGTCTCGGCGGAGCGTCCTGCCAGTGCTGACCGATAGCGAGCGGGGGCGCAAATCGCCCCAACTTTCCCCAAAGAACCTCTTGCGAGAGGGGGATGCGCTCAGTAGATTCCCGCCGCCGTGGGTGCACCCATAGCTCAATTGGATAGAGCATCTGACTACGGATCAGAAGGTTATAGGTTCAACTCCTATTGGGTGCGCCAGTTTCCCTTTCCGCGCTTCCGCCGGCGTCTGCTCAGCACCGAATGTGGCGTTGCCCTGGCCACGCGACTTGGCTCGCGGCGTAATGTCTCATGTGGCCGGCCTTCCTGACGACAGTCCTGTTCTCGATCTCGGCGGTGTCGGCGCATCGGACGACAGAGCTGCTCGGGGCGACCACCGCGAACTTGTGGCGGCGCGGCCTCGCGGCGGTTCTGCTAGCCGTCTGGGGGCACACCTTCGGGGGCGGGCTGGCGGGGCCGGCGCTCCCGTGGCTCGTGGTGAGTGGTTGCGTGGGTTTCGGCCTCGGCGACTTGGCACTGTTTCAATCCCTGCCTCGGCTGGGTTCGCGGTTGACGATCCTGCTGGTGCAGTGTCTGGCCGCGCCTTTTGCTGCGCTGACGGAGTGGGCTTGGCTGGGTACGACGCTGAGTGGCGCGCAGATTCTGTGTGGGCTGACGATTCTCGCGGGGGTGGCGGTCGCCATCGCGCCGAGCGAGCATCTGCGGTTGACGCGCCGGACTCTGGCGGTGGGGACGAGTTTCGGAGTCGTCGCGGCGTTCGGCCAGGGTTTCGGCGCGGTGCTGAGTCGCAAGGCGTACGAAGTCGCGGCCGGGGCCGGGCAGGGGATCGATGGGGTGACGGCGGCGTATCAGAGGATCCTCGGCGGTCTGGTCGTGGCGGCAATCGGGTTGTGGTGGGTGAAGCAGCAGACGGAACGGCGGGACGCTTTGGCGTCAGGTTTGTCTGATCGAGAGGAACGGACGCGGAGCGACTGGCGGTCGGCCTGGGGCTGGGTGGTTGTCAACGGCCTTGCCGGCCCCGCGTTGGGTGTGAGTTGTTATCAGTGGGCGCTGAAGACGACGCCGACGGGTGTGGTGTTGCCGATCGTCGCGACGACGCCGCTGGTGGTGATCCCGTTCGCGCGGATCATGGAAGGTGAGACGCACAGCGCGCGGTCGCTCGTCGGCGGACTGATCGCGGTGCTGGGCGCGGTGGCGTTGACGTTGGTCACTTGACGGCGCGGAGTCGAGATTCCATCTTGCTCCGTGAGTCCAACGGCATCGGAAGTGCTGAATTTTGCCCGGTGCCTACACGACAGGTTTTGAATCAACCGAGTAATGGTTTGCTGGCGCGGAGGACTGAAGGAACGGTTTTGGCGGCTTGGCCGACACGAGCGCGGTCCTGCCCGCGAGTCGCGCGAGGCGGGCGGAGTTGAGAGCGAAGTTTGCCGGTGGCCAAAATCTTGTTGATGTCTGCCAATTGCGTTTGTCATAGTGCTCGGCAAGACCCGTGGTTAAAACTGCCCGAACGGGCGAACTGAATTTGTGGCTGCGAAAGACGACTATCTGATCGATGCGCTGTTGGAAATGGCGCTGGTGTCCAACGAACAGTTGGACCGCGCCCGCGCGGAGGCGTCCGCGACCGGCGGCGGGGTGGTGGACACGCTGGTGGCCAAGCACGTGATCCGCTCGGTCGATGTGGCCCAGGCGAAGGCGGCGCAGTTCAACGCGGAGTTCGTCAACTTGAGCGACATGAAGCTCCCCGACGACGTGATCGCGGCCATCCCGCGCCACGTCGCGAAACGCTACAACGTGGTGCCGGTGTTCAAGCACGAGCAGAGCATCGGCGTGGCGTTGAGCGACCCGTCCGACCTGGACACCATCGACGGCCTCCAGCACATCCTGAACAAGCAGATCGAGCTGCGCGTGGCCAGCGAGGAGGACCTCGAGGCAGCGATCAACAAGTACTACGGCACGCGCGAGGACGCCGTCGGCAAGATGATTCAAAACATCACGGAAGGTGAAGTCGATATCGGGAGCATCCCGGGCGGCTTGGCCGTGGACGATCAATCGACGGTGGAGGCCGACGCGCCGAGCATCAAACTGGTGAACACGGTGTTCGTCGAGGCGTTCAAGGCGCGCGCTTCGGACATCCACGTGGAGCCGCTGGCCAAAGCGTTTCGGTTGCGGTATCGCATCGACGGCGTGCTGCACGAGATGAAATCGCCGCCCAAGCGGCTGCAGCCCTCGATCATCAGCCGCTTAAAGATCATGTCGAACATGTCGATCGCCGAGAAGCGCATCCCGCAGGACGGCCGCATCCAGACGCCGGTGGGCAAGAAGGTGATCGACCTCCGCGTTTCCTGCATTCCGACGAACCATGGCGAGAGCATCGTCATGCGTATCCTTGACAAGGAGGGGCTGAAGCTGGGCTTGGCGGAGTTGGGGTTTTTCTCCGACGATCAACAGACGTTCGAGCGATTGATCGGCCTGCCGGACGGGATTCTGTTGGTGACGGGGCCGACGGGTTCCGGCAAGACGACGACGCTGTATTCCTGTCTGAACTACATCAATCGGCCGGATCGCAAGATCATCACGGTGGAGGATCCGGTCGAATACGTGCTGGCCGGCATCAACCAGGTGCAGGTCAGCGAGGCGGTGGGATTGTCGTTCGCGGCATCGTTGCGGTCGATCCTCCGGCAAGCGCCGAACGTGATCATGATCGGTGAGATTCGCGACTTGGAGACGGCGACGATCGCGATCAACGCGTCGCTGACGGGTCACTTGGTGTTTTCGACGCTGCACACGAACGACGCGCCGAGCGCGGTCACCCGCTTGATCGACATCGGGGTCAAGCCGTTTCTCGTGGCGTCGTCCACCCGGGCATTGATGGCGCAGCGGCTGGTGCGGCGCGTGTGCCGGCGCTGCGGCACCGCGTACGTGCCAACGGAAGCGGAGATGCGGGCGTTGACCATCGACCCGCAGGGTTCTTCCGGGGCGACGTTCCTCAAGGGCAAAGGCTGCAGCGAGTGCAACAAGACCGGCTATCGCGGCCGGTTCGGCATTTTTGAAGTCTTCGTGATCGATGACGAGGCGCGGAAATTGATCTACGACAAAGTGTCGTCGTCGGTGCTGCGCGCGCGGGCCCGCGAGATGGGCATGCGGACGCTGCGCGAGGACGGCGCCCGCAAGGTCTTGGCCGGTTTGACCACGCCGGAGGAAGTCATCCGCGCGACGATGGGCGACGAGTCGTGAGCGCCCAGCGAAATCGCGTTGTGTCCGAACGAACAGGCAACCCATCGTGGATGATGAATTGCAGACTCGACTTGCCCGACCTCTGAACCGTAACTAAGCGCGCTGTATGGCCTACTCGATGTCCGATTTGTTGCAGTTGACGGTGTCCGAAGGCGCCTCGGACTTGCATATCCGCGTGGGCTCGCCGCCGGTGATCCGCCTGCACGGCGTGTTGCACCGCGTGGAAGGACCGGTGTTGAAGCCCGAGCATACCGAGGAGTTGATGCGCAGCATCACGTCCGAGGAGAACATCCAACACGTGCGCGAACGTGGTGGGGCGGACTTCGGGTTTGCCTTCGGTGAGTTGGCCCGGTTCCGCGTCAGCGTGTTTAAGGAGAGGGGTAATTTCGGGGTCGTCGCCCGCCAGATCCCCACCAAGATGCTGACGTTGGAACAGATCGGCCTGCCCGCCTCCGTGCGCGAGTTGCTTTATAAACCGCGCGGACTGGTCCTGGTGACCGGGCCGACGGGGTCAGGCAAGACGACGACCCTGGCGTCGATGATCAACGTCATCAACGAAGAACGTGACGACGCGCACATCGTGACGGTCGAGGATCCGATCGAGTATTATCACAAGCACAAGAAGTCCCTCATCACGCAGCGCGAGGTCAACGTCGATGTCCCGAACTTCGCCGAGGCGTTGCGCCGGACGCTGCGGCAGGACCCGGACGTGGTGCTGGTGGGTGAAATGCGCGACCTGGAGACGATCGACGCGGCGATCACGGCCGCGGAGACGGGGCACTTGGTCTTCGGCACGTTGCACACCACGGGCGCGGCGAAGACCATTGACCGTATCACCAACGCGTTTCCGGCGAGCCAACAGGAACAGATTCGCATCCAGCTTTCCACCGTGTTGCAGGCGGTGATTTCGCAGTTGCTCCTGCCGCGCTGCGACAAGCCGGGGCGCGTGGCCATTTTTGAGATCATGATCAATACGGCGTCGATCAGCGCGCTGATTCGCGACAACAAAACCTTCCGCATCAACTCGGATATTCAGACCGGCGCCAAGTACGGCATGGTCACGTTGGACAGTTTTCTCATCGAAAAGTACATGGCGGGCATGATTTCGCAGGAGGAAGTCATCACGAAAGCGCAGGACTCCACGAGCATCATCCAGAAACTGCAGGAACTGGAGGCGGGCCGCACCGAGGCCGCGGTCGCGCACGGTTAAACTTATGTCGGACATTGTCAGCCACCCCTTGCTCGCGCTGATCAAAGAGCGCAGCTTGGTGGACGATTTGCAGATCGAGGAGGTCGTCCAGGAACACACGCGCACAGGCAAGCCCATCGGGCAAATCCTCCAGGACTTCAGCCTGGTGGACCTGGACACGCAGCTCCAGATCATCGCCGAGCACCTCGGCACGCAGGTCGTCGAGATTCGCGAGGCGGACTTGACGCCCGAGGTGTTGAAGGTGGTGCCGGCCGCGACGGCCCGGATGCAGCAATGCCTGCCGGTGGCGGTGTTCGGCTCGACGGTGCAAGTGGCCCTGGCGGACCCGCTCAATCCGGGGATTCTTGACGAGTTGAGTTTCGTCGTGGGGAAGGAACTCCAGGTGGTGGTCGCGGACCCAGGGCAAATCCTGAAAGCTCTTAATCGATTCTATGCGGAGGAGAGCGAAGGCTTCGCCGACATTCTCAAGGAACTGGGGGAGGACTCGGAGATCGCCAAGGAAGTGGAAGGCGTGGTGATTGGCGACAACGTCGCGGACCTGACGAACCTGGCGAACGAAGCGCCGATCATCAAGTTCGTGAACCTGGTGCTCTATCAGGCCGTGCAGGACCGCGCGAGCGACATTCACTTTGAGCCGTTCGAGGACGAGTTCAAAATCCGCTACCGTGTCGATGGCGCGCTCTACGAGATGACGCCGCCACCGAAACACCTCGCGCTGCCGGTCACGTCGCGGCTGAAGGTCATGGCGAACTTGAACATCTCGGAACGGCGCTTGCCCCAGGACGGTCGCATCGCCGTGAACATCGCCGGGCGGCAGGTGGACCTGCGCGTTTCGACGTTGCCGACGCAGTTCGGTGAATCGGTCGTGCTCCGCGTGCTCGACCGTTCGGCGGTGAAGATGGAACTCGAAGCGCTCGGCCTGCCGAAGTTCATTCTTGAGACGATGGACGAACTGATCCTGCAGCCCAACGGGATCATCATCGTCACGGGTCCAACCGGCTGCGGGAAGACGACGACGCTCTACTCGTGCCTGCGCAAGCTCAACACCATCGATTCCAAGTTGCTGACCTCCGAAGACCCGGTCGAGTACGACATCGAAGGCATCATGCAGGTGGCGATCAATGAAGGGGTGGGGATGACGTTCGCCCGCGCGCTGCGGGCGTTCCTGCGCCAGGACCCGGACATCATCATGGTGGGTGAAATGCGCGACCTGGAGACGGCCCAAGTCTCCATTCAGGCGTCGCTGACGGGCCACCTGGTGTTGACGACGCTGCACACGAACGACGCTCCAGGGGCCGTGACGCGCATGATCGATATGGGCGTGGAGCCGTTCTTGATCTCCTCAACGCTCACCGCGGTGTTGGCGCAACGGTTGGTCCGCACGATCTGCAAGAAGTGCCGCACGCCCTTTGAGCCGACGGAAAACCAGTTGTCATTGCTGAATCTCTCGCCGCATGACATCGGCGACAAAGTGTTTTACTACGGGCGCGGCTGCTCCAACTGCAACGACACCGGGTATCGCGGCCGCAAAGGCATCTTTGAATTGCTCCGCATCTCGGAGCCGATCCGGGCGCTGATCAACGAGCGGGCGCCCACGGTGGTGATTCGCCAGAAGGCGATCGAGTTGGGCATGGTCACTTTGCGCGAGGATGGCTTGCGCGGTATCTTCGACGGCTTGACTACCGTTGAAGAAGTCTTGAAATACACCTAACCAAAGGTTCGTTATGCCGAAATTCAGTTATGTTGCGATGGACTCCCGTGGCAAGGAGACCAAAGGCTCGCTGGACGTCGCCAGCCAAAACGAGGCCATCGGCCGCCTGAAGGAAATGGGCTTCTTCCCCACGAAGGTGGTGGAGACGGACAAGGATAAGGGCAAGGCCAACAAGAAAGCCCAGCCCGCCGCGAAAGGCGGGGCGCCCAAGAAAGGGGCCAAGCGGAGCCTCAACATCACCATCCCCGGCTTTGGCGGCAAGGTGAAGACGAAGATACTCACGGTGTTCACCCGGCAGCTCGCCACGCTGGTGGACGCCGGCCTGCCGCTGCTGCGCGGCCTGCGGGTGTTGGAAAAGCAGGAAAAAAACGCGGTGCTCCGGCGCGTCATCAATCAACTCGCACTTTCGATTGAGGGGGGCAGCACTTTTTCCGAGGCGCTGGCGCAGCATCCCAAGATTTTCAACCGGCTGTTCGTGAACATGGTCAAGGCGGGCGAACTGGGCGGCGTGTTGGAGGTGGTGCTCAACCGCTTGTCGGAATTCATGGAGAAGGCGCAGAAGATCAAAGGCAAAGTCGTCGCCGCCATGTTTTACCCGTGCGCGGTCATGACGGTGGCCGTGGTCATCCTGGGCGTGTTGATGGTGTTCGTCGTGCCGAAGTTCAAGCAGATCTTTGCCGACATGCTTGAGGGCCGCGGTTTGCCGGCGTTTACCCAGTTCATTCTGGGGATCAGTGACGCCATCTCGCATCACATCTTTCAGACGATGGGTGTGGTGATCGCCGTCATCGTGCTGTTCAAAATCCTCGTCGCCACCAAGATGGGTCGGAGACTCTTCGACAGAGTGAAACTGAACTTCCCGGTCCTCGGTCCGGTGATTACCAAGGTCGCGATCTCGCGGTTCACGCGGACGCTCGGCACGTTGGTGAGCAGCGGCGTGCCCATTCTCCAGGCGCTCACCATCGTCAAGGAAACCGCGGGCAATGTCGTCGTCAGCGAAGCCGTCGGCGCCGTCCACGAGAGCGTCAAGGAAGGCGAGACCATCACCGCGCCGCTGGAAAACTCAGGGGTCTTCCCGCCCATGGTGGTCAGCATGGTGGACGTCGGCGAACAGACCGGCGCGCTGCCCGAAATGTTGCTGAAAATCGCGGACACTTATGACGATGAGGTGGACAACGCCGTGGCCGCCATGACCTCGCTGCTGGAGCCGATCATGATCGTGTTCCTGGCCGTGGTCGTCGGCAGTATTGTGATTGCGTTGTTCCTGCCGTTGATTACCCTCATCGACCAGTTGGGCGATTCAGGCGGCGGGGGTCGCGATGGCGAATAATCAGCCGGACTCAGTTAGTGCAGGTGGCCATCGACTGAGCGTCGATGGCCACTTTGTTTTGCAGCATGCGAAAAGATTTGTTGACAACAAAAAGTTGCCAATGTAAATACATTGTAGTTACATTGCATTGGCGATGGAGTTACAAACGGTGAGCCGATGGAGTTCGACTGGAACATTTCGCCAATCGATTTTAGCCGTTCTTTGACACCGCAGGACATCGAAGAGTCCTTTGAAGATCCCTTTGCGGTGCGGTTGTTGCCGGACTCGCCCCGGTTTTCGGCGCAGGCCCGGTACTTCAATTTGGGGCGTTCGGCGACCGGTGTGGGGATCTTCAGTGTTTATCGGACGAACGGAAAGCAAATCCGGGTCATTTGCGCCCGGCCATTTTCCCCGGAAGAACAGTTCTTCCACCAGCGCAAGGTCAACCGGATGCTCGCGCCGTAGAATCCCCCGAGGCTGGCAAGACGGGGCAAGACTCTGCTCGGGGCACGGCAGCAGAAGGCAGGGAGGCGCTCCGAAGGTTCCACCGGGCGGTCGAAGTGCAGTTTGAGTTTGCCGACGAAGGCGCATGAACGCCATCACGAGTTGGGAAGAGGTCCCCTTGTTCGACAACGAACAAGCGGAAGCGGCATTTTGGGAAGAGAACCACTTGGACGTGCGGCTCATGGAATCGGCCGTGGCGAGCGGGACCGAGGTCTCGGAGTCGGTGACGATCACGCTGCGGATCGATCCGCGGATGCTGGCGAAACTAAAGCGGCTGGCCCGTTCGCGGTATCTGAATTACCAGAGCATGATGAAGCAATGGCTGAGCGAGCGGTTGGAACAGGAAATGCGAGAAAGATGAGGTCGGCCGGCGGCGCGACGAGCCAGTGGCAAAGACAATTGATCAAACGACGATGCGCGAGTTGAAGAACATCCACGAGTGGGGTGAGGCTGTTCCAGGCGGCTTCGGTCTAGGGACGGACCGCGCTGCTCGGATGAGCGTCCGACCCAAGCTGGCCTTCACGCTCATCGAGTTGCTGACAGTGATCGCGATCATGGGCTTGTTGGCGGGGCTGATCGTCGGCGGGGCCGGCCTGGCCAAGACCAAGAGCACGGAGTCAAGGATCCGGGGGGAGATGGAAAAGCTCGTCACTGCCATAGATGACTTCAAGGCCCACCACGGGTTCTATCCGCCGGACAATGTGGTGAGCCGGAACCCCTACATCATCGTGAACCCGGTGACGAACCAGCTCTTCTACGAACTGGTGGGGACGATTTACTTCACGTCGGACAACGAGTTCCAAACCGTCAAAAAAGACGAGATCGTGCGGGTGAACACGATCCAAAGATTCTTCAACACGGACGGCTTCGTCAACGCCGTCAAATCCACCGGCAACCAGGCTCAAGACGCGAAGAAGTTGAAGAACTTTCTGGGCGCGCTTAAACCCAGTCAGTTCGCGGAAGTCGCCTCGGGCGCGGATGACTTGGAGGTTCTCAAGGTTCCGGTGGACTGGCCGAGAGGCTGGCCGACGGAGCAGCACCCGGTGCCCAGCAAGCCGGGGCTGAACCCGTGGCGCTACGTTTCGACGAACCCGACCAACAACCCCGGCAGCTTCGATTTGTGGGCGGAGTTCGTGATCGGCAACGAAGTCAAAGTCATCTGCAACTGGCGCAAAGACACCGCACTGAAGAAAGACGTTTTCTGAACCGGACCCACGTTTATGAAAGCTCTCGACGAACATTCTGAGCACGCTGGCTTGGCCTGCGTCCGGTGGTCCACAACTGCGTGGCTGCCGGAGTTCAAGCTCGGCTTGGTGGCCCGCCCGGCGGTCGCGGACCCGCGAATTCGGCTCTTGCGGCTGGCCGCCGCGCGGTTTCTTCGCCGTCGCCGGCTTGACCCCCTCGAGGCGAGACGATGTTCCCGCCGCACCCGCCCGCAAAATCGGCGTCGGGCCGTCGCGCGCGGCCGGCGCATTTCACTTTCGCTCCGCAAATCCTTTCGCTCTGAACCTTTGGCCCTCGTTCATCTATGAGAAGATTAGTTACCCGGTCCGCGCCGGCTCGCCGCGGCTTCACGCTGATCGAGCTGTTGGTGGTGATCAGCATTATCGGCATCTTGGCGGCCATGCTCCTGCCGGCCTTGAGCCGGGCCAAGGTGCGTGCCCGGATCGCCCAGGCCCAAAACGACATGCAGGCGATCATCAACGGCGTGACCCAATACCAGGCCACGTACAGCCGTTATCCGTCGTCCCGGTCAGCGCGGGAGTCGCTCAATCCCCGGACTTGCCCGGACTTCACGTACGGCACCACTCACCGCACTGAAGACGGCGGAAGAACCTACCGGCTCCTGGGCAAGCGGTCGCAAGCCCTGCCCGAGGTCGGCAACACCGGCAACAACGACGAGACCCAGGCCAGCAACGCCGAGATCATCGAGATCCTCCGCGAACCGCTTTACTTCGGCCGGGATGTCCAGCGGACCCTCTACGGCGAGGCCCCGCACAACCCGCAACGGACCACCTTCCTCAACGCCAAGGAAGTCGGCAGTGTGACCCTGGGCGGCATCGGGCCGGACCGCGTCTTCCGCGATCCGTGGGCCAATCCCTACATCGTCACGCTCGACCTCAACTACGACGAGCAATGCCGCGACGGCTTCTATCGCAAGATCGCCGTGTCGCAGGCCAACGGCGGGGTCGGCCACAATGGTCTCTCCAGCCCGTCCGGTGGAAACAAGGACGACTTTGAGGCGCGCTCGCCGGTGATGGTCTGGTCGTTCGGGCCGGATGGAAAGATCAACGCCGGCGCGCGCGCCAACGTCGGCGAGAACCGCGACAACATCTTGAGTTGGAAATAGGCCTCGTGATGAAAGGGCTGGCGGTAAGAACGATTCGCAGCGGAGGGGACGAAGGCCTCCTCCCCGTGCCTGGCGGCGGGCCTCGGCTGGAAGGGTGCTCCGCCCGCCGCCAGACCGCCTTCACCCTGCTGGAGCTTCTGGTCGTCATTGCCATCATCGGCATTCTCTCCACGTTCGCCATCCCCGCCATTCGTGGCATCAGCCAGACCAACGCGATGACCGCCGCCAACCGGCAATTGCTTGACGACATCGCGCTGGCGCGGCTGCGGGCGATCAGCGGGCGGACGACCGTCTATCTGGTTTTCGTGCCGCCCAACAGCGCGCAGACGCCGCTCGTAGACCATGTCGGCGCGCTCACGAACGTCGCGCAGAAAAAACTCATGACCAACCTCCTGGGCAAGGCCTACAATTCTTACGCGTTGTTGGCCAAGCGCAGTCTGGGCGATCAGCCGGGTCGCGAGACGCCCCGCTACTTGCTCGAATGGCGCACCCTCCCCGAAGGCGTCTTCATCCGCCCGGAGAAATTCATACGGACCAACGAAGCGGTGTGGCGCACGCTCCAGCCCACCAACCGCCCGTTCGCTTATTTGAAACTGCCTTTCCCAACCGGCAAGAGTGCGAAGCTCGAGCTCCCCTGCATCACGATCAATCCCCAGGGCCAGATTCAATACGACGAAGGCCGCGTGCCCGTCCAGCCGGGCGAGGCGATCCCGCTGACGCGCGGGAGCATTTTCTTCGCGCGCGAAAGCTTCGGACAATTCACCACGCCGGACGTGGTCGACACCTTGGCGCGCAGCTACACGAACAACTACAACTTCATCCGCATCGACTGGTTGACCGGCCGCGCGCGGGTCGAGCGGCCGGAGTTGCTCCCATGAGGGTCACGCTCGCCAACCGCACCGTTCGGAGTTTCGTTCCTCGGCGCCGAGTTGCTGCGACTTCCGGCGCGCCTGACGGCTCGGGTCTCGGACCGGCTAAAGCCGGGACTCCAAACGACGCGGCCTTCACCATGGTCGAGATCGCCCTCTGCCTCGCGATCCTCGCCTTCGCCATGGTCGCGATCATCGGCGTGCTGCCCACCGGCCTGCGCGTGCAACGGGAAAACCGCGAAGAAACCATCATCAATCAGGACGGCAACTTCCTCCTCGAAGCGATCCGCGCCGGCTCGCGCGGCGTGGATGACCTGACGAACTACGTGGACTCGATCACGATCAGCAACCTGACCACGCGCACCAGGACGACGTTCGTCCGCGGCAAGGCGAACGACAACCTGAACACCGGCGCCAAGATCATCGGCCTGCTCAGCACGCCCAAACTGTCGGTCGAGTACTCCGGCGGTCCCGTCGTGTTCGTCGCCACGCGGACCAACACGAACATCGTCACTGCGCGCATCCGCGCGCTGAACGGCGCCGCGGCCGAGAAAACCCCCAGCACCAACGACGATGACCTGACGTTCACTTACCTGGTGACCTCCGAGATCGTGCCGGTGGCGCCGGCTTTTCTGCGCGAGCAGGTCGAGTACAACGCCGGGATCCTGACGCCGGACCAGCAATTGGCCCGCTCGAACCTCTGGCAAAAGCTCCGCAGCTACCAGGCGAACTGCCACGAGCTGCGGTTGACCTTGCAGTACCCGCTCATCGTCGGCGTGAACAATACCATCGTCGGCAACAATCAAAAAAGCTTCCGCACCTTGATCGGCGGACGGCTCGTCAGCACCAACGATCCGAACCTGCGAACGGCGCTCTACTTTTTCGCGCCCTCCACCTTCGTCCAGCTCACCAACGTCCTGACGCCGCGCTTTTGACACCATGTTGACCTGGCGTTTGCTTCATTCTCCCCGCGGCGGGCGTGGCCGGCTGGCCTTCACGCTGACGGAACTGCTCGTCGCGGTGACGTTGATGAGCCTGATCATCTTCGCCCTCTACTCGATGTTCAACCAGACCCAGAAGGCCCTCCGCAGCAACGTCACCCAGGTGGACGTGCTCGAGTCGGCCCGCGCTGCGCTCGAACTGCTCACCCGCGACGTCGAGCAAGCGACCTACTCGGCCGTCCCCGGCACGACGAATCTTTACGCGCTGAATTCCTTCAACGACAAGCCGACCTACCAGCAACTGAACGACCGGACGCCGCGCACGAACTACTTCCAAGAACTCTTCTTCCTGACGCGCTCCAACAACTACGCCTGGATCGCCCACGGCTACTTCGTCGCCTCGCTCACGAACCCCGCCGCGCGCGTCGGCGAACTCGGCGTGGGCACGCTCTACCGCTTCTCCGCGCCGCTGCGGCGGACCATCGATCCGGTGAACTGGACCACGAACCGGCTGGACACGAACTCCCTCCGCGACACGTTGCGCCTGTTCCAGAAGGTCAAGACCGACACGACCTACGGTCCAACAAACATCTACACCTACCCGCTCCTTAGCGGCGTGACGCACGCGCGCTGGCTGCCGTTCGACAAGAACGGACGCCTCATGACCTATCGCGATTTCGATCTCTACCGCGGGGTCTGGCTGCAGGAAGAAGCGGCGGTCCCCCGGGAAACGAAGTTCGCGTTCACGAACGCCAACCCGGCCAAGGTCAGCAAGGATTTTCTCGCGCACGCGACCAACCCGCTGCCCGCCTGCCTCGAGTTGGAGCTGGCGACGCTCGAAGCCGACGTCGTCGAGCAACTCAAGTCGATGGGTTCGCCGCAGCTTGCGCGCAACTTCTTCACCAACCAGATCGGTCGCGTCCACTTGTTCCGGCAGCGCCTCCCGATTCGCACGGTCCCTCGATGAAGCCAACCTCACAACGCGGAATCGCGCTGGTCGTCACGCTGGTCATGCTGGCCGTGGTGACCTTCATGGCGGTGGTGTTTCTCGCCGTCAGCCGCCGCGAGCGCGTGGCCGTCACCGCCAGCGTCGAGCAAGGCGACGCGAGGCTCTCCGCCGATGCCGCCTTCGCGCGCGCGCAGGCTGACATCATGGCGCAGTTGCTTTCACGCAGCAACCTGCTCAGCTACGACCTGATCGTCTCGACGAATTACTTCAGCCGCGGTGGCTACAATCCGGCGGTTCGGGCGAATCCGACCAACGTCAATTACGATTTCCGCGTCGGCGGCGCGCCGCTTAGCACGGGCGAGCGGCTGCAAAACGCGGCCAACCTGTTCTACGACCCGCGCCCGCCCGTGTACATCGGAACCAACGGCCCGAACTCCGCGCCGGAGTTCCGTTTTTACCTCGACCTCAACCGCAATGGCCGCTTCGACTCGAATGGCGTGCTGCCGGTGATCAACAAGGCCGGGAAGTTTTTCGATACGAACAACACCGAGTACTCCACGGTGCCTTTCCCAGCCGTGCCGAATCTGGTCAGCAACTACTTCGTCGGCGACCCCGAGTGGATCGGCCAGTTGGAATATCCAGACAAGCCCCATTCCGCGACGAACAAATTTGTTGCCCGCTACGCCTACCTCGTCGTCCCGGAGGGCAAGTGTCTGGATTTGAATTTCATGGGCAACTCGGCCAAGCGGCTCGGGTCGGGGATCGAAAGCTTCTTCCGCAACCAGGGTGTCGGGCCGTGGGAGTTAAATCTGGCGGCGTTCCTGCGCGACCTGAACACCAACGCCTGGGCGGAGAACGGCTTCGGTTACGAATACATCACCGCGTTGAATACCGCGAGCCGCGGGCTGGCCTTCGAGGATTCGCTGACCTTGCTCCGGCATCGCTACAACGGCACCTATGCGAACCTGGCGTCGGTGCAGAACTTGTTCGGCCTCGTCGGCGCCGAATTCTTCCGGACCAACCTGTTCGACGACTACGCCGACGGCCCGTTCGTGATGGGCTCGCTCTCGCTGACCAACGACAATGAGGTCCCGGACATCACGAAGCTACCGTGGCCAGGCGCGGACAACCCGCGGACCTTCTTCCATCCGCAGGGACTTTTCAGCCTCGCCAGCAGTTCGGCCAGCTTCAGCAACCTCACCGCGCGGTTGAACCTGCAATCATTGCGCGACACCAACGCCTCCTACGACCGCTACACCTTCTATCGTTTGCTGGGGCAGTTGGGTATGGACTCCGCCCCGGCGCTCACGCACAAGCTCTACTTCGCCTACCCGGAAATCACCAACAGCGTCGAGATCGTCACCAACAAGATCAACCTCAATTGGAAGAAGCTCGCGGACCCGCAAAACCTCGATGACAACTTCGAGGCCTGGGAGCCAACCAACTTCTTCCACGTCACGGCGGACCGCTTGCTCAGGGGCAGCTTCCTCACCGTGACCAACACGAACTTCTTCAGCCGGGCCTTGTTCCCGAGCTACCATTTGATCGGCGACACGCCGGTGCGGACGAACATCTCGATCACCAACATCCAGGTCTGGCACGTAACGAACACACCCGTCGGCTACCTCTACACCAACAGCGAATACACGGCTTCGGTGCATCGGCTGCTGCAACTCGCCGCGAACATTTCCGACGCCAGTGTGGCGCACTCGAATCCACGCATGCAGACGCCGGCGCCGCCCTTTTACCCTTCGGTGTTCCGGCCGCGTTTCGCCGTGACGAGCACGAACGTGGTCATCACGGGCTATGTGGACGTGAAGGAGACGGAGACCGACATCCAACTCAAGCGACCCTGGTGGGACCTCGAGAACCCAGCCGAGCGCGCCCAGCTCGCCTCGCGGCCGGACGATAACGTCTGGGGCGTGCCGTGGATCATCGGCGCGAAGAAAGGCTACCCGAATTTCAACGAGTTCTCGCTTCAGTCCTACGTCCAGGTCACGCGCAAGCTGCAAGTCACCAAGCCGTCCGCGCTGGACAAAAACCCGCGGAGCTGGGTCACGAACCAGATGTACCTGCTGAGCATCTCCAACGTGTTCGGCGTCGAGGCCTGGAACTCCTACACGAACCAACTCGGCTACCCGCGCCCGTTGGAGATGCAGATCGAAGCGCGCTTCACCCTGCTGCTGACGAACACAAACCGCGTGCTGCTCTTCACCAACTTCATCGCGGGTGTGACGAACCAATACACCCTCGGGGAATGGAAGGGCTCGCCGAACCCGAACTACCCCTTGAGCTATCGTGTGCCGCTGCTCACGAACAAGCTCACCCTGCCCGACTCGGCTTACTACTTCAACTCGCCGCAAAGCACCTTCGTCGCGATCCCGAATAACTTCGGCTTCGAACGCAACATCGGTTTCCCGGTGCCGGAGTGGGGCCTGGTCGTCAGCAACAGCCTCCGCTACGTCCTCCTCGACCGGGTCTCGCGCCAGGTCGTGGATTTCGTGAACCTCACGCGCCTGACCAACGGCGTGAACATCACCCACGAGTTGATCGGCAGGACGCAGGTCGACGAAGCCTCCGCGCCCGGCAGCATGTGGCTGACGAACCGCCCGGCCAATTCGTTCAACGTCCGCGTGCCGACCTTCGGCCACATCAACCAGGCGCTCGGCTCGCTGGGCGAACCCGTCCTCGGCGGCCAGCCGCTCGG
>ORMF011058053.1_pt1 | contig 19852 bp, 17 predicted proteins | sample 1779871 | NCBI WGS metagenome assembly ORMF01 (sample SAMEA104232316, study PRJEB22302) | groundwater metagenome | biome: forest; feature: aquifer; material: groundwater | place: USA | collected 2011-08-07 | depth 5.4 m | reverse complement strand
CACGCCGCTCAATGACCCCGACATGTTCCGCGCCGCGCGGCTCCTGCTGCTGAACAAGGGCGACCTGCTGCCGCACCTGTCTTTCGACATTGAACACGCCGAGAGCCACGCCCGCCGCGCCAATCCTGACATCCGCATCATCCGCATCTCGGCGACCAGCGGCGAAGGCATGAATGACTGGACGGCCTGGCTGGATGCACAACGCAAAACGATCACAAAACAGACTTGATGCGCCATGCACACGCATGACACCCACCCATTTTCTTACGACGTAGAGGAAGCCAATTTCGACGAGCGCGTGGTCGCCTGTTCGCAGGACACCCCCATCCTGCTCGACATCGGCGCGGAGTGGTGTGCGCCGTGCAATGTGCTCGGCCCGCGTCTGGAAAAGCTGGCGAAAGAATACGGCGGCAAATTCATGCTGGCTAAAGTGGATGCCGACGAGAACATGCGCATCGCCGGAAAGCACAAAGTGCGCGGCTTTCCGACAGTCATCGCGTACAGCCGCGGCCGGGAGTTCGACCGTTTCCACAGCGCGCAGCCGGACCACTTCCTGCGCCAGTTCATCGACAAGCTGATTGCCCACCACCAGTCCAACGCATGATCCACCCCGGCTGCGTCGAACACGTCATCCGCCTGCCCCGCGCAGTCAAACCCGTGCTGGCGATGGGCGCATGGTTCAAGAACACCCTGTGCATCGCATCCGGACAAGAGGCGTTAGTCAGCAAGAGTGTAGGCGACCTCGATAGCCCGGATGCCTGCCGCGCCCATGTGGATACGGCCCGCGCGCTGCTGGACTGGCTGGGAGAAAAACCGGCAGTCATTGCGCATGACCTGCACCCGGATTTTCATTCGACCCGCTTTGCCGCGCAGCTTGCGGCAGAACTGGATGTGCCGCTCATTGCCGTGCAGCATCACCACGCGCACATCGCGGCACTGGCTGCCGAATATCGGATAGATGAGCCGGTGCTGGGTCTTGCATTGGATGGCGTCGGCCTCGGCAGCGACGGCAGTGCATGGGGCGGGGAATTGCTGCGGGTTACCAGAACGGGATTTCAGCGCCTCGGTCATTTGCGTCCGCTGCCGTTGCCGGGTGGTGACCGCGCCGCGCGCGAGCCTTGGCGCATGGCGGCGGCGGTGCTGCATGAACTTGGGCGCAATGAAGAGATTGCCCGGCGCTTTGCCGGTGAGCCCGCTGCGGCAACGGTGGCGACGATGCTGGTGCGCGGCCTGAACTGTCCGCGCACCTCCAGCACGGGGCGCGTGTTCGATGCCGCCGCCGGACTGCTCGGCCTGTGCCTCAAGATGGAATTCGAGGCGCAGGCCGCCATCGCGCTGGAGCAGGCGGCAACGCATTACATTGCCGCGCATGGCATGCCGCAGCCATTGGCGAACGGCTGGCATATTGATCAAACAGGCCAGCTTGACCTGCTGCCGGTATTCGCGCACCTTGCCGATATCTCCGATGCGGAGTACGGCGCGGCGGTTTTCCATGCCACGCTGGTCGCCGCACTCGCCGATTGGGCGGAGCAGACGGCACAACACAGCGGAATAAAAACCATTGCCTGCGGCGGCGGGTGTTTTTTCAATAAATTGCTATCGGCGGGTTTGCGCGAACGGCTTGATGGCGCAGGCTTGAAAATGCTCACGGCAAAGCTGGTGCAGCCGGGCGACACGGCCATTGCGCTGGGCCAGGCGTGGGTGGCTGCACAGCTTGTTTTATACTAAAAAACGGTTGCCCCTTGATGACCGGGGCATCACTCAACAGGATGAAAAACTGGTAGCATGAAGCTCGTCCCTTGGAAAATGAAATACAAAGGGGAACCCCGTTACAAATACATTTGAAGTTCGATTTATAAGGAATTGCAATGCGTAAAGTTGTTTTGATGATGTTGCTGGCTGTTGTGAGCAATAGTGCGATGGCGGAATGGGTAGGTGTTGCCAGCAATAAATACACTGCCATCTATGTCGATCCCGCCTCCATTCAAAGATCGGGCAATATGTCGAAGATGTGGATTCTGACTGACTACAAGACGGCCAATAAGGACATGGGTGAGGCATATCTGTCGACGAAGGATCAAAATGAATATGACTGCAAGGAAGTGAAAGTGAGAAGGCGCGCTTCCTCCCAGCACTCCAAGAATATGGGCGGCGGCAAGGTGGTTTATAGCGACTCTTATACTACCAGGTGGAAGCCGGTCCCGCCTGACAGCGGCATCGAAATTTTGTGGAAATTCGCCTGTTTGAAAAAGTAGGCGTTTGTGATTTCCTCGCGGATTGTCGTTGGAGCCAGCCTTGCGCTGGCTCTTTCTTTTTCTGCATGGGCATTTGATCTGCCCGACGGCGACACTCGGCACCAAACTGATTGTCTGGTTTGTGTGGCGAGTTCAAATTCAGAATTCGAGTTATGTCTGGCTCCCCGGCTCAGGCAAATCCGGGCACTGGATTTTCACGGTTCCAATTTGACATTGGCGCGCCATTGAAGTCGGCGCCGCCTGGCAAATGAGATTGCATATTTCATTAGAGAGCTGTATAAATGCGAGCAGATATGGCGGTCGTTTTTTACTTAGGAGGCATTATGAAAAAACTTGTGATTTCTTTATTTATGATGATGAGCCTTGCCGTGTTTGCTGAAGCGTTTGCGTGTGACAGCACACATCCGGATGAAACATCCACAACACCTAGTTCTCCCGCTCCTGATTCTTCTTCCACTGCAAAATAGCCTAGAATATTGCAGGAGAGACGGTGGGGAATAATAGCGCTGTAACCCTGCGGTTGTTGAATTGCGCAACCGATTGACCCACTTGATTCGGATATTTGCATTTAACGGTACCACGCCTCGGTGAATGAAACCCATTGAGTTATACAACCAGAAAATTTCTTTGGTGGGTCATCCAATAATGCAAAGAACGGGTCAATCGGTAATACAATTCAACACCCTTTGCCCACCCCCCCTCCTTACTGCCCTCGGCTGGCCGGATCAACACCGGCAAAGGTGAGAAAATCGATCATGTGAAAGTCCTCAGGGTTGCCCGTCCTGGTGGGTAGCGTGGGTTGCCAGTGCGGCTGGACGTTCACATAGGAGTTCGGGTCAGTCTGGAGCAGACCAATGAACACCTCGCCAACGATTCTTCCGCCCACCGGCCCCAGATGCAAGCCATCCTCCATGAGCTCCGCTTCCTTGAGGATGTAGTACCAGAGCGGCGTGGAGACATCAAAGGACGGATGGATGTTGCGGAGCTCCGCCAGATCTTTTCTGCTCAGCACGGGTGCGCCCATTTGGCGGGCGATGGCTTGACCGGATGGCAGTTGCCAGTTCAGGTGCCGGAGCAGATTGCGCTGGGCAAGCGAGGTGGGCGGGTCGCCAGTCGGGATAGCCTGAAGCGGCAGGTTGAAGAGCGGAGTGGATATCTTCGTGTCGATCTTTTTGTTCGGTTTCAGCGCCCCGTCTCCGAAGTCGAAGAACGTCTGCCAGCCAATAAAGCGCCGCGGCGCCCTCGCTCCACCGCGCAGATCATTGGGATCGGGTTTCCCTTCCTGCGAGGGATCGAAGATCATCCCGAAAAAGGGCTGGCCACTGTCGCCTGCCAGGTTAGCCCGGTAGGAGGGCCGCACCATGCTGTGCCCAAAACGGTAGCCGACCTGGAACTCGACCGGGATGAACGCCTGGTTCTTGATGGGAGTGTAAAACTTACGCCCGTTCGCCAGGATATCGCTCACCATCGGCTGCCCCACGAAGAGCGGAAGGAATTCGTGGAGGATCATCCATTGGTAGTGCCAGGTGGTGAGCCGGCGGGCCTCACGGAATGCGTCATCGTTCGGGAGGGACGGGTTCCGGGATCTGACCAGATCCACCGCCTTGTTGTGAAAGAGGAGGAAGGCGGCGTGCAGGCCGGCGATTATCATGTGCTCATCGTTACGCGGGTCGGGGATGATCGCCGTGTTGTTTCCATCGCGGGGCAGATCCTCAAACAAGCCGCCACTTTCAATCCTGAACTTGATCTTGTCGTTCGGATCATACAGGGTTGGTGATCCGGCCGGCCCATCGCCGTAGACCGAATCGAGGTCGAAAGATGGACTGCGGGGATTCTGCGCAATCTCCGGGCGTGTGGGTTGTCCCAGCGGAGACGCAGGATCAAAGGTCATGTCGTGGTCCAGAAACTGGCCCATGAACGTGGAGCCTGCTGGGTGGGAGGGATTATTCGGGTTGTTAAGGCTGAGGAGCGGATCGGCAATGAGGTCTTTGGGCCCCGCACCCAGATTATCCTTGGCATCGATCAGACCGCCGGGCTTGCCCAGTTCCATTAGTGCCGCCCGCACAGTATCGTTTGGCGGAGCAAAGGGTGGCAGGTTCTGGAACATGCGGCCGAACCGGCCCGGCGGGGTACGCTCGGGCGATGCCGCCTGCGCTTCCCTCCCGGGGAAACCACCCACCATTGCAGCGACGATCGTAATTGCGGCAACGACGAAAAATGCCCTGTCAAAGCTCTTGAGAACCTGCTGATAACCAGCCCTTCTTGGGTGTTCGTAATGCAATTTTTGATTCATGAGCGTAACCCTCCAGATTGATACATATTACTGCTGTATCCCGGCATTTTGGAAGTCCTGCTTTCTGATTTGAATCCAAACCGGGGCGCCAACCAAAATTCCCCCGCACCTGCAGCTATCCGATATCGCGATGCTTGCACAAGTTCCTTGGCGTCCAGGCATGGGGCGTCTTGTGCACGAACTGATAGCGCGCGTAGTGGTAGCTCGGGTCGAAGCCATAGAAATTGCGGCGCATCTCGGCCAGCTCGGCTTCGCGGTACAGCACCAGAGGCCTGGTTGATTCTTCGCGCCGGCGCGTCTCGGTTTTGGCGGCGAGACGCCCTTCGTAATCCGGCATGGCGGACAATTCCAGGGCGCGCTGTTTCACTTCGCTGCGGAAAGATTCCATACCCGTTCCAAAACATGCATCCACGATGCCCATGCGCCGCGCCTGCTCCGCGCCGAGCGGAAGGCGGTTCTGCATGATGTCCTGCGCCTGCTCCGCGCCCACGCGTTTCGGCAGCGTATAGCTCCACAACTCCGAGCCATAGAGGTTGCCCATGTTCTTATAGTGCGGGTTGAGCACGATACCCGGCCTTGCCCATACCAGATCGGCAGCCAATGCCAGAAATGCGCCGCCTGCCCCGGCATTGCCCGCGAGCGCCGCGATGGTCAGATGGCTGGTGGTTCTGAGAATGGCCTCGGCCAGGTCATCCATGGCCTGAATATTGTTCCAGGATTCATCCGCCGGGCTTTCTGCCGCCTCTATCAGGTTGAGGTGTATCCCGTTCGACCAGAAGTCCTCGCCCCCCATCAGCACGATGACCCGTGTCGGGCGCGCGCAGGCCTTGCGGTAGGCATCGAGAAGCAGGCGGCATTGTGCGGTGGACATGGCGCCGTTGTAGAAATCGAAATACAGATAGCCGACACCCTCCGCCTCCTCATAGCTGGTACCGTCCGCGCCGGCATTATCCAATAGCGGAAGGCTCCCCGACTCGGCAGCAAAAGCAACGGGCGCCGGCAGCTTGAAGGTGTGCTCGCCGTCAGGCCTGCGCACGTGCCCGATGCGCACCGCGCCATCGCGCGTTGCCCTCACCACGCCGTGGCCGCGCCATCCCAGCAGGGCGCCCGGGCGGCCTGCCATGCCCGGCTCGGCATACGCATCGAAAAGAAAACAGGGCGAGCCAAACAGTTCATCGCGCACGCCGGGAAAACCATCCGCCGCATGAATCTTGCGCAGCACCGTATGCGTGTCGTCCGATTCCCAGTTTATTTTCCGGTCGGCTTGGCGCATGAGGGGATGTTCCTTTCCGCGCGCACCCGGCCATTGTTTCAGTGGGCAGGGTGAAAACCCTCCTTCGAGGTAACGCGCCACGGCCGTTTTGACCGCCCTGCTGGCCGCTTCCGTGACCTGGTTGCGATACAGGCTGCTTTTTTTCGCCAGACTCATCGGGAAGGTTTCCGCCGCCCAGATGTCGCCTCCGTCCATCACCGCATTCGCCCGCAACACGGTCACCCCCCATGCATTTTCTCCGCGCAGGATGGCCCAATCCAGCGCAGAAGGCCCGCGGTCTCCGACTATGCCCGGATGGATTACGAGACACACATTGTTCCTCCATACCGCATCAGGAATCGCGCGCTTGAGAAAAGGCGCCAGGATGATGTCCGGCTGATAAAGCGCGACCGCTTCCTCAGTCACGGAATCGGCAATGTCGAATTCGACGGAAACCTCGTGCCCCCCCTCCGCCAAGTCAACGAACAGGCGCTGAGTGAGGCTGTTGAAGCTGTGGGTCAGGAACAGGATGCGCACGTTAGCAAATTCGGGGGACTTATGATAAGTTGCTTCAAGTGTAGCAGCTCGGACTTTATCCGACAGCAAGGAGAACGGCTATGGGTTTGTTTGAAAAAATTCTTGGTCCAAAATCAAAATACGACAAGAGCCTGCCCTATACCTATGAAGCCAGGATGCGCATCCTTGAAGGAAGCGAGGAATTCAACTCCTACTTCTCGGACACGATATGCGGCCTGGTGGAATATCTGCACCAGAATGACATAACACCCGATGAGGTGCAGATTATCGAGATCTACCAGAAGCAGGAATCTCCGATAGATACCAGGCTTTTTACCACGCCCGACCAGCAGTGGCTTTTCAAGCCGGACATCTGCCGTTCGTTTGAGGAACATTACAAAGGGCACATACAGGATAACACCTGCTCGTTCAAAGACAGGGATGGCAAAGGCAGCGGCCCTTGATGGAATGCGCGCGATCAGCAGATTCTGGGCAGTTGTTCGCCGGAGAGCCAATCCACATTGCGGCGGCCGCCGAAGCGGGTTTTCATCTGCACGAAATGGTGCGGGTCGCTGTACACCGTGCCGATGATGGCAGACTCATGGCCGAGCGGGTGGGCACGCATGACAGCCAGCAGGCGTTCGACGTCAGCCGCTGCGCAGATGGCGACAAGCTTGCCCTCGTTGGCGATATACAGCGGATCGAAGCCCAGGAACTCGCAGGCTGCCTCCACCGCAGGGCGCACCGGAATGCTGGCTTCATCGAGCAGCATGCCGACACCCGATTGCTTCGCGATTTCGTTCAGAGTGGTCGCCAGGCCGCCGCGGGTCGGGTCGCGCATGACGCGAATATCCGCCCCGCTCGCCAGCATGTCCGCCACCAGGCCATGCAGCGCGGCGGTGTCCGATTCGATGGGCGCGTCGAAAGCGAGGTTCTCGCGCTTACTCATGATGGCCATGCCGTGATCGCCGATGGTGCCGGAAAGGAGAATGGCATCCCCCGGTCCCGCCCGGTCACCTGACAACGAAATTCCATCAGCGACCACGCCCACTCCTGTGGTGGTGATGAATATACCGTCACCCTTGCCCCGTTCCACCACCTTGGTATCCCCGGTCACCATGGCGACCCCTGCATCCCGCGCGGCATGCGCCATGGAATCCACGATGCGCTTCAGGTCCGCCAGCGGAAAACCTTCCTCCAGTACGAAGCCGGCGGCAAGCCACAGCGGACGTGCCCCCATCATGGCCAGATCGTTGACCGTGCCATGCACGGAAAGACAGCCGATATCGCCGCCGGGAAAGAACAGCGGAGAAACCACATGGGCATCGGTAGTCATGACCATGCGCCCGCTCCCCTGCGGGATCGGCAGCACGGCGCCATCGTTGCCCTGCGCGAGGTATTCGTTGGCGAATGCCGCGAGGAAAATCTCCTCGATCAGCTGCGCCATCGCCCGCCCGCCGCCGCCGTGGGAAAGGTCAATGCGCCCTTTGTGAATGTCCAGCGGACGGATGTAGTCTGGTTTGATGGTGCTCATACTGAAACCTATAAAAAATTGTCATTCCGGCGAAGGCCGGAATCCAGTCAATGAAAAAAACTCCCCCGCAACGCGGGGACAAAACCTAAAGGCATGTTAGATAAAATCGCTGGATTCCGGCCTTCGCCGGAATGACGAAATTGGAATTTTAGAGGCTCACAATAGATTGACGGCACTCATGCTGCAACGACCTCCGCATCCTTGAAACGTCCATAGGTGTAGTGCGCAGCGCAGGCTCCCTCCGAGGATACCATGCAGGAGCCCATCGGATTTTCCGGTGTGCAAACCGTGCCGAAAAGCTTGCACTCCGCCGGCTTCCTGATGCCGCGCAAAATGGCTCCGCATTCGCAGGCCCTGTTATCGGGAACCGATGCATAGCTTAAACCGAAGCGGCGCTCGGCATCGAATTCGGCATATTCCCGCCGGATCTTCAGCGCGGAATAAGGCACTTCGCCCAGCCCGCGCCATTCGAAGGTGCGCCGCAGCTCGAACAGCTCGGCCACCAGCGCCTGCGCCTTGCGGTTGCCCTCGCGCGTCACCGCGCGGGAGAATTCATTCTCCACTTCGGCGCGTCCCTCGTTGACCTGGCGGATGAGCATCAGGATGCTTTGCATCACATCCAGCGGCTCGAAGCCGGAGATGACGACGGGCTTGCGGTATTCCTGCGCAAAATGCTCATACGGTTGGGTGCCGATCACCGTGCTCACATGGGAAGGGCCGATGAAGCCATCCAGCGGCAAGGTGCCGTATTCCCTCACCTCGGGGGATTGCAGAATGTGCGTGATGGCGGATGGGGTCAGCACATGGTTGCACAGCACGCTGAGATTGCCGAGCCCTTCCGCCCTGGCCTGTTTGATCAGCATGGCAGTCGGCGGTGTTGTCGTCTCGAAGCCGATGGCGAAGAACACCACTTCGCGTTCTGGATTATCCCGTGCAATGTTCAGCACATCGACGGTCGAATAGATCATGCGGATGTCGCCGCCGCGCGCCTTCGCTTTCAGCAGGGAAAGCCCGTGTGATGCCGGCACGCGCAGGGTGTCGCCATAGCTGCACAGGATCACGCCCTGCTCCAGCGCCAGCCCGATGGCGAGATCAATGCGCCCGGTCGGCAGCACACAAACCGGGCAGCCCGGCCCGTGTATCATCCGGATATTGGATGGCAATAAATCCGCAATGCCGTAGCGGGAGATGGCATGGGTGTGTCCGCCGCAGAACTCCATGAAGCTGTAGCTGCGGCCCGTGTCCGCCGCCTGCGCAATCGCGCGAGCGATGCCCAGCGCCAACGCACCGTCGCGGAATTCGTCCACGTATTTCATTATGCGACTCCGGCAGCGGCCTGCATCTCGCCTATTTCCGCAAAGAGTTGCAGTGTTTTTTCCGCCTCTTCGGTATCCAGCTTGCTCAGGGCGTAGCCCGCGTGCATGATGACGTAGTCGCCGACCTGCACGTCTTCAACCATGGCCAGGGAGATTTCCCTGCGCACTCCGCCCAGGTCAACGACACCCAGTTCATGCTCCCGCAGTTCCACAATACAAACCGGCATTGCCAAGCACATCCGAGAATTCCTTTAGCTGGTTTTGTTCCACTTCCAAATCAGAAGGGGGTTAATGTAGGAGCAGGCCATGCCTGCGACAATCATGACTCGCGCGCACGGCGCGCTCCTGCAATAATATCGTTAACTGCGCAATAAACTTAGCCGTAGCCAAATTACTAAAACAGCTACGCCGCCGTAGTTTTAGTTTCGGCATAACGTGCTTCGCACGTTAGCCTCCAGTGACAACACGCTGCGCAGCAGCTTGTTGCGGCGTAGGCTCACCTGCAGCGCAGGTTACGCCGTAGCCAAACTACTAAAACAGCTACGCCGCCATAGTTTTAGTTTCGGCATAACGTGCTTCGCACGTTAGCCTCCACTGAAACTACTAAAACAGCTACGCCGCCATAGTTTTAGTTTCGGCATAACGTGCTTCGCACGTTAGCCTCCACTGAAACTACTAAAACAGCTTTGCTGTTTTAGTAGTTTTCACGCATGTAAATAAATTCATTCGCGCCTTTATACACGCCGAAGATGGCGCGCGCGGTCGGGTTCTGGTCATAGTTAACACCCGACCATTTACCCTGCAAATATGCCTTACTCGGAATTTCTGCGGCCAGATTAGCCGTAATGTCCGCAGTACATTTTGCCCCCGGCTTGGTAAGTTTCATATCTCCGAGGCCAGAGCTAAAACTGACGTTGCCGCTCACCGCAGTTGTACAACCAACCGGTGTTTTCACCAGCGCAATATTGGCCGACTGAAGCATGGTGCAGTTGTCGGCGCTGTTGGTCACGAATGCCGATGTCGTGGCATCCCAATATTGTGTTTGGGTCGGGATGGGCAAATCCAGCAATTCCGAGCCATGCGCATTGGCAAGTTTTAAGCGCCCATAACGGAATTCTTTTCCATTCGACGCACCGCCGCCATCGAAATCAATCCCGCTGCCCGTGCCATTAAACACCAGCGGCGTGGCCGTCGAAATGATGCCATTGTTGGCCACTGCATTTTCGCTGGCATCTGTCACGCTGATGGTGTCGGTGATGTTCGCGGTAAAGGCCGCCTGCGGTGTTGTGGTGTTGCGCAGGAAAGCCAGGATATTGCCGGAAGAGATAGCGATGGTCCCCGTGCCGGCACCGGGAGTTACGGTCGCGGCAGCGGTGGCGGCACTGGCATTGTCCCAACCCGGCGTGCTCGCCGGGGTAAGGGTATAGGCGTAACTTTCGGCCACACTGCTGCTGTTTCCGCCTCCCGTCCAACTGGTGGTGAACAGGCAGATATTGGGATCGGTGGTGCAGTCCTTGCTGAAGCTGGACGTGCCGCCTATCTTCCACAACGTTCCGCTGTAATTGACCGTGGTGCTACCGGCTGCGTTAAGCGCGGCAATTGTCGCCTGCGGCGCGGTCAGGTAGCCGAACGGCTGGCCGATGTAGGTGAACGTGCGGCGCGGCGCAGCGCCGGTACTGCATGCTGCGTCTGCAGCATTAAAGGTTTTGAATACCGGGGTAATCAACCCGGTGACATCGAAATGGTCCGGCACGAAGCGCCCGATTTCCACGCTCGCAGTCGCCGGCACCGTGCGCATCGCGGGAGATGAGCCGTCCACCGCATCCACACTCGCGTAGGTTGCATCCTCAAGCTGCAGGTTGAAAGTGCCCGCCTCGGAATAATTCGCGGTCGCATTCTCGCGCACCCCGCTGCCCGCAGCAGTCCATGAGCCCGCCGTAAAACTCAGCCCGCCGACGGTCGTGCAAAGTGTGCCGCAGGCGGGGAATCCCGCCACCGTGGTCGGAGTGCCGTCGTAATTCGTGGCTGTTGCCGGCAGCGGCGTCGCGCGCAACGTAAACGGAACAGGCGACAAGTCGGTGGCTGCCTTGTGCACATTGCCGCCGCTGGCTCCGGTATTGGCGAGCGTGCGGCCAGTACCCGCGGTTGCCCAGGTGGCATCGTGCGCCGTGATGGTGAGACTCGCGGGACGGATCGCAAAGCGGTCGGTGGAGCAACCTTCACCTGCTCCAACCAGGGTTTTCACGACGTGTACGCGCACGTCGCGGTAAGAATCGGCAGCCGTGAAGTTAACCGGGCTTATCACCCCCAGGTTGAAATTGACCAGTTGCGACGTGCCTGCAATCGGGTGCCATTGGCCGACAGCAGCACCGATTGGGCGGCATCCCGTAGCGGCATTCAACGCACCGGTATTATCCGACGAATCGAGCAATTCAACCGTGACGCCAGCCTGGGTGTATGTCGTGTCGACCGCATTTTTCGCAACATTGAGCCGGACCAGGCGCACACTCAAGGCGACACCGGATTGTTTGGTCTGCACCATGCCCAGCACCGCGCCTGCCGGGGTCGTGGTTTCAAACGCATTGAACTGGCCGGGCAGCGGGGTAAATCCGAAAAGCGGCTCACCGATGGCAATGTCGTTGGTGGTTGAGGTCAAATCGATATTCTGGGCGCGAGTACTGGTGGCAGCGGCGGTAACCAGCGTGGTTGGACTCCAGTACGTCCCGCTGTAGTCTTCAACGATGAAATTGGCTGTCGCCGCCCCCCCATCCACGTCTCCCGCGACAAACTTGAACGTGGCATCAACCGGCACAGCGGTGGTATTGATCGTGGCGGTCGTAAGCGACCAGTAACGGTTCACGCTCTTCGCCGCGTCAATCCCGGTGGTGGCGATCGGGGTGGTCACCTGCGGATGATCGGTCGGCGTCACGCAGGCGGTCACACTCCCCGCCGTGCTGGTGGTTCCAGTCGTGATTTCGACCGGTGTGTAGTTGGTGGCATCGCCCACCGGAAATTCATCCTGCCCGGCGACTGCACGGAAGTTGAGCGTCGCCGCAGCATTGAACATCTTGCGCAACGCCCCCTGCACATAGCTGGTGCTGCTGCCGCCGGTAATCGTGCCGGCTGCGGCCACGATGACCGGCACCTGGCTGGCACAGTCGGTGGCGCAGGCCGGACTGGTGCCGGAGGTAACGATGTCGCCGCTGGTGAGCGTCAGCGTGGCGTTGACGGTCGGAGAGGGTGTGCCGCACACGATGGACACATTGTTGCCAGCCGTCTTGTTGATCGTCAGGTTGTTGAACGTAGTCGCCACCGTCCCGCCCAGAGTTGAATTCGTGCCGTTGAACGTCACCGTGCCTGCACCCGCTGCCGCAGTAAACGTTCCGCTGTTGCTCCAGTTGCCGCCGACCGAGTGCAGGAAAGCGCCTGCGGTGAAGGTGTTCAGCGCATTGAGGGTAAAGTTGCCACCCACCGTGAGTGCCTGCGCGGCAGTGGCGCTGGTCGCGGCAGCACCGGACATGGTGAAATTGCCAGTGACCGTCATGGCGGTGGCAGGCATGGTCTTGATGCCGCTGCCGCTGAGCGTCAAGTGGTAATACGTGGCCGGAGCACCGGAGGGCACTTTTATTGTCTGGTTTCCCCCTCTGCTGTAGATCACCGTGTTGGAATTGGCATTCGCGGTAAGCACCCCTGTGGCCATCGGCGCTGCCGTCGACCCTGAATTGCTGTAATTCAGTGTGGAGTTCACCGCATTCACCCAGGTGGAACCGGCCACGGAGCCGTTGAGGGCGCCCGCGATAGTCACTGTGCTCGTGTTGTTGTTGGTGATTGTGATCGCTCCCGTTACCGTGACCGCGCCGTTGAAATTAATGGGACCCGCGCCACCGATAGCCTGACTGTTGGTATTGAACGTCTGCGTGGCCGTGCCGCCGTTGAAAGTGCCATCGTTGGTGATGCCGCCTCGAAAGACGATGGCTTCGTTTGCCGTGTTGGCCCAGGTGCCGCCGCCGTTGACCGTCACCAGGCCAATGAAGGTGGCGCTGCCGCCAGTCGATGTCTGGTCGATGGTGCCGGTATTGTTGACCGTGGTCGTGCCATTGACGGTCCAGTTGGAGCCGCCGACATTGAGCTTCCCCGAGTTGATGACCACGTTGCCCACGACAATGACGACATTGGCCGTGACGACGCTCGCGCCGGCGGTGGCGATGACGGCGGTATCGTTGGAGCCGGGCGTATTGGCCACCGGCCCGTTGCCGCCGGCGCAGCCCGTCCAGGTGGCCGGCGCATTCCAATTGCCGCCGGCAGCCGTGGAAGTGCAAATCACCGCATAGGCACCGCCGCTCCAGCTGCCCAACCCAACCAGCAACACGAGCCAAATGGTTGATTTGGCGAGTCTGCTCATGGCCCGCCCCGGCGCGCGGGTTTGCCCGACCACGCTATCCTTGCACACACTATTGCGCCACGTCGCATCCATGCGTCTTCTTTCCTTCTGATCGACTCGTCTGGCCCGGCCGCACTTTGCTATCCGTGCGGTCTGAGATTCTATTGTGCAATTGTAACCGTCATCTGCCGCTCGACGTAGTCCGGGGTTGCCACAGCGCCCTGAGTTGCGGTTGAAGTAACCTGGTATATCGTCACCGTTGCTCCCGCCTCCGAGGCTGCTGCGCTGCTGCATAAAACATTTACGCTAAAATCCGCCAGCGTATTCGTTAAGGCAACCGATGAGGAGGTCGGCCCCGGCTGACATGCGCCCGCAAATGTGCCGCCCGCCACGCCGCTCTGAATTATCTGATACGCACCCCACTCCATCCCGGCACGCGAAGCCTGATACGCGCGCGCGCCCATCACGTCCAGCGCCGAGCTCTGCTGCTGGACGGTAAAGAACGTCATCATCACCGCACCCAAACTTGCCAGCACCACCAAAAGAAAAATGGCCGTAATCAGGCTGAACCCGCGCTGTATGTTTTGCATTGTTTTCATGGCACGTTGCTCACGTGGGCGGAGCTATACAACGTGACTGTCTCACTACTCTCGGTAATACCCAGATTCATCGTCACCAGCCCTGAGCGCTGCGCCACCACATTGGCGTCGTAAATGAAACTGCAAGAGCTCACGTTTGTCGCAAGCAAGGCGGAGGTGCCGCCAGCTGGGGGGGCGGGTTGCCCCGCCAGAAACCCGTAATTCCAGTGGCGCCTGAGCGTGCCATTGGCTGCATCACAAGCGTAGGTAACCGGGCTTTGCGCTACCTGAAAACGGTGGGCGGGCGAATCGAACGGAAATTGCTTGCCGGCGATGGTCACGGTAGTTGCAGTATTGGACGAATAGGTAGTGCAATTGGGGCTGGCGGCACAATTGGCCGCCCCCGCTCCATTGTCATAAGCGCTCGCCCCGGTAATGCCCAGGTTGTACACCACGATGGAGTCCCCTGCTGCAAAAACCGGCATTGGCCCAATCACATCAAACGAACTGTCGGAAATGGTGAAGTCCAGCATGTTGCCTGGTGTATCCACACGATAGCGCCCGCCGCCGCTGGTGGGAATAAATTCCAGGTAGCACGCAGCCACACCGTTGCAGGCACCGCTCACGCGCACGCTGTTCGGCAGCGCCAGACGCAGATCGCGCCCAATGCGGCGCAAGGCGGAGTCGGCAATGTCCGTCATCTCAGCGCGGCGCGCGCTATCCACATACCCCTGCACCGGCGCTCTGATGAATATCGCCACCATGCCCCCGATGATGCCGGTGATGATGATCACCATGATCATCTCGACCAGAGTGAAGCCTTGCTGACGAGAAGAGTGAAGGGTACGCATCATCTCAATCATCATGGCAAATTATTCGGCGCATAGCGGGTGCGGTAGCCATCCAGTACCACTGTGGTGTTACCGGGGCCAGTCGCCGTGACAGTGATGCGCAATGCGGCATCATCCGTAGGCAGCCCCAAAGCTGTTCCCGCACGGTTAATGTCCACTTTTGCGGTGTAGCCGTTCAAAGCTGTACCGCCCGGGTTGTTGCCGATAATATCCTTGATGCCCCCAGCACCGGTACTATCGCACCCCGCATTGGCAATACCCGTATTCATCTGACAGCCGCCGTAGTCGGCCACATTGTCGAAAGGGTCGGTAGTGGAATAGCGCGTTTCGCTGGCAGGCGTAGGCGATGTCAGCGCGCCTCCTCCTTTGTTCTGATCATTCGCTCCGCCAGCGCCGCCTGTGCAGCCCGCTGCGCTGGTTGCCGTCACCGCACTTGCATCACCCGGGTCGCAATAGGTGAACGGCATCAGTTCCACCTCTTCCAGCAGCGATTCGGCGATCGCCAGTGCCTGCTTGCGCACCAGCGTATCGGCGCTGTGCCCGATGACCTGGTTCATCACCAGCAGGACACCCGTCACGGCGACGCTGATGATGACGATGAACATGACGAGTTCGATCAGGCTGACGCCATGCTGACGTGAAGAGTGAAGGGTAAAGGGTGAAAGGGCGGTTTTGTCATTCCCGCGCAGGCGGGAATCCAGCCGGGTTTTTATAAAACTGGATTCCCGCCTGCGCGGGAATGACGGCTTATTAAACCGGTTAATGCACATAACCAGTTTCCGCCTCGACGCTGATGGAAGCAGCATAACCGCTCACCGTGAAGGGCGGCGGTGCTGCACTGGGCCTGCCCAGCGCATCAAAATTAAATGCCGCCGGAGTGGCCGCGAATGATGCGTTGCTGCTGGAAACCGAATAAGGAGACTGCCCTGTCGGGCCCGTGAGATTGGTGCCGCAGGCAGCAGTCGCACCGGTGGTCAGGGTAACGCTGTTCGCGGCGAACGCAACACACACAAAACGGTGCTGCGCGATGGCAGTCTTCTGTGCATAGCGCAGGCTGGCAATAACCTGATCGTAGAAGCCGCGACTATCGAACACGTTGCGGTCAAAAAAGCGCGGGGCGGCAAAGGTGGCAAGAATACCGGCAATCACGATGATCGTGATGAGTTCGACTATGGTATAGCCGGGCATCCGGTTAACAACCACCCTGTGCGATCTATTCATTCCCGATCCGCCACCGTAAAGAAAAAGGGGCGGGAAAAATTCCCGCCCCCATTATGCTACTCAACCCTTATTAGCAGTTCGTGCGTGCAGGAGCCGCACTGGTTGTTGGAGGATTGCCCACAGCAGAAGCAGCGGTATAGGTAATGGCGCATCCAGCATATCCAGTATCAGCAGCGACAGTCAATACAGAGGTGCTGAGCGCACCGCCTCCCGTCAGGCTGTAATCGGCCAGGCCGCCTGCTGCAACGCCGATGCCAGCCGCATCTGCCGTTGGATAACCGTTAATCATGGTTACGGCTGCGCCCTCCATGGTCACGGCTGAAGCCGGATTGAGGTTCTGCACCAACTGCAAGGCATGCGCCAAAGCCGCTCCTGACTGCACCGAAGCGCGGCCGCCATTGATTTTGGCCAAACGCGCATCAGTCTGCAAGTCAGCAAACCTGGGCAACGCAGTCGCCGCCAGGATGCCCAGAATCACGATCACCACGATCAACTCAATCAGGGTAAAACCTTGTTGTTGTTTCATCTTTAAACTCTCCTTAAGTTCTGTTGAGGCCTGTCCTGAACCCCGCCGAAAGGCCGCAGCCCGTTAAACATCACACTTCCAAACCCCGTGCCGCATTGCTAAACCGGATGGTATGGGCCGGATTGGGAACACGGCACACCAAACCCCCGCCTGACTCGCGCATTCTAACCAACCAGCCGGATTTTGCAATAAATATTTTGCGACGCGCAACTATAGTTACGGTGGCGGTTTTGCGAGCGCGAACAGCCAGTTCCGGTTATCGGAGGCATCTTAATCAAACCAGTGATACGGCATAGTCGGCTCGAACAGGACGCCGGCTAATTCCTTGGAAGTTTTGCCGGGTGCACCCAAGGCGGGGTCATACATCAGGTTGGCCCGGTAACGTATCCATTTTTGCCCATCCTTGCCGGGAATAAAATGACTGGCGCGATCAAGCACGTAGACCAATTCACGCGTCTTCAGGTCGAACACCCAATTCCCCGGAGCGACCGAACGCGGTGTCGGGTCATAAAACTCGCCTGAATAATTGCGCGGCTGTATTGCCAGCCATCTCATCGGGTTGTCCGTTGTCAGCGCGGTGACTTCTGATTCCATGCCGCGCACCAGCAAGCGCCCATACTGCATGACCAGCGCACCCTGTATCGCACTTGCCACCCCGACCATCGCCGCTTTTTCTGCCTGCTCCTGATAAAGCCATACGCGGTTGAGGAGTGTCCCGGCAAGAACTGAAAGAACGGCGATAACCACGATCAACTCAATCAGGGTGAAACCTTTTGAGGATTGTGGTTTGCGGATTGCGGATTGCGGATTCTGGACTGAGAATCCAAGATTAAAAGGGATACAGTAAGAAGCTGGGGATTGATAACCAGCCACTTGGTTGCCGTCTTTCAGGTGCCCGGCCAAAAGTTCTTCGGCTGGCAACCTAGTGGAATGGCTATAACCAATGACTTGCCCAGCGTATTTTGCTGGGTTAGTCAGATGGCTAGTAGTTGCATCAGTAGTTTCACCAGTTAAATCTGTGACACGATGCACCCTGCCTCGCTCCGAAATCCACAATCCGCAATCCGCAATCCTCATTTATGCAACGCCGCCTTGCCCAAATCCCAAATCGGCAGGAAGACGCCCAGCGCCAGGATCAGCACCAGGATGCCCAGCGCGATGATCATGATGGGTTCGATCTGCTGGCTGAGTGTCTTCACTTCGTATTCCACCTCGCTCTCGTACATTCCGGCAACCTCAAACATCAGGCCGTCCATATCGCCGGTTTCCTCGCCCACCGCAATCATCTGCAGTACTACGGCGTTGAACACGCCGGTCGCCAGGGCAGTGCGCAATATACTTTCGCCGCGCTCGACGCCGTCACGCATCTGCTCGACGCGGGCGCGCATGAATTCGTTGTCCACCACCATGCTTACCACGGTCAGCCCCTGCACGATGGGGATGCCGCTCCTGAAGGCCAGCGCCAGGCTGCGCGCAAACCGCGCCAATGTTCCTTTTAATATGATTTTCCCGGCGACAGGAATCTTGAGCTTGTACTTGTCCCATTTGTACCTGCCATCCGGCGTGCTGGTATATGTGCGAAAAACTGCCACTGCACCAATTGCCATCGCCAGCAACAGCGGCCAGAAATGCACCATGAAGCTGGAGAAGCCGATGAGAACCCTGGTGAGCAACGGCAATTCGGCATGAAAACCCTCGAATACTTTGACAAACGCCGGTATGACAAAAAGGTTCACGATCACGATGGCAATCACCATGGCCGCCACCACAAACATCGGGTAGCGCAATGCACCACGAATGCTTTCATTCATTTGCTTCTCGAACTCAAGATGTTCATACAGGTGCAAGAAAGTTTTATCCAGCATGCCGGTCATTTCCCCGACTTGCACCATGCTGATATAGAACGGTGAAAATATTTTCGGATGGCGCCGCATCGCGATGCTGAGTTCCCGACCGCTGTCCAGGCTTTCGCGCAAGTCCTGCAATACGGCGGCAAAATCGCGGTGTTGCGACGATTCCTGCAAACCTGCCAGCGCACGCATGATGGGTACCCCCGCCTTGAGCAGCGTATACATCTGGCGGCTGAACAGCATCACATCCAGCGGCTCGACTTTTTTCGCTCTCAAGGCGCGCCACAGCGAGGGGCTCTTGACTTTAGCGGTAAGTATCACACCGGATGGCATGATCTCGGTAGGCGTAATGCCAATGTTGAACAACTGATCGGCAATGGCGCCTGTATCAGGACCATCCAGGATGCCCTGCACCAGATCGCCGCGCGCACTCCTTCCCTTATAGGAGAATACGGCCATCAGTCTTCCGCACGATGGCTGATGTGCATCGCCTCCGACACCGTGGTGTGCCCCAGCACCACCTCCGATAACGCATGGTCGAGCAGGGTGTAGCCTTTCATCAACGAATGCACCATTTGCCTGAAGTAATTGGAATCGTGGTGGGCGGCAGCATCCACCAGACTGCGCTCCATCTCCAGCATTGAATATACCCCCATGCGCCCGCTGTAACCTGTGCCATTGCAACGCGAACAGCCGCGCCCTTGCCGCAGGTTGACCCAACGGTCGTGCTGGATGCCGCCATGCTCCAGCCATTCGCCTTCCTGCGGAGTGGGAATATACGGTTCGCTGCAGCTGTCGCATATCCGGCGCAACAGGCGCTGCGCCAGTATCACATTTACCGAGGATACCACCATGTATTTCGGCACACCCATGTCCACCAGGCGGAACAAGGTGCCGGTGGTATCGCGCGTGTGCAGGGTGGAAAACACCAGGTGCCCGGTCATTGCGGCGCGCAGGCCGATCTGCGCCGTCTCGGGGTCGCGTATTTCACCCACCAGGATCACGTCCGGGTCCTGGCGCAGGGTCGAGCGCAACACGCGCGCGAAAGTCAGGTCGATCTTCTCGTTCACCTGCACCTGATTGATGCCCGGCAGGCGGTACTCCACCGGGTCTTCCACGGTGATGATTTTCTGGTCTATGGTGTTGATCTCCGCCAGCGCCGCATACAGCGTGGTGGTCTTGCCGCTGCCGGTCGGCCCGGTGACCAGCCCCATGCCACTGCTGCGCCGGATAATTTTTTGGAAACGGGCGAGCATCTCCGGCGGCATGCCCAGCCTGT
>ORMF012036158.1_pt1 | contig 19857 bp, 16 predicted proteins | sample 1779871 | NCBI WGS metagenome assembly ORMF01 (sample SAMEA104232316, study PRJEB22302) | groundwater metagenome | biome: forest; feature: aquifer; material: groundwater | place: USA | collected 2011-08-07 | depth 5.4 m | reverse complement strand
GGTCAGCCATCTTCCTCAGCATCAAGCTTGCAGCCATCGTCTCGGCCGTCCTATTGCTGATCGGACTGCCGCTCGCCTACTGGCTGACTTTCTCTGAATGGCGTGGGAAGTTCCTGGTCGAGGCGGTTGTCGCGCTTCCGCTGGTGCTGCCGCCGACGGTCCTGGGCTTCTACGTCCTCATGGCCATCGGGGCGCGCAGCCCGATTGGCCGAGTGTGGGCGGCATGGACCGGGCGCGGGCTCGCGTTCACCTTCGAGGCCCTGGTCGTTGCATCGGTTCTCTACAGCCTCCCGTTTGCCGTGCAGCCGATCGCCGCGGCGTTTTCCCAGGTCGACCGGACGCTGCTCGAGGCCTCGTCTACGCTCGGGTCCTCGCGCTGGCGCACGTTCCGACGGATCGTCCTCCCGCTGTCCATCGAAGGCGTGATGGCCGGCGCGGTCTTGAGCTTTGCGCACACGCTGGGCGAGTTTGGCGTGGTGCTCATGGTCGGCGGCAATCTGCCTGGCATCACACGCACCGTGTCGATTTCGATTTACGACAGCGTGCAGGCGTTCAGTTATGCTGCGGCCAACCAGACGGCGCTGCTGCTCCTCGCATTTTCCTTCACCGTGCTCGTCGCGGTGTACGCGTTTCTCAGGAAACCGTGGTCGGTCTCTCCCCTGTCGTCATGACGCTCGCCGCCTCCATTCGCAAACGGCTCTCCTCGAGCTTCGCGCTCGACGTCGACCTGTCGGTCGCTCCCGGGATCACGATGATCTTCGGAGCGTCCGGCTCCGGGAAGACAACGCTCCTGCGCTGTCTTGCCGGTCTTGCGGATCCGGACGCCGGCCGCGTCGCAATCGGGGACCTGGTCGTCTTCGACTCGACACGGTCACGTTCGGTGCCGGCCGCGAGACGGGGCGTCGGCTACGTGTTTCAGCAGCTCGCCCTCTTCCCGCACATGTCGGCTCAAGCAAATATCGGCTACGGATTGGCGCATCTGCCGCCGGGGGCCAGGCGCGAGCGCGTTCGCGCCATCGCCCGATCGCTCCGCATCGATCACCTGCTCTCGCGCAAGCCTGCCGCCATTTCCGGTGGTGAGCGTCAGCGCGTGGCGCTCGCGCGGTCGCTCGTAACCGACCCGTTGCTCCTGCTGCTTGACGAGCCTCTCTCGGCGCTCGACCATGCCACCCAGTCGCGAATCATCGCGGATCTGCGGACATGGAACGCCGAGCACCATATTCCCATTCTCTACGTCACGCACTCGCATCGGGAAGTCTTCGCGCTTGGGGAACGTGTCGTGGCGTTCGAGCGGGGACGGGTTATCGCCGATGGAACACCTCATGACGTCATGGAAACTCCAGCGCACGAGCCCTTGGCCCAGTTGGCAGGGTTCGAGAATTTCTTCGATGGCACCGTTGTTCTTCGACGCGCCGAAGCCGGCACCATGCAGTGCCGGCTTCTCGACAGCGGCCTCACGCTCGAAGTGCCTCTCGCACAGGGAGCGGTGGATTCGCCGGTTCGTATCGCCATTCGCGCGGGCGACATCCTGCTGGCCACCCAGGAGCCCCGCGGTATCAGTGCCAGAAATGTTCTGGCCGGGCGCCTGACGTCGCTGCAGCGCGAGGGCGCGACGGTCGTCGCCGCCGTGGATGCCGGAGAGCGCTTTATCGTGCACCTCACGCCCGGCGCGCGCGAGTCACTCAATCTGGCGACCGGCGATCGCGTCTGGCTCATCGTCAAGACACATTCCTGTCGCATCGTCGCGTTGACACACATGGGGGAACCGGCATGAAGCTCCTGACCGTTCGCGCAGCCGCCGAGCAGCTCGGCATCGGGTATTCGACGCTCAAGCATTGGATTTACCAGGGCAGCGTCCGCACGACGCAGACGACCGGCGGACACCACCGCGTCGCAGAGGCCGAGATTGAGCGTTTGCTGGCGCGACGGGATCCACGCGTGTCGCCAGGCGCACAGAGTTCAACAGGTTCACGGAGTTCCAAGGGTTCAAGGGGTTCTCGAGAAGGGGAGCGCGAACCGGCCACCAGCGGGCTGATCGTGGCACTCAGCGGGCGTAATCGCCTCCGCGGGTTCGTCGAGGAGGTTCGAACCGATGGCCTCCTCGGCCAGATTCGCCTCCGGATAGGCGGCCAGACGCTCACCGCCGTCATCACGGGCGATGCCGTGGCCGAGCTCAAGCTTCGGCGTGGAGACGATGCCGTTGCCATCATCAAGTCCACCGACGTCATGATCGCCCGCGAAACCAGCCAGCCTGCGCGCGCCCCATCGGGAAAGCGGCGAGCATAGGGTTATGCTTGCAGGATACGCTTTCACTGGAGGCCGTCATGGATGGGATCGCTACCAATCGCGTCGTCAACCTGCTCAACGACCCCGCGCTGTTTCGCGAGGCGTGCCTTATCGACGGGCGCTGGGTTGCCGCGTCTGGCGAACGAACGCTCTTGGTCGACGATCCTGCTACCGGTGCGGTCATTGGCGCGGTTCCAAGGCTCGGCCGCGACGAGACGCGTGAAGCGATTGCGGGAGCGGCGTCCGCCTTCCCTGCATGGCGGGCCAGGACCGCGAAGGAACGTGCCGTTGTGCTTCGTCGCTGGTTCGACCTGATCATGACCAACCAGGAGGACCTCGCGGTCCTTCTGACGCTCGAGCAGGGCAAGCCGCTCAGCGAGTCGCGCACCGAGGTGGCCTACGGCGCAGCCTTCATTGAATGGTTCGCAGAAGAGGGGAAACGAACGTATGGCGATACCATCCCCTCGCATGCCCGCGACAAACGTCTCGTCGTCATCAAGGAACCCATCGGCGTCGTCGGGTGCATCACGCCGTGGAATTTCCCGGTCGCGATGATTACGCGAAAGGTGGGGCCTGCGCTTGCCGCCGGGTGCACCGTCGTCGCGAAGCCCGCGTCCCAGACGCCGTTTTCCGCCATCGCGCTCGCCGTGCTCGCCGAGCGTGCCGGCGTCCCAAAGGGCGTTCTCAACGTGGTGACTGGATCCGCCGCGGCGATCGGCGGCGAACTGACCTCCAATCCCCTAGTCAGAAAGATCTCTTTCACGGGATCCACCGACGTCGGCAAGGTGCTCATGGCGCAGTGCGCCACAACCGTCAAGAAGGTGTCGCTCGAGCTGGGCGGCAACGCCCCGTTCATCGTGTTCGATGACGCGGATCTGGATGCCGCGGTTGAAGGGGCGATTATTTCGAAGTACCGCAATACCGGACAGACGTGTGTGTGCGCCAACCGCATTCTCGTCCAGGCGTCGGTGTACGACGTCTTCGCCGACAAATTCGCGCGCGCTGTCGACACGCTCAAGGTCGGCTCGGGACTCGAGGAAGGCGTGACACAAGGGCCTCTGATCGACATGGCGGCCGTGGAGAAGGTGGAAGGTCACATCCGCGACGCGGTCTCGAAAGGTGCGACCGTGTTGCGTGGCGGTCAGCGGCAGTCGCGCCAGTTCTTCGCCCCCACGATATTGACCGGCGCCACCGCGGCCATGGCACTCGCCCATGAAGAAACCTTCGGGCCGGTGGCCCCGCTGTTCTGCTTCGACACCGAGGCCGACGCGATCGCCCTCGCCAACAAGACGGAGTATGGGCTGGCCGCCTACTTCTACGGGCGCGACATCGGGCGCGTCTGGCGCGTCGCCGACGCGCTCGAGTACGGCATCGTCGGCATCAATACCGGGCTCATCTCCACCGAACTTGCCCCCTTCGGCGGCATGAAGGAGTCCGGCATCGGACGCGAGGGATCCAAGTACGGAATCGAGGACTACCTCGAGATCAAGTACCTCTGCATGGGAGGGCTCTAGCGCCCGACCTGAAGGTCGGGCCTACTGAAGGCCGGACCTGCGAGTGGGGTCCACTACTGAAGGCCGGACCTACGAGTGGGTCCACGGACATCCGTCACCCGCGCTCGGCCTACGTGTCCTCCTGATACCGCTCCCGAAACTGCTCGCGCAAGGCCGATTTCTTGAACTTTCCGACCGATGTTCGAGGAATCTCGACTGCAAACTCGATCGCGTCCGGGAGCCACCACTTGGCAAACTTGGGCGCCAGAAAGTCCAGCAGGTCGGCGGAGGTCACAGCCTGGTCGGTTTTGAGCACCACGACGGCCAACGGACGCTCACCCCACCTGGGATGAGGTACGGCAATCACCGCCGCTTCGGCAACTGCCGGGTGCCCCATCAGAGCGGCTTCGAGCGCGACTGAGCTGATCCACTCGCCTCCCGACTTCACAAGGTCCTTCGAACGGTCGGCGATCTCGATGCAGCCGTATCTGTCAATCGTGACGATATCGCCCGTCCTGAACCAGCCATCGCCGGTAAACCGATCGTCCGAAGACCCGGGCGCGTTGAAATACCCGGAGGCCACCCATGCCCCCCGTACTTCGAGTTCCCCCATCGTACGTCCATCCCACGGAACGAACCCCTTTTCGGCCCTTGCTCGAATTTCGACAAACGGCAGCGGCATCCCCTGCTTCGAGCGCAACCGCAGCTGCTCCTCGAACGGCGCGTTACGCATGGCCTCGGGTAACGGGCGCATGGTGCCGAGCGGCGACATCTCCGTCATGCCCCACAAGTGGACAACGTGGAGCCTGTGCCGCTCCTCGAAGGCACGAATCATCGCAAGCGGTGCGGCGGCGCCGCCCACGACGATTGCGCGAAGGTGCCCCAGATCGTACTCACCCGGGTTCCTGTCGAGCTCCTGCAGTACGCCGAGCCAGACGGTCGGCACGCCGGCGGTCAGCGTCACCTTCTCTGAGACCAGAAGGTCCAGAATGCTCTTTGCGTCCGTGATGGGCCCGGCGAACACCTGACTACAACCGAAAATCGCGCAGGTGAACGGAAGCCCCCAGGCATTCACGTGGAACATCGGCACGATGGGTAGCACCGTATCGTCCTGCGCCAACGCCATTGAGTCGCGCAGGCCGTGTGCGAAAGAGTGCAACACGAGAGCGCGGTGTGAGTAGAGCACACCCTTCGGCCGTCCTGTCGTGCCCGACGTGTAGCACATCGCGGCGGCCTGGTTCTCGTCGCCCTCCCATTCGGCGAAGCCCGATGGATCGCTCGCCGCTAGGAGTTGCTCATAGTCGATAAGGGCGCCAGCTGCCGCGCCCGACCTGAAGGTCGGGCCTACGACAGGAGCCTGGTCGTGAGACCTCGCAGGCCCGACCTTCAGGTCTGGCGTATCAGGAGCCCGGTCGGCAGGTCTCGGAGACCCGACCGTCACGTCGGGCGTATTCGGTCCGGCAATCACGATCACGTGCTCGATGTCGACGTGGGGGCGGACACACTCCAAGAGCGGAAGCAGACTCTCGTCGACAATCAATACGCGGTCGCCGGCGTCCTTCACGATGTACGCCAAATCGTCGTGATGAAGGCGCAGATTCAAGGTGTGAAGCACGGCGCCTATAGTCGGGACGGCGTAGTAGGCCTCGAGGTGCTGATGGCCGGCCCAGGCGAGTGTCGCCACTCGATCGCCCGGCCGAACGCCAAGCTGGAGCAAGGCGGCGCCGAGCCGTTTCGCGCGGTCGAGAATATCGTGGTACGAGTGCCGCACGATCGTCAGGTCCGGGCGGCGGCTGACCACCCTCCTGTCGCCGAAGAACGTCTCGGTCCGCCGCAAGACGGCGGGAATCGTGAGCTGATAGTCCATCATCAATCCGCGCATGCGGCGCACGATACCCTAGAAGGGTTCTAGGATTCCAGGGTTCTAAGGGTTCTCGAAGGTTCTACGGGTTCAGAAGATTCCAAGAGTTCTAACGCTCGGAGAGCGCGCTGGAACGGGCAGAACCCATACAACCCGACCACTTGAAGTAGGATTATGTTCGCTGTGAAGAAGGACCTCGTCGACGCCATCGCATTTCACAAAGCCATCATCGCCGAAGGCGGCAAAGCGCTCGTCGGGTACGACACCGCCAAAGCGCTCGCCAACATCGTTCTGCTCTCGGAAATCCCGACAACCTACGACAAGAGCGAACAGCGCCAGGTCAACGCGGGCAACCTGCTGCTGCGGGGCGTGCCCGGCGTCGGCAAGACGTTCTTCGGCGTCATCCTGGCCGCCATCAGCAACGCGAAGTTCGCCAGAATCCAGGGCCGAGCGGACCTGCAGCCGACCGAAGTGGTCGGGTTTCAGATGATCAACCCCGCGACGGGCGCACTCGTCACAGAGTTCGGTCCCATGGCGTCGGCCGAAGTGATTCTCCTCGACGAGATCAACCGTATCCCGCTGAAATCGCAAAGCGCCTTCCTCGAGGGCCTGCAGGACCGCACCATCACCGTCGGCAAGACGACGTACGAGCTGCCCGCCTTCAGCTTTGCCATCGCCACCATGAACCCGGTGGAGCTCGGACAAGGCACCTTTCCGCTGTCGGAGGCGGCGACCGATCGGTTCGCGATCATGGTCAACATCGGCTATCTGCCGGCAAAAGAGGAAGAGAAACTAGTCGCCTTCGATTTCAAGCACGTCCGCCTCAACCCCATCATGTCGAAGGAGCGCATCATCGAGCTCCGCGGCATCATCAACCAGCAGGTGTTTCTGCACGAGCGGCTCGGCAAGTACATTCAGCGGCTGGTCGCCGCCACGCGGCCGTACAACAAGGACACCGATTGGCTCGTCCGCTCGCCGTCGGAACTGGTCGAACGGGGGGTCGATCTCGGCGCCTCGCCGCGCGCGATCATCTGCTGGGGACGTCTCGCGAAAGTCTGGGCGCTGCTGCAGCGCGGCCGCACAGAAGTCTTCCCGGAAGACATACAGGATCTCGCGCCCTACGTGCTCGGCCATCGCATCTGGCTCGGCCCCCACGCCGCGAGCCATGGCTTGAGCACGGAGGCTGTGATCGAAGACGTGCTGGAGCGCGTGCCGATCCCATGAGGGAACTGCACACCGCCAACGCGCCAGACGAGGCGTCCTATGTCAGCTTTGCCGACCTCACCGAGATCGAGCTGATCATTCTCAAGCGGATGCGGGATGTCACGATTGGCGACCATCGGAGCCGGTCGCACGGCTCGGGATTCGATTTCCTGGGGCTGCGGGACTGGCAGGCCGGCGACCGCCCCTCATCGATCGACTGGGCACAATCGTCATTGACGAATTTCTCGCCCCTCGTCGTGCGCGAGTTCGAGCAGCCGAGCACGGCCACCGTGATGGCGGTGGCCGACGTGTCTTCGTCGACGCGGTGTGGCGTCAACGGGACACCCATTGCTGCTATCGTCGCGCGGGTGATTGCCACGATCGGCCTCTCCGCGACGTTTTTTCAGGATCCGTTTGGTTTGGTGACCTTCGATGCGGCCTTCGAGCACATGGCGACGATCCGCCCCCGCCCCGGCAAGAGCCACATCGTGCACTGCGTGGACGCCTACCAGTTTCAGCGGGGGCTTCAGCCGGTCCGGCGCACGGGCAGTATTGGCGACACCCTCGCCGGGTTTCTCCGAAGCCGGGCGCTTCTGCCGATCATTTCCGACTTTCTCTTCGACGATGCGGTGACGATCCTGGGCGATCTGGCGATGCTGAACGCCACGCACGACGTGTTCATCGTCCTCATCGACAGCGCATTTGCCTTCGACCTCCCTGCCGTCTCGGCGGGCTGGATTGACACGGTCGATGTGGAAACCGGTCGCGCGCGGACGATTTCGCGCGCAACCCTCAGGCACCTGGCGGACGAGGCTCGCCGGTGGCAGCGCCGCGTGCAGGACGCGGCGAAGGATGCCGGCCTCGACATCATCGAGATTGGCCTCGATCGGACGCAGGCCGATATCGCCCTCAACGAGTTCGTCGCGGAGCGGCGGCTGCGGAAGACATACTCATGACATCTTTGCGCCTGTTTCTGCTGTGCATCATCTGTGGACTATTCGGCCTCGGGTTCCCGGCACGCGCGCGGGCGCAGTCCGCGACGCCGCGGCAACCAACGCCCACGAACGTCGAGGCCGATCCGATCCGTTGCTGGTGGCGAACGAGTGCGGGCGCGGTGCGAACGGGCGAGACCTTTTCGGTCGTCCTCACGTGCGCGGTGCTCGAGACCGAAGCGGTGCAGATCGTCACCGACGAAGCGCCGCTCGGGGTGAACGTCATCCAGATGGCACCTTTCGAGACGGTGATCGGATCGCACCCGGCCGACCTGCGAACGGCCAGCCGCCGTTTCTTCCAGTACGCGTACACCCTGCGGATCATCAATCCGGATTTCATCGGCAAGGACGTACGGATTCCGGATCTCGTGCTGCATTACAAGGTGAACAGCCGGCTGGCCGGCAACACGTCCGTGCAGGGACGCGATCAGACGTACGTGCTTCCGCCGCTGCAGGTGCGCGTCCTTTCGATGGTCGGCGCCGACGCATTCGATGTCCGGGATGGGTCCAATGAGACGTTCTCCGCGATCGAAGCGCTCGACTTCCGTGCGAACATCCTTCGAATCGTCGCCGTCACGCTCCTGGCGCTGGCCGCGTTGATTGCCCTGCTGTCGATTGTTCGACTGTTCGCGCGAACGAGGCAGCGGGCACCGGTTGGAGAGCATGTGCTCAGCGCCAGGGCGGTACTGGGCACGGCCGAAGACGAACTCGCGTCGGTGCAGCGCGAGAGCGAGCAGGGTTGGACCGACGCGCTGTCGGGACGCGCACTGGCCGCCTCGCGAATCGTGGCAGCCTGCGCGACGAACCATCCGGTGAGCCAGCGGCGGATCGCGGACCACGATGACCAAGCCGGCGAGGGCCGATTGACCCGCCGCTCGAGGCGCGGGACGACGACCGCCGTGTGGAGTACGCTCACTGCTGAGACTCTCACCGACGAGGTGGTCGGACGCACGGCGCCCGCGACGCCCGAGCAGAGTCAGCTGCTCGACAGCCTTCGGACGTCGTTGGCGACACTCACCGCCGTCCAATACGCGGCCACGCCCGTGTTCGATCGCGCATCGCTCGACGTCGCACTGTCGAACAGCGTCGAGGCCGTTCAAACGCTCAAGCGCGAGCATGCCTGGCCCAAATCTCTACTCCGCCGCTGGTTCGGCAAGGACGCGGCGCCGGAACGCCACCCGTGATGTCGGTGTCGGAACTGTCCGCACTCGCGAGCAACATTCTGGTCGACTGGCGAAGCTTTCACCTCGCCGACCTGCTGTTCTGGCATCGCCCGGAAGCCCGGCTGATGCTTGTCGGCCTGTCCGGGCTCGCGGTTCTGCTGCTCGTCGCACGTCTCGCCGTTCGCCGGCGCCCAGGCCGTCACCGGGTCACCCTGCCGGCCTTGCTCACGTACGTTCCGCGATCCCGAGGCTCGCTCCTGATTCACGTTCCCCTGCTGCTCTTCCTGGCGGGCGTGCCCTTCTTTGCCATGGCGTTGGCCGATCCGTACACAGCGCTCGTCGGTCGTGAGGTGTCGTATCCGGGCCGCCGGATCTCCCTGATGATCGACGCGTCCACCAGCATGCGGACACCGTTCAAGGCGGAGCACCTCAACACTCGGTCAGCCACCGACGCAACGTTCTTCACCACGGTGGCCGCCGCCGAACGGTTCGTGCAGCTCCGCATCAAGAGCAAGTATCGCGATCTGCTCGCCCTCGTCGAATTCGGCAACCGGTCCTACGTCATCACGCCCTTTACGAACGACTACGACAACATTCTGCTGAGTATTTCCCTCATCGGCGATCCGGTTGAGTTCTCGATGTTCCCCGATCAGGGCACGCTCATTGCCCAGGCGATTCAGGAGAGCGTCGAGTTGTTCAAGGCGTTCAAGTTCCTCGACGCGGCCGGCAACCTGCTGATCATCTTCTCCGACGGCGAGGATACGCACGCGGTGGTGAACGGCCGGAAGCTCGAGGACATCCTGCAGGCGGCGGTGGACGCGAAAATGCCGGTGTACATGGTGAGAACGAACTACGATCGCGGTGCGGGTGAGCTGATTCCTGACGACATCTGGATACCCGCCATCGCGAAGACCGGCGGCAGGTTCTTTGCCGCGAGGGATGAAGAGAGCCTGCTTGCGGCCATTGCCGAGATCGATCGCGCCTCGGCAGGGACGATCTCGGTGCGACAGTACGCCAGCCCGCGCCCGCACTTCGGGGTGTTTGCGTTGATTGCCGTACTGTGCTGGACCGGCGCCATCGGCTCGAAGCTGATGGTGCCCTACTTTCAGAAGTTTCCGTAGAGTGTGGGGGAATCATGAAATCAATCGCGGGTGGACTTCTGGTGGCGCTTGTGCTGGTGACCGCGGGTGCGGTGCTCTGGTCTCAGGCGGGCTTCACGAACCGCGTCGCCGAGGCGCATCGGCGCCTGGCCCTGCTGCAGTACGACCCGGGCGCGGCGATTGACAGCACGACGGGATCGTGGGACCAGCGCTGGTGGCAGACGGGCATGCTTGCAGAGGACGTGCAACGGCATCGCGCCAAGGTGACGTACTGGCTGGCGCGCTACCAGTCACTGACCCCGCTGCTAACCGTCACGGGGCCTCAGGCGGTGAAGGATGCCGTGGTGCTGTTCGCGGCGGCGAACGCTGCGTTCCGCACGAGCGATCCCGAAACGGGCGACCGCAAGCAGGCCGTGGAACGGCTTGACGGCGTGATACAGGCCTACGCCGACGTCCTGCACGCGGATCCGTCGCACGAGGATGCCGCGTACAACTACGAGTACGTCGTGCGCGTCAGAGATACGATCGCCAAGGGCAGGAAGCCTCTGCATGCCGCACTGAATCGCACGGACACCATCCATGCGGATCTGCCGCCAGGGCCGACCATTCACGGGCGTTCTGGAGCGCCACCGGACGCGGTCGATCTCGGCGAATTCCAAACGCTGGTGCCGATGATGTTCAAGGAGCGCGAGGATCAGACGGAGCCGGGACGGGGAGCCCCCGTGCGCCGTAAGGGATAACCACCAGTGATCCCCAGGATCGATCTCTCCCAGCTGGAGTTCGGGGAACCGGGCTACCTCTGGCTCCTCCCGATTCCCGTGCTTCTGCTGTTCATCTGGGTCTGGCGCCTGGTGCAGCGGCGGTCGGACGCCCGTCGCATGATGCGGACCCGCGTTGTTCCCATTCGCGAGCGGTTCGTCTTGGTCGGTGAGCTCCCCTTCTGGCTGTGTCTCATCGTCGCCGCGGCAGTGATCATCGTCGCGCTGGCGCGACCGCACGGTCCTGCCACGGTCCTCCGTCAGGGCGGCGTGGACCTCGTCATTCTAGCGGATGCCTCTGCGTCGATGCGCGTGAAGGACGTTGCCGGCGACCGCTGGCAGCGAGCCATGCACTTCGTGCGAACCTTAGGGGACGCGTTGAGCTGGAAAAGCGACCGCGTCGCGATGACCATCTTCGCGCACATCGCCGCCCCGCAGATCCGGCTGACCAGAGATCCGAACACGTTCTTCTTCTTCCTCGACCATCTCGACGAGCGGCCGCCGTTCCGCATCGAGGAAGCCACGACCTGGGACACCAACATGGAGCTCGGCATCAACTGGGGTCTGCGCGTCATCGAACGCGACACGGAGCTCCACGGGCCGTCGTCGAACGCCAAGATATTTCTGCTGATCTCGGACGGCCAGGCCTGGAGCGGTGAGGTCGCCCAGGCGATCAAGCGCGCCAACGATGTGCACGTTCCGATCTTCGTGCTGGGCGTCGGCACGCTCTCCGGCGGCGCCATGCCCGCGCTCAGAGACAACGGTGGTGCCATTATTCGCGATCCGGACGTGCCGCCCTCCTCTCGTCTCGACCGGGAAGCCCTTCAACGCATCGCGCTGACCGGCGGAGGACAGTACTTCGAGCTGGACCGTGAAGGGGACCGGCACATCGCGAACTCCATCATCGATGCGGGCAAGCGGATGGCGCCGTCGCTCGGTGCCGTCCAGGAGGCCGAAGAGCTCTACTGGTACTTCCTCTGCGGCGCCGCGGGGCTCGCCGGCCTCGGCCTGTTCTTCCTGCGCGAACGCGGCGACCTCTGGCTGCACATGGCCGGGGCCGCGGCCATTCTCGTGGGCATGCTCACCATCCTGCGGTAGCGTCCGTTATCCGTTAAGAGCACGAAGCACAAGCCACGAAAACACGAAGGATCACTGCGACTGCGTTGAACGTTCGCGACACCTATCTATGCTGTGAAGCGCCGGACGTCGATGGCGTATTTGCGGACCTTGTAGTTCAACACACGCTCGGTCGTGTCGAGCAGGCGGGCCGCCTTTGCGCGATTCCCGCGCGTGGTCTTCAGTGCGTCCTGAATCAAGTCCTTCTCGAATCCCACGACGGCCTCGCTGAGCGACACGCGGGTCACCGTCCCGGAGGCTTCCGCCGTCTGCAACGACGGTGGCAGATGATGACCGTGAATCACCTGTGAGTCACACATGAGCACCGCGCGCTCGAGCGTGTTCTCCAGCTCCCGTACGTTGCCGGGCCAGTGATAGCTCATGAGCATGTCAATGGCCGGTGTCGAAATGCGCTTCACGGCCTTCCGGTGCTCGCGCGCGAACTTCTCGATGAAGTGATCGACGAGCACCAGCAGGTCGGCCTTCCGCTCCCGGAGCGGTGGCACGAAAATCGTGAAGACGTTGAGTCGGTAGTAGAGATCCTCGCGGAATGTGCCGGCGGCGAGGGCGCGCTCCATGTCCTTGTTGGTCGCGGCAATCAGACGGACGTTGATCTTGACCGTGTCGGTGCTGCCCAGCCGCTCGAACTCCCGCTCCTGCAGCACGCGGAGCAGCTTCACTTGCGTCGAGAGGTTGATGTCGCCGATCTCGTCGAGGAACAGCGTCCCTCCCTCGGCCATCTCGAAGCGGCCCTTCTTTCTGCTCTCGGCGCCTGTGAAGGCGCCCTTCTCGTAACCGAAGAGCTCGGACTCGATCAGGCTGTCCGGGAGCGCCGCGCAGCTGACCTTGATGAACGGCTTGTTCGCCCGCGGCGAGTTGTAGTGCACGGAGTGCGCGACGAGCTCCTTGCCGGTGCCGGATTCTCCGCGAATCAGCACGGTCGTGTTCGTCGCGGCCACCTGTGCCATCTGCTCGTACATCTGGCGCACGGGCCCGCTGCCGCCAATGATGCTGGAAAAGTCGTACTTGTCGCGAAGCTCCTGCCGCAGGTGGATGTTCTCGTCGACGAGACGCTTCTTGTCTTCCTCCACCAGGCGCTGAATCTTGATCGCGTGCGCGATGGTGGATGCGACGATGCCGAGAAACTTCACGTAGCGTTCGTAATCGCGATCCGGATTGAACTTGAGATCGACGCCGAGGGCCCCAACCGCCCTGCGATTGAGCAGGATCGGCACGCAGATGAAGCTCAGCTCCTCCCGTTGCAGGTCCGGACGCTTCGCCGCGCGATGCAGGAAGGCCGGCTCCTTGCTCACTCTCGGCACGACGATCGGCTTGTTGCTTTCGACCACGCGGCCGATGATGCCTTCGCCGACGCGGTAGCGCACGTTGTGCGAGGCGGCGTCGAGGCCATCGGCGGCCTCGACGCGCAGCTCGTTGTTCTCGTGCAGCATGGTGACGAGACTGCGGACTGTGCCGTGGTGCTTGGCGAGGATCTCGAGCGCACGGTGCAGCGCCGCGCGGAGGTTCAGCGTACCCGAGAGCGCTTGGCTGATTTCCAGCAGCGTCGAGAGCCGACGCAATTCGCGTGCGTGGGTGGCGGCCGAGTCGGCCGAACGCGACTTAGCCATTCCGTCGCGAACCCGCGCCGATCGCTTCCTCTTCCGGAATGGTCACGGGCTTGAGAAAGGGCATCATTTCCCGCAGCTGTGCGCCCACCTGCTCGACCTGATGTGCGCGTTCCTCGCGCCGTTTGCCCTCGAACCAGTGACGCCCTGTCGCGTTCTCCTCGATCCAGCCCCGCGCGTACTGGCCGCTGCGGATCTCGTCGAGCATCTTCTTCATTTCCTTCTTGGTCTCCGCGGTCACGAGCCGCGGACCGCCGGTATAGTCGCCGTGTTCCGCCGTGTCGCTCACCGAGTAGCGCATGTAGCGAAGGCCGCCCTGATAGATGAGATCAACGATCAGCTTCAACTCGTGCAGGCATTCGAAATACGCCACTTCGGGCTGATAGCCGGCCTCGACGAGGGTCTCGAATCCTGCCTTGATCAGCGCGCTCACGCCGCCGCACAACACCGCCTGCTCGCCGAACAGATCCGTCTCGGTCTCTTCCGCGAACGTGGTCTCGATCACGCCGGCGCGCGTCACGCCAATCGCCTTGGCGTACGAGAGCGTCAGTTCCCTGGCCTTGCCGGTCGCGTTCTGGTGGACGGCGATGAGCGCCGGCGTGCCTGCGCCCTCCTGGTAGAGCTCGCGCACGCGATGCCCGGGCGACTTGGGAGCCACCATGGCCACGTCCACATCGGGGCGAACGGTGATCGCACCAAATCGGATATTGAAGCCGTGAGCGAAGAGCAGCATCTTATCCGGCGCCAGATTGGGCGCGATGGCCTCCGTGTACAGCTTCGCCGCGGTCGTGTCGGGCACGAGCACCATGATGACGTCCGCCCACTTCGACACGGCCGCCACGTCGTCCACCTCGAGCCCGGCCGCCTCGGCCTTGGCGCGCGACCGGCTGTCGGCCGGCAATCCCACCTTCACGCTGACGCCGCTGTCGCGCAGATTGAGTGCGTGTGCGTGCCCCTGGGATCCGTAACCGATCACCGCGACCTTCTTGCCTCGGATGAGACTCAGGTCGGCGTCCTTGTCGTAGTACATCGTAGCCATCGCAAATTCTCCCCTCAAGAAACCCTTGGAACCTTCCTTCGTTACACCGACCCGCTGCTGACGTCCTCACCCGTGTCCGGCTCGGCGGACGGCCGCGTCATGCCGGCCACGTCGATGCCGTGGGAAACACCGCCCCCACGGGCCATGGCGACACGGCCCGTCCGCACCATCTCGATCACCCCGTACGGACGGAGCACCTCCAGCAGACTGTCAATCTTATCTTCAGCGCCGGTTGTTTCAATCACCAGCGATTCCGGACTGACGTCCACAATCCGGGCCCGGTAGACGTCCACGAGTTGCATCACCTGCGTGCGGGCATCGCCGACCGCCGAGACCTTGATCAACGCGAGATCGCGCGCAATCTGCGGCGCTCTGGTGATGTTGTCGACCCGTCGCACCGAGATGAGCTTGTAGAGGTTGGCTTCAACCAGGCGCGCCCCACGCTCGTCGGTGTTGACGACGATCGTCATGCGGGAGAGGCCCTCCAGCTCCGTGTGACCGACGGTGAGCGACTCGATGTTGAATGCGCGACGCCGAAAGAGCGAGGCCACGCGATTGAGCACCCCGGGTTTGTTGTCGACGTAGACGGCAAATATCTGCATATTCGTCCCGACTTGTTTTCAATGGCGCTGGGGCCCCACCCCCAGCGCGAGCTTACGCTGATGCCTCGCCTCGGATTTGCTCGTCCTCGCCTCGGCATGGCCGCAGGCGCTTCTGTCGCCGTGCATGACACACCAACCTGCCCTACCCGCCTTACCTGCCCTGTCAGGCCCACCTGACCTAGTCCGCCGCGGTCTCTGCGATCGGCGACGGACGCCGAATCATGTTGTGCAGGTCGGCGCCGGCCGGCACCATCGGGTACACCGTATCTTCCTGCTCCACGCGGAAGTCGATGAGGGCTCCGCGCTGTTGACGGGCGGCCTGAACAGTCGGCTCGACTTCCCCGCGCGATGTCACGGTTGCGCCCCAGATCCCGAATGCCTCGGCCAGCTTCTTGAAATCAGGCCCCGTGATTGGCGTTGCGGCGTAGCGTCGGTCGTAGAAGAACTCCTGCCACTGCCGTACCATGCCAAGGTAGCCGTTGTTGATGATGGCAATCTTGACGTCGAGCTCCTCCTGTGCGAGCGTGGCCAGTTCCGGGCAGGTCATCTGAAATCCGCCGTCGCCGACCACGACCCACACCTCGGCGTCTGGGCGTCCCATTTTGGCGCCGATGGCCGCGGGCAGCGCAAACCCCATCGTGCCGAGCCCGCCAGACGTGATGAGCGATCGAGGCGTTTCATGCTTGTAGTACTGCGCCTCCCACATCTGATGCTGACCGACGTCGGTGACCACGATCGCCCGGCCCTCGGTAATCCGCCAGATATCGTTGATGACGTGCGCCGCATACAGATGGCCATCATCGGGCAGATTCTGGATGTCGCGTACGGCGGAGTCGCCCTTCAGCTCAGTAATGTGCTGGAGCCACTTCGAGCGATCCATGCTGCCGACGAGCGGCGTCCACCCGCGGACCACCGATCCGACGTCGCCGGCGATCGCGGCATCGACCTTCACGTTCTTGTTGAACTCGGCCGGATCGATATCCACGTGGATCTTCTTCGCGTTGAGCGCGTACGTCTTGAGGTTCCCGGTCACGCGATCGTCGAACCGCATGCCGAGCGCGATCAGCAGGTCGGCTTCCTGGATGGCCGTATTCACCCACGCTTCGCCGTGCATGCCCATCATGCCCAGATTCAGCGGGTGGGACGCCGGGAAGCCGCCGATGCCGAGCAGCGTCATCGCCACCGGGATGTGCGCCTTTTCGGCGAAGGCCTGCACGGCCGCTTCCGCGCCGCCAAGGATGATCCCGTGACCTGCGAGAATGAGCGGACGCTCTGCGGCGGCGATGAGCTCGAGCGGATCCGCGCCGCTCGAGTAGCCAGAACGCTGGATAGCGCCCAGATCCGGTGCGGCGGCGTCCCAGTCAAACTCACACTTGCCGAGCTGGGCGTCCTTGGTGATATCCACGAGCACCGGTCCAGGCCGGCCGCTCGCAGCGATCGCAAACGCCTCACGAATCGCCGGCGCGACATCGCTGGCGCGCGTCACCAGGTAGTTGTGCTTGGTGATTGGCAACGTGATGCCGGTGATGTCGGTTTCCTGAAACGCATCCGACCCGATGAGCGCGCTCCCCACCTGGCCGGTGATGCAGACAATCGGTGAGGAATCCATCATCGCCGTCGCGATGCCCGTGACCATGTTCGTCGCGCCAGGGCCGGAGGTCGCGATGGCGACGCCGACCTTCCCGGTGGCACGGGCGTAGCCATCGGCCATGTGCGTGGCGCCCTGCTCGTGCCGCACCAGCACGTGATGGATGGGATAGTCGAGCATCGCGTCGTACGCGGGCAGAATGGCGCCGCCTGGATAGCCGAACACCACGCTGACGCCCTCGCGCACGAGAGAGTCCCAGAGAATCTGCCCACCGGTCATTGTCTTCTTTTCCATATGTCCACTCCCACCACGACGATCAACGCGGAGTCCGCAGAGACCGCAGAGAACATCTTGTCTTCGGACACTAACCAAAAGACGCTTCTGCGTGCTCTGCGCCCTCTGCGTTGAGTGTCGTCGTCAGCCCGTAATGGCTCCCGTCGACGCCGACGACACCAGCCGCGCGTACTTGGCGAAGACGCCCGTTCGATACCGCGGCATCGGTGCGGACCAGCTCGCCAGCCGCTTCTCGATCTCCCCAGCTGGCACATCCACCTCCAACCGCCGCTTCTCGACATCGAGCACGATCGTGTCGCCGTCGCGAACGGCAGCAAGCGGCCCCCCACGCGACGCCTCGGGCGACACATGGCCGACCGTGAATCCCCGGGTCGCGCCCGAAAACCGGCCGTCTGTGATGAGTGCCCCCGAGCCTCCAGGCCCGGCGCCGACGATGGCCGCCGTCACGCCTAGCATTTCGCGCATGCCCGGTCCTCCGTTCGGCCCCTCGTAGCGGATGACCACGACGTCGCCGGGCTTGATGGCCTGATGCTGCACGGCATCGAACGCCGCCTCCTCACTGTCGAACACCCGCGCCGGACCGCGATGCAGCGCGCGTTCCGTCCCCGATAGCTTGAGCACGCCGCCTTCAGGAGCCAGATTGCCCCTCAGAATGACGAGGCCGCCGTGCGGCTTCAACGGATGGCCGAGCGGACGTACCACTTCCTGTCCCGGTGTCTCGACCGCCTTGGCGGCCTCCTCCGCGAGCGTGTGGCCGGTGACCGTCGGCAGGTCCCCTTTGATCGCGCCAGACTCGATGAGCCTCTTCATGACGAGTGCGCTGCCGCCCGCGTTGTGCAGATCCGTCGCCACGAACCTGCCCGACGGCTTCAGATCCGCAATGAGCGGGGTCTTCGCGCTGATGCGATCGAAATCGTCCAGGGTCAGCTCCACACCGGCTTCTGTTGCGATCGCCAGCAGGTGCAGCACGGCGTTGGTCGATCCGCCAGTGGCCGCGACGACCGCAATCGCGTTGTCGATCGCCTGACGTGTGAGGATCGTTCGCGGCCGCAGGCGTTGCATGGCCACCTGCACCACTCGAGCGCCGACCTTGCGGCCGACCTCCGCCTTTGCCGGATCGACCGCCGGAACACTCCCGCTGCCGAGCGCCGCGATGCCGAGCGCCTCGCACACAATCGCCATCGTATTGGCCGTGAACTGGCCCCCGCAGGCGCCGGCGCCGGGACACGCCACGTTCTCGATCTCGCAGAAATCCTGATCCGTCATGCGCCCTGCCGCATGCGCCCCAACGGCTTCGAACACATCCTGAACGGTCACTTCGCGCCCGTGAAACTTCCCCGGCGCAATCGAGCCCCCGTAGAGGACGATGCCCGGCATGTCGAGCCGCGCAAGCGCCATGATCCCGCCGGGAATCGTCTTGTCGCAGCCGACCAGCACGACCAGCCCGTCGAAGCCGTTGCCGCGCGCGACGAGCTCGATCGAGTCTGCGATGACCTCGCGACTCACGAGCGAGGCACGCATCCCTTCGGTGCCCATGGTGATGCCGTCGGAGATCGACACCGTATTGAATTCCATTGGCGTGCCGCCGGCCGCACGAATCCCCTCCTTCACGTACTCGGCCAGCGTCCGTAGGTGGATGTTGCAGGGACCGATCTCGATCCATGTGTTCGCGACGCCGATGAGCGGCTTCCGCAAGTCCGCGTCGGTGAAACCTACCGCCTTCAGCATGGCGCGCGCGGGCGCGCGGCTTGGTCCGGTCGTCAGAGGATTTGATGCGTTGGTCACACGTGTATCTCGGAAGGGCGGGCCGCTACCTGATTAGCGGTCGCGGGTTTACAGCTGGGATACGAGCCAAGCACCCGCAGCATCAGCGCGAACTCCGCGAGATGCGCAAGCGCCCGGGAACAGGTGACATCGTCCTGAGCGGCCGCCAGATCGGCGTAAAACAAGTATTCCCACTTGCGCTCCGGGACCGGCCGCGACTCCAGTTTGGTCATGTTGATGCCGCGCAAGGCGAAGACGCTCAACGCTTTGAAGAGCACCCCCGGTTCGTTTGCCAGCGTGAACACGATGCTCGTCTTGTCGGCCACGGCCGAAGGAAGCGGCTGACGACCGACGACCAGAAATCGGGTCGTGTTGCGCTCGAAGTCCTGGATCGACGACTTGATCGTGGCCAGGCCAAACACTTCCGCCGCGCGCGCCGAGGCGACGGCCGCTGCATCTTCCAGCCGGCCATCGGCAATCATCTTCGCGCTGCCCGCGGTGTCGTAGGTCGCGATGATGTCGACCCCGCTCAGGGTCCTCAAGAACCGGTCGCACTGCGCCAGCGCCTGTGGGTGCGAGTAGACACGCCGGATCCGATCGAGCGTCACGCCAGGCAGCGCCAGGAGGTGGTGCACGACCGGTTGCTCCACTTCCCCGACGATCGGCAGGTCGTGCTGCAGCAGCAGATCGAAATTGCGGTGAATGCTGCCGCCGATGGAATTCTCGATCGGCAGCACGCCGCAGTCGACCGCACCGCCCTCGACGGCCTCGAAGACATCCTCGAAAGCCTTGCAGGGCGTCAGCTCCGCGGTGGCATCGATCTGCCGCGAGGCGGCCTCGCTGAACGCTCCGGGTTCTCCCTGATAGGCAATGCGCATCTCTTATTCCACACGCGGCACGCCCGACCTGAAGGTCGGGCCTACGACCCCGGCCCCGATCTCAAGGTCGGGCCTACGACCCCGGCGCCGACCTC
>ORMF010766284.1_pt1 | contig 19864 bp, 20 predicted proteins | sample 1779871 | NCBI WGS metagenome assembly ORMF01 (sample SAMEA104232316, study PRJEB22302) | groundwater metagenome | biome: forest; feature: aquifer; material: groundwater | place: USA | collected 2011-08-07 | depth 5.4 m | reverse complement strand
TATCAGGTCAGCGCTCAAGCCCGGACCACGATCCTGGCCCTGCTCGCTGCCGCCGACGCAAACCCGGACCAACTAACGAGCGACGCGGCATAAAAAAATCCTCGCAAGAAGCGAAGAAATCAGGACAAGAGTAGTACACACGCACACGCCCGCAACGCAACCGACTTTGACTTTGTGCATTCGATTGGTCATGATCAAGGAAGAGGACCGCATTCTCCCCGTGCACATCCAAGGATCAGCAAGCGCGCGTCGGGGGATTCCGACAACAGCACGGCGCCAATCTGCGGATGCGTTTGGCAAAAGGCCTGAGCGCGTTCGACTCCAAGGACAAAGAACGCCGTCGCTAGTGCGTCGGCCTCGGCAGCGGTCGGAGCTGTCACCGCAGCGAGGCGCATTCCCGCCGCCGGCCAACCGGTGCGCGGATCGAGGATGTGCCCCAGTTTGCGGCCGTCGTGCATGAAATGTTGGTACGTCGCCGCCGAGGCGCCCAGGCCGCGATTGCGCAACCGCAGCACCGCGAGACGTTGCGACGGATTATCCGCATCGAGTAAGCCGATCGACCAGCCGTCACGCGACCCGGGCTCGTTCCCCACCGCAAAGACGCTGCTATGCCCGCCATGGATCAGCATGCTCTTGACATGCCATTGGCGATGCAATAGTCGCACGACTTGGTCCAGGGTGTAGCCTTTGCCAATGCTGCCGAGATTGACCTCCACTCCCGGCCTTGAAAAAGCGACGCTGTGGGTTTGCGGGTCCAGGCAAACGTGCTGCATGCCGCTGTTTTCGAGCGCGGCGGCGCGGTCTTCCTCCGAAGGCACGCGACCCTGTCGGCGATAGAAGCCCCACGCCTTAATCAGCGCGCCGACGGCGACATCAAAGGCGCCTTCCGTTTGTTGATGCAAGTGTTGGGCGCGTTGCAGGAGTTGGAACAAATTCTCTTCAACGTAAACCGGGGCGATGGCGGCCTGGGCGTTCAGCCGGCTGACCTCGCTGTCTTCGCGGTATACGGTCAGCTGCGCTTCTTGCCGATCGATTTCGTCCAACGCAACATCGGCCAGCGCTTGAGCCAGTCGGTTTCCGAACGGCAGAATGACTTCGAATGTCGTCGCCATTGCCTGCCGCGAAAAGCGCAAGAGCACCGCGCCATCATGCTGCACCGCCGAGCGCAATTCGAGCGCCACGTCCAGCAACTTCGCGGCGGCGCTGGCCAATTGCTTCGGATGCAAGAACTCGCGGCGGTGCATGTTACGGCGCGACGAACAAATCGGCCACCTTGCAGGTGAATCCCGGAAGTACGTTTTCACCGCAAAGGACGTCGTTCTCGCTCAGGATCACCCCCGTGCCGTCGGCCCGATGCACTTCGACCGTCTTGACATCTGGATTGATGACCCAAACCAACTGCGTTCCAGCACGCAAGAATTCGCCCACTTTACGATCGACGTCGTACTTCACGTCGTTCGGCGAAACAACTTCCACCGACAGGTCCGGTGCAATCGGGCAATGGCCATCCTGGTTGTACTGAGCCAGCGTCAAACGATCGAGGCGAATGAAGGATGTATCCGCTTTGCGGACTTTCTCAGGCGCATCGGGAAAACACTGATACGTGTTGCCTTCTGGAAAGGCCCAGCCTTGCCCATGCGTTTGCGAATGGTGATTGATGCGCGCGTGCATTTGTCCCGCGACGTAGCATGATTTCATGCTCATGTTCTTTTCCACCAAGTTGCCGTCGATCAGTTCATACCGGTCGCCGTCCGGCATGCGCAGAAGATCTTCGGGCGTGTATTTCCGCGTTGCAATCACGGCATTCATAGGGCTGACTCCTGCTGCAAAAGTCGATTCAATCCTACCACAAATCGATCGAGCGCAAAACGCTTAACACAGAAACCCACGAACCGCAGTCCGTGGGCTTCCACTTTACCACTCACCACTCACCATTTTCCCCTCACTCATTCACCTCATGAATCATCGGCTCCAGCTGCTTGGTGTTGCGTTCGACGGCGAGCACAATCGTGCGTTCCTCGACGCCGTCGGCGGAAACCGCGTTGGCGGGGATGATCTGCCGGCTGTCGGGCAGACTGAAACGCATGGTGAATGTGCCGTCATGGCGCAATTTGACCGGCTCGCCTTGCAGGGTGACTTTCGCGGTCGGCTCGGTGGCGCCGTAGACGATCAATTCGGCGTCGAGATTGAACCAGAACCGGCGATCCTTGCCGTACTGGAAGGCGCCGGAGCCAAAACTGGTGACGGCCGGCGAACCCATGGGGCGGCGCAGGCGTTCCTCGAACAGCTGCTTGAGTTCCAGGCTACTGGCGGTCGGGTCGAAGCCGGCGGACATGGCGAAAATGCGGTCGGCTTTGGAGGCGTCGAAGTCGGCCCAATTCTCGTCGATGTGGTCGCTGATGCCGGCGCGCGGCGTGGTGACGATGTTCGAACGCGCCAGCACATAAAACTGGCCGCTGCGCGCCCGATAGCCGATATCGACACGGTAGGCACGCGGCGGGTTTTGCACTTCGAGGTACCAGTTGCTGCAACCGCCGTGGATCTCGACGTCGTTGACGGGCATTTCCGCGCTGTTGGTCGTGTCGTGGCTGGTGACATCCAGCACGCGCAGGATCGGTTTGGCGCCGTGCCAATCTTGGCCGAGCGCAGCTTCGGCGCGCCGAACTGCTTGCCGCGTCATTTCCCAATAAGCATGCAACCAGAATGGATCGCGCACCATGATGACGATGCGATCCTTGCCGTAACCGCCGGGCAAATCCTTGGGCACTTTCGCGGACAGGTCCTTGGTCGGAACGCCGACATCAAACTTGCTGCGTTCAATCTGCTCTTCGGTGGAAGTGTCGCGCGCGGCGGCAATCTGCGGCCGGCTGCGGACGTGGCCCTTACCGTTGGTTCCTACGCGCGCTGGCGCTTTGCCATTGGTCGCATGCTCACGGGCCTTGGCGGCTCTTCGATAACAAACGAGCAACTTGGCAACCAACTCATCCTTGCGCATTCTGGCGAAGCCGACAATCCCCTTCTTCTTGGCAAGGTCTGCAAGCTCGTCCATGGTGCGAGCTTGCAATAGCTCTTTGGTCATGCGGCACCACTCCTTAATGAGAAGCATCCGTGAGCGGAACGCTCCCGAAAATCCGTTTAGGAGCGGCGAGTCGCCGAGAAAACACCGGACGCAGGGGCCCGGGACGGGGAGGGCTAAGGCCGTTTCAAATAATTAGCTGGTCCACTTGCGTTTTCGCAGAAGAAACAAAACGAATCAAGAAATTGGCGGGCGGGACTCCGTCAGTGGACCAGCTAATTATTTGAAACGGCCTAAGCACGCAAAGTCTTATCTATTCAGACGTTCTGACTAGGCAAGCACAAAAAAAGGCAAACGTTTCCCCAGGAAACATTCGCCTTGAATCATCGCGGTGGGATCGCAACGAAGGAAGACACACTTTGGTCTCGTTCTGGAGAAACCCGGCGAAGGATTTCGTCTTCGGGTGAGCGTACCTCTGCTCCGCAACTGAGATGTTCATCTTAGAAAAATTAACAAGTCATTGTCAACGGCAAAAACCGCAGGTTCGGCAGCTGACAGGTGATTATTTCGCCTGGAATGGTGGACTTTTCTCAAAAGGCGTTTTTTCTGCCGCGGGACCGACTTCGCGAAAACTTTCACAAATTGTGGTTGACTTTCATTTCGCGGGTCTGAGAATAGCCCCGTCTCGCCGAGACAGCAAGCACGCGCAATGATAGAGTCAGGGGGATAAAATGGCCGACAATGGGCCGGACCCCCGCCAATTGGGATGGTACTACGCCCTCGCGCAGGTCGGATTCGAGATGGTTGTGCCCATCGCCCTGGGCTGGTGGCTCGACAGCGTGTTTGGCTCCGAACCCTGGATTCTGGTGGTCGGAGTAGTCCTTGGGTTGGTGGTCGGCTTCACGCACTTAGTGTTCCTGGTGAATCAAAAGCCGCCGGAGGACGGCAAGCCATGAAAAGCTTGTTGCTGCTCCTGGGCGGCAGCGTTTTGCTGTGGGCGGCGCTCTTATACCCCGGCTGGTTGTGGTGGGGCGAAACAGCGCTGGCGCAAAGTGCCGCGGCCTGGGCCTTGTGTGTATTGCCCGCGGTCGCGACGACGGCCTGGGCGCTGCGGCGTGAGCAAACGCCAGAGATGCGCGTGATAGCCGTACTGGCGGGATCCGGCATCCGCATGGCTGCGGCGCTCGGCGGAGGCATGGTATTGACCGAATTGTTGCCCGAGACGTTCACCAAGATTTTTTGGCTTTGGATCGGCGGTTTTTACGTGGTGCTCTTGACGTTCGAAGTGCTATTACTGGTGCGCCAACAGAAGTCTCCCTCGATCACGTGAGATCGAATTCCGTGCAAGGACGAATCGCTGATGTTCGCCGCTAATCCCTTCGACCACGTGCTCGACTCGCGCTACTGGCATCTTTTTCACGAGGTCAGCTTCAAGATTCCGTTTGGCATGACCAAGTACATGGCGCTAATGCTGCTCGCCGCCCTGGTCATCTTCGCCATTTATGTGCCCTTGGCGCGACGCGCTCAAACCGGTGAGCCGCCGCGCGGTCTGTGGTGGAATTGCTTCGAAAGCCTGCTGACCTATCTGCGCGACAACATCGCCAAACCTTGCATTGGTCACGATGCCGACCATTACGTCCACTACATCTGGACAGTCTTCTTGTTCATTCTGTTCTGCAACCTGTTCGGCATGATTCCGTTCTTGGGCTCGCCGACGGCGAGCTTCAGCGTCACCACGGCGCTCGCCGCGTGCACCTTCGTGTTCATTCACGGCAGCGCCATCGCCAGGATGGGCGTCAAGCATTACTTCCGATCCTATCTGCCGCACATCGACGTTCCCTTCGGCATGGGCTACGTCATTGTGCCGATGATCGCCGGCATCGAATTCATGGGGAATTTCATCAAGGCGTTCGTGCTGGCCGTGCGTTTGTTCGCGAACATGTTCGCCGGCCACACGGTGCTGGCGTTCATCCTGTTTTTCATCGTCGCAGTGAAGAACAGCGGCCCGTTCATGTTCTGGGGCGTCACAGCCGCGAGCGTGTTCGGCGTAACGGCGCTAAGCATGCTGGAGTTGTTCGTGGCTTTTTTGCAAGCATATGTTTTTGCGTTCCTGACAGCGTTGTTTTTGGGGGCGACCTTGCACCCGCAACATTAAGGGACGTCAAGCCCCAAGGCGAGCAACGCGAGCCTTGGGGATAACCTGGTTCACCAATCGTTGACTCGTTTTTTTGCAGGAGAATGTGATGAAGAACATCGGTTTGGCTCTGTTGGGAGTGATCGGTACGCTGGTTTGTGCCACGCCTGCGTTCGCGCAAGCGACCTCGAACACCGGTACGATCGGCGGCCCGTCCTTAGGCGCTGGCCTGGTGCTCTTGGGCGCGGGCCTCGGCTTCGGCAAGATCGGCGCCGCGGCGCTGGACGGCATGGCCCGTCAGCCCGAAGTCGCCGGCAAGATTCAGCCCGCGATGATCATCATCGCCGCCCTTCTCGAAGGCGCCACGTTCTTCGCGTTGCTCGTGTGCATGATCAAGACGGTGTAATCCGGTGCGCGAATCTCCCTCGACATTCTCGCGAGGTCATCATGCAGCACATTCGCTGGCGGATCGGTGGCAGTTTGGCGGTGTTCGTCGCCGTCGTGGCGTGGGCCTCCGCCGTGCGCGCGGACGAGAAGCACGAAGCCCCCAAACATCCGCCGAAATACAAGGTCCACGTGCATCACGAGGTCAAGGAATTCGACCTGTCCAAGAAGGAACAGCGGGACGAGCTGCTCAAAAGCCTCGAGGCGGGAGAGGTTGAGGAATTGGAGATCATCGCGCCGCCGCCCGCGCCGTTGACCATCTGGTGGGATGTGGCCCTGTGGACGATTGTCGTCTTCGTGGCGCTACTGTTCATCCTCCGCAAAATGGCCTGGGATCCGATGCTCGAAGGCCTGAAGAAACGCGAGGATTCGATCCGCAGCGCCATTGAGGAGGCCAAGCGGGCCCGCGCGGAAACGCAGCGCGTCACCGCTCAGTTCCAGGTGGAGATGGCCACCAAAATGGCCGAGATCCCCAAGATCATGGAAGAAGCCCGACGCGACGCGGAAATGCTCAAGGAAGAGACGCGTGCGCAGTCAACCAAAGACACGCAGGCTGACCGGCAACGGCTGTTGCACGACATCGAAACGGCCCGTGACCAGGCGCTGCAGGAAATCTTGAATCGCACTGCCCAGCTGGCGACCTTGATCTCCGCGAAAGCGATCGGCCGGCACCTGTCCGAAGAAGACCATCGCCGGCTGATCGACGAATCCCTCGCCGAAATGACCCCGCGCCAAAGTTAGTTCTTGCACGCCGCGGGATGAGCGCAGCGAATCCCGCGGGTCTGAGTGAGACCCTATGTCCGAACCCGTCAAGATCGACAAGGAAATCTGGGACGTCAGCGCCCGCCGGATCGCGCGCGTCTACGCCGAAGCCCTGCTTAACGCCGCCCAGAAGCAAGGCCAAGCCGACACCGTCCTCGAAGAGCTGGATTCGCTGGTCAAGGACGTGTTCAACCTCGATCCGCGCCTGGAGGCTCTGTTCTCCGGCGCCGCGATCGGTCGCCATGCCCGCGCCGATGCGCTGGCGAAGGTTTTCCAGAGCCGCGCCAGCGATACCTTCTACCGTTTTCTGCTGGTCGTGAACGAGCACGAGCGACTCGATCTGCTCCGCGCCATCCTGACCGAAGCTCGCGACCTGCACGACGAGCGCCAACGGCGGCTGCGCGTGCTGGTCTATTCGGCCGTGCCCATCAGCGACGAGCAAAAGGGCGCCATCGAAGCCCGCGTTCGTGAACGTTTCGAACTCGAGCCCATCCTGGTGCCCATCCTGGATCCGAAGCTGCTGGGCGGGCTCAAGATCCGCGTCGGCGATCGGCAGTTCGACGCCACGGTGCGTGCGCGGCTGGACCTGTTACGACAACAATTGATTGCGAGAAGCAGCCATGAGATTCAAAGCGGACGAGATCGTTACAGTACTGCAGTCGGAAATTGAAAGCTTCCACGCCAAGCTCGACGCTCGCGAAGTCGGCCGCGTCCTCGACGTCGGCGACGGCATCGCCCGCGTGTACGGCCTCTCCGGCATCATGAGCTCGGAGATGGTCGAGTTCACGCGCACCGGCGTGCGCGGCATGGCGTTCAACCTCGAAGAGCACTCGGTCGTCGTCATCATCCTCGGCGACCACCTCAAGATCACCGAAGGCGACGAGGTCCGCACCCTCGGCAGCCTCTTGCAAGTGCCCGTCGGCGACGCCCTCATCGGCCGTGTCGTCGATCCGCTCGGCAACCCGCTCGACGGCAAGGGACCCATCACGACCGACAAATCGTGGCCGATGGAATTCACCGCCCCCGGCGTCGCCGCCCGCCAGCCCGTCAACCAGCCATTGCAGACCGGCATTAAGGCCATCGACTCGATGACGCCGATCGGCCGCGGGCAGCGTGAACTCATCATCGGCGACCGCAAGACCGGCAAGACCGCGATCGCGCTGGACACGATCATCAATCAAAAAGAAGAAAACGTCATCTGCGTGTATGTCGCCATCGGCCAGAAGGAATCGGCAGTGGCGGCGGTCGTCGAGCAGCTGCGCGCTGCCGGGGCGATGGATTACACCATCGTTGTCGTAACCTCCGCGGCCGATCCGGCGCCGCTGCAATATCTCGCGCCCTACGCCGGCACCGCGCTGGCCGAGTATTTCATGTACGAACAAGGCCGCGACACGTTGTGCATCTACGACGACTTGACCAAGCAAGCCGCCGCCTATCGCCAGCTATCGCTGCTGGTGCGGCGTCCCCCAGGCCGCGAGGCTTATCCCGGCGACATTTTCTTCTGCCATTCGCGCTTGCTCGAACGTTCTTCCAAGCTGGCTGAGCGCTGGGTCATCGTGCCCAAGGACGCCGATGCGTCAAAAGCGACCGACGACTGGGGCATCAACAGCGCCGCCAATCCCGATCAGCCGCGCGGCGCCGGCGAAAAGGGCAAGGTCTACATCGGTCCGCTCGACAAAGAACACGCCGAGAAGCACGACCTGGCCAAGTTCCCCAGTGGCAAGCTCGCCAAGGTCGCCGGCACCGGCGGCTCGCTCACGGCGCTGCCCATCATTGAAACCCTCGAAGGCGAAGTTTCGGCCTACATCCCGACCAACGTGATTTCCATCACCGACGGTCAGATTTATCTCCAGCCCAACCTGTTTTACTCCGGCGTGCGGCCGGCTATCGACGTCGGCATCAGCGTCAGCCGCGTCGGCGGCAAGGCCCAGACCGGCGCCATGAAGACCATCGCCGGCAGCTTGCGGCTCGATCTCGCCGCCTTCCGCGAGCTGGAAGCCTTCGCCCAGCTCGGCACCGAACTTGACAAGGCGACGCAACAGCAGCTCGATCGCGGCTACCGCATGGTCGAAATCCTTAAACAGCCGCAGTTCAAGCCGCTGCACTTCGCCGACCAGGTGATGATCATCTTCGTCGCCAGCAAGGGCTATCTTGACAAAGTGGCGCGGCCCAAAGTCGCCAATTGGGAGCGGCAGTTCCTGCTGTTCATGAAAGAACAACGTCCGGAAGTCAGAAACGCAATCATAAAGCAAAAGAGCCTAAAAACACGAGAAGAAGAAAAAGCAAGAGTGAAGGGAAAGATCGAAACGGATTTGGAAGCGGCGATCGAGTTTTTCGTGCCGCAGTTCAAAGGTTGATCCTCGAATGCCGACCGTACTACGCATTGGTCCGTATCGGTTTTTCTTCTATGCCGGGGATCGCGATGAACCCCCGCATGTTCACGTGGAACACGACAGAAAAAATGCAAAGTTCTGGCTCGCCCCGCCGCGCTTACAACGCACCAAGGGATTCGCACGACATGAATTACGAGTGATTGAAAAACTGATCAACGAACACCAAGAGTCCCTCATGGAGGCATGGGATGAGCACTTTGATCGATGACGTTCACGCAGTTAATGTGGTCGTCAATGATGTCGAAATGGTTGTGAACCTCGCGGACGGCCGCACAATCATCGTTCCCCTTGGCTGGTATCCGCGGCTCTCCCATGGCACCGCCAAGGAGCGCAGTCGCTGCCGGCTCATTGGCGACGGTGAGGGTATCCACTGGCCGGATTTGGACGAAGATATCAGCGTTCGCAATCTACTTTTGGGTCAACCATCGGGCGAAAGTCAGCAGTCGTTCAAACGCTGGTTGGACGGCCGCACAAGACGAAAAAATCGCAAGAAATAACCAAGTGATGTGTCGCATAGCAAAAATCGTGGAAATCCAATAGGCCATGGCCAAAACCCGTGCCCTCGTCAATCGCCGCAAGGCGATCCGGAACATCCGCAAGATCACGCGGACGATGGAATTGATCGCCACGGCGCGCGTCAAGAAGGCGATGGACCGCGTCAAAGAGGCCGACGCCTACACGCGCAAGATAGCCGAGCTGGCCGCCGATCTCAGCGCCAGCGCCACCAACATCAAGCACCCGCTGCTCGACAAGCGCGAGAAAGTCACGAACAGCATCCTGCTGGTCCTCTGCTCCAACCGTGGCCTGTGCGGCGGATACAACGCCTCCATCCTTCGTGAAGCCACGGCCCACTTGCGCAAGACCCAAGGCGAGAACATCCGCGTTCACCTGGAACTGTCGGGCAAGCGGGCCATCGCCTACTACCGCTACCAGGGCGTGGCGGCCGAACACACCTATACCAACTTCGAGGACAAGCCGAGCTTTGATGAAGTGGACGTCATCGCCAGCCGCTACATCGCCGACTACATCGCCGGCAAGATCGACCGCGTGGATGTGGCTTACATGAAGTTCCTCAGCGCCGCCCGGCACGCCCCGGCCGTCGATACGCTCTTGCCGCTTTCGACGATGGTGCCGACCTCGCGCAAGGGAGAAATCGCCAAGCCGGAGACTGGCGTCGAGTACGAATTCTTGCCCAGCGCCGCCGACATCCTGCAGGAAATCCTGCCGATGTCGTTCAAGATTCGCATGTTCAAGTGCTTCCTGGATGCGGCTGTGTCGGAGCAGATCGCCCGGCGGGTCGCCATGAAGGCGGCCACCGAGAACGCCGGCGAGATGATTAAGTTGTTGACCCTGCAATACAATCGCGCCCGCCAAGCGCAGATCACCAAAGAGATCGCCGAGATCATCGGCGGCGCGGCGGCGCTGAAGTAACGGGACGGCACATGGTCGCCTTGGTCGAAAAACGAACACCGAATCATCTGCAGGCCTTGCAGATCAGCAGTCTATTGACTGCACGTTGGTATCGTATGTGGCGACCGGAGGCGATGATGTACGAGCCAGAATTGATTATTCGCTTGCTGAACAAGGCGAAGATCAAATTTATTGTAATGGGGACACATGGCATTGGTGGTTGGCGAAGCGAACCGCGAGCCACGCATGATGTTGACTGTTTGGTCGCGCTCAAAGATTATGCAAAGGCTGTGCACGTAGTCCGCGAAGCTTTTCCTGAATTGGAAGTGGCTGATTGGAAGGTCGTCACGAGGTTTCGCGACACCGTCACTGGAAACGTTGTGATCGACCTGATGATGCCAATGGACGATCTGTTCAAGTCGGCCTTTCGGCATACCGTTGCAATCGGGAAATCTCATTATGTGCCGAACTTGGAGCTGGCGTTGGTCTCCAAGTTTGCCGCCATGATTTCGCCGTACCGCGACCATGAGAAAAAACACCTGGACGCGAATGATTTCATTAACATGGTCAGACGCAATCGCAAGGAACTCAATCGCCCCAACCTCAGAGCGCTTGGAAACAAAGTCTACAACGGCGGTGGCAAGGAGATTCTGAAGATGATCGACAACGTCCTTGCTGGCCGCCCAATCAATGTGTGAGTCATATTCCATCGGAGTTCCCATGGTCGCATCCGTGAATGGTCAAAAACAGGGCAAGATCATCCAGGTCATCGGCTCGACGTTCGACGCCGAGTTCGACGAAGGACATCTGCCCGAAATCTACAACGCCCTCAAGATTGACGGCGAATACAAGGGCGTCAAGGTGCGGCTTACCGGCGAGGTACAGCAGCACCTGGGCGGCAACCGCGTCCGCTGCGTGGCGCTGGGCAGCACCGACGGCCTGTACCGCGGCATGTCCGCCACCGACACCGGCGCGCCCGTGCAGGTGCCCGTCGGCAAGGAGACGCTCGGCCGAGTGTTCAATCTTCTGGGCGAGCCGATCGATGGCCGCGGCCCGGTCGGCGCCACGGAATGGCGGCCCATCCACCGCCAGCCTCCGGAGTTCGCCGAGTTGTCCTCGAAGACGGAGATCTTCGAGACCGGCATCAAGGTCATCGACTTGCTCACGCCGCTGGTGCGCGGCGGCAAGGCGGGTCTGTTCGGCGGCGCCGGTCTGGGCAAGACCGTCATTCTCACGGAACTGATCGCCCGCATCGCCAGCCAGCACGGCGGCTATTCCGTCTTCGCCGGCGTCGGCGAACGCACCCGCGAAGGCAACGACCTTTGGCTCGAAATGCAGGAGATGGAGATCGGCAAGACGGGCCGGCACGTCATCGAACAGACCGCTATGGTCTTCGGCCAGATGAATGAGCCGCCGGGCGCGCGGTTGCGAGTGGCCCTGTCGGCTTTGACCATGTGCGAATGGTTCCGTGATTCCACCGGCGCCGACACGCTGCTCTTCGTCGATAACATCTTTCGTTTCTCCCAGGCCGGCTCGGAAGTGTCGGCGCTCTTGGGCCGCATGCCCAGTGCCGTGGGTTATCAACCAACTTTGGCCACCGAGATGGGCGAATTGCAGGAGCGCATCACCTCGACCAGCCGCGGCGCCATCACGTCGGTGCAGGCCGTCTACGTCCCCGCCGACGACCCGACCGATCCCGCCCCGGCCAATGCCTTCCAGCACCTGGATGCGTTCATTTATCTGGAACGCAAGATTACGGAAAAAGGCATTTACCCCGCCGTCGATCCGCTCGCCTCCAGCAGCCGCTTGCTCGATCCCCAGATTCTCGGCGAGCGCCACTACGCGGCCGCCCGCCGCGTCCAGCAGATTCTGCAGCGCTATCGCGAATTGCAAGACATCATCGCCATCCTCGGCATCGAGGAATTGAGCGAGGAAGACAAGCAAGTGGTGACGCGCGCCCGCCGCATCGAGAAGTTTCTGTCGCAGCCTTTCCTCGTGGCCGAGGCGTTCACCAACAAGCAGGGCAAGATCACGCCGCTGGCCGAGACGATCCGCAGCTTCGAAGAGCTGTGCGACGGCAAACACGATCACCTGCCCGAAAATGCCTTCATGTACGTCGGTGGCATCGACGAAGCGGTGGAGCAGGCGAAGAAGCTGCAAGGGTAACATCAAATAGTTGCAACAACCCGTTGAGCGCACGCATGGCGCATTGTGTTCGCCAAACGGATCACCCCAATGTGATTCATGGTAACGACCGACACCAACAACAATTCGAAATCCCTGAAGTGCGTCGTCGTCACCCCCGAAAAAGCGGTGCTCGACGCGACCGCTGATTTCGTCGCCGTGCCGATGCTCGACGGCGAACTCGGCATCCTCCCCGGCCGGCAGGCGATGATCGGTCGACTTGGTTACGGCGAGTTGCGCACCGTTCACGGCAATGTCACACGCCGTTATTACGTGGACGGCGGCTTCGTGCAGGTGCGCAGCGATGTGGTGACTTTGCTGACGTCGAAAGCGATTCCCACCGAAGAGCTGAAGGAAGCCGCTGCCGAATCGGCCCTGCAAGAAGCGCTCAAGCCGGCGACGACGCCGGAAAGCCAGGAGGCTCAGACGAAGGCCCAGCAACGGGCACGGGCACAGTTGCGGCTCATCCACAAGGAAACCGACAGCGCGGAGGGCGGCCATTGAACGATCATCCCGACGATTCCCTGCGATTCGTCGTGCACCATTTTTCGTATGCCGTTCTCTCCCGCGCGTCGGTTGGATAGCTTAAGGGGATATGCGAGGCCGTTGCGTCGCGCACCTTGGGAGAATCCCCATGTCCATCTCTGAAACATCGCCGACGGCGCCGTCCCTTTCGCAAGAACCATCGATTTGGCAATGGACCGCGACGTTTGTCAGCCTGGCGGCTTTGGCGGGCAGCTTGTATCTCAGCATCGGCATGAACCTCAAGGCTTGCCCCTTGTGCTATTATCAGCGCACCTTTGTCATGGGAGTCGTCGCCATTCTCGTCGTGGGCTTGTTCATCAAGGATCTGCGGCCCAGCATCGCGACGCTGTTGGCGTTGCCGCTCGCCGTCGCGGCCTTGGCAGTCGCTGGGTATCACGAATATCTGGTGCAGACGGGCGCATTGGAATGTCCAAACGGGATTCTGGCGCTCGGCACCGCGCCGCAACAAAGCCTGCTTGTTCTGGGCATCCTGACCATCCTTTTGATCGTGGATCAACTTCGGCAACACGCGCTGACGGCGCTCGTCGCGTCGGTCGTGCTGGGCGCGCTGTTAGCCTTCAGCGGCATCATGAGCTCTGGGCGGGCTTGTCCGGATTACAATTTGCCGCTCGATGAAGACATGTGCCGGCCGCTCAAGAAATCGTAGCCGGTCGCTGCGGAAGACATCTCGCAGCACGCCTCCCGCGGCCATACAAAGTCTCTAAGCGACCGCGTGTCATTGCCTGTGGGGTACGTTTCCAACGTGCCCGACAATGCGGCACGTTGGAAACGTGCTCCACGTTGTACGACCCGTGCGCCAAACTGGTCCGCGTCCTTCCCCCGTTGGAACACGCCATGGATTCGCAACTCTTCGATACGCTGCAAGCCACGCTGCAATCCAAAGGCCCGATCGCCGCTATCGATGAACTCTGTGCCGATCTTAAGGCGCGCAAGGAATACGCCGGGCTGTTCTACACGTTGCTCATGAAGAAACGCCACGAGCTGGGCGCCTCGCCGATCGCCACCGGCTCGAACCAGGATTTGCCCGCGGCAGCGCATCAGCCGTTCGAAGACGGCATCCGCACAGCCGCCCGCACCGTCGGACAGCTTTGGCTCGACGAAGGCGATCTGCCGCAGGCCTGGGCCTACTTCCGCATGCTCGGCGAAACCGAACCGGTGGCGCAAGCGCTCGAAAAACTGCAGCTCCAGGACGACCAGGACGTGCAGCCAATCATCGACATAGCCTTTCATCAGGGCGTGCATCCCAAGAAGGGCTTCGAGTGGATCCTCAAACGCTACGGCATCTGCAGCGCCATCACGACGATGAGCGGCGGCGACTTGCCGTTCCCGATGGACGTTCGCCAGGATTGCATCAAACGCCTCGTCCGCGCCCTGCACGAGGAATTGGTTGAGAGGCTCAAGGCGGAAATCCAGCGCCAGCAAGGCTTCGCGCCGACCGGCAAGACTGTGACCGAGTTGATCGCCGGCCGCGATTTTCTGTTCGCCGACGAGTTCTACCACATCGACCTGTCGCACCTCAGCTCGGTCGTGCAAATGAGTTCCCAGCTCGACAACTGCGACGAGCTGCGGCTGGCGCGCGCGCTGTGCAAGTACGGCCAAAAGCTGTCGCCGCGCTTCCAGCAAGTCACCGATCCGCCGTTCGAGAACCAGTATCAAGATTACGAAGTGTTCTTGTCGATCTTGTGCGGCGACGAGGTTGACAAGGGCCTGGCCTACTTCCGCAAAAAGGCCGAAGACGCCGACCCAGACACCGTCGGCACCTATCCCGCCGAGGTGCTGGTCAACTTGCTGCTGCGTTTGAAACGGCCGCAGGAAGCGCTGGAAACCTCGCGCCGGTTCTTAACGAAGTTGGGCGAGGCGCGCTTGTCCTGTCCAAGTTTTGTCGAATTGTGCCAGCAGACCGGCAACTATCAAGCGTTGGCCGAAGTGGCCCGCGCGCAAGAAAACCCCGTCAATTATCTGGCGGGGTTGATTGCGGCACGAAAGTAAGCACGTTTGCCCGCGCTTGGGCTACATGCACCGACTTACGGCTCCTGAAACCGCTTCACATCCACCGGCGCAATCCGCCGCGATTCCGACAGCGTCGATTCCAGCAAGGGCTGGCCGTTGCGGTTGACGCGCAGCTTCGTAAACACCTTGCGGCCATCCTGGTCCTTGTAATCGTCGAAAAACGCTTCATCGAGCGCGTCCTTCCAGCCGTCGAACTCATTCTTCACGGGGATTTCCAGCTTGTGCAACAGGCCGGTGTCTTTGGCGAAGTACATCTTCGCCGTCGGTCGACCGGCGCGATCCACTTGCACGCCGACGGCAGCGCGGTCGCCGACTTTCGTTTCGCCGAGCGCTTTCAGCTTGAATTCCTTGTCCTTGAGCAACGGATTGAGGCTCATGATCCAGAACTGGTAGGCCTCGGTCTTGACGTAATCGAGTTTGTCGCCGTCGAGGGCGCGCTGCTGTCCCAGCGCGGCTTCGAACGCCTTGGTCCCATCCAGGCCCATCTTGATCTCGACCTTCTGGCCCATAAGCTCCATGCGCAGCTCGAAACGATACTTGTCGGGCGCCTGGAACGTCCAGTCGGCCAGGTAGTCCATCTTCTGGCCCATGAAGTTGATGGTGCCCTTGTCCTTCCACGTTTCCGCGTAGGGCTTGTCGGCATCCTTGTCCAAGCTGGCGGCCTTCACGGCTTTGGCGATGATTGCCTTGGCGGGTTCCTCGCCGGCGCGCAGGGTCGCGGGCATGGCCAGAAACATGGTCACGGACAGCACGGTGAGCATGCGCATGATGGAAACTCCTCAAAGGGGTAAGTCGGCAGCGAACAGCAGCGTAAACAACTGCAGGAGATTTGCAATCGAAAAATGCGCCAACTGCCGAAGGTGGGACTTGAACCCACACTCCCGTGAGGGAACTGGATTTTGAGTCCAGCGCGTCTGCCATTCCGCCACTTCGGCCTTGTCTTCGGGGCTCGCTCAATACTCTGGCCCGAATCGCTATTTTGGCGTTTGTGCCATGCGACGGCAAGGCCCCCGACTGCGCAATGCGAGGCTCACAACCAGTCCAAGGCCTGGCAAGGGGGCGGCTCCGCTACCGACTTTCCAGCTCCGCGATCAGCTTTTTGAAGTCGTCGAAGCGGCGCAGCGGCTGCAACTCGGGGTGAAGTTTCAGGCTCTCGACGTTCTTGTAGCCTTTTTGTACGGCGTCGCGCAGCAGGGCCACGGCCTGCGTGGTGTACGAAGCTGCCAGCGCGTGGCGCTGGTTCGCATCGAGCTTGGCATCCTTCTCAGCGAGCGGGATGCAGCGAGCCAGAATCCGGGCGGCCATGTGGGGAGCCTGCCAGACGGAAGAAAGCTGAGGCAATCGCAGCGCCGTCTTCACGGCCCGTTCATGGTCGTCCCCCTCAAGGGACACCGCAGCCACCTGGATCAAGTGATCCCGCAAGTGATCTCGGTAGGCCTGTTGCGGGCTAATTCTGTGAGCCATTTCTTGGTGGTGAACGGCCTGCTCAAACAAGCGCTGCGCCTCGACCAAGTCCTTGCGTTGCTTGACCACGAGGCCAAGATTGTGACAGACGGTCCCCACGAGACTGTGATAACCTGGCACGTCCCTAGAGCCAGCCACCAATTTCTCCGCCGAACGCAAAGCGGCTCGGTGAGCCTCTTCGGCCGCCGAGTGCTGCCCGATCTTGGCCTTGAGATTCCCGACGTTGGTGAGTGTGCGGACCAGCGCTTCCAGGTATACGGGTGTCTCAGGACTCTTCGTCACTAGCTGTTCCCGAATCACCAGGGCCTTGTGCAAGGCGTCCTCGGCTTCCGTGACTTCGCCGGCTTCCAAACAGAGAGCACCAAGGTTATTGAAAGCGGCCGCCAGCGACACAGGGTAGTTGGTGTTCTGGGGAAACCTTTTCGTGAGCTGCGTGAGGAGTTCGACCGCCTTGCGAAGGGCTCGTTTCGCCTCGCCAGGCTGACCCGTGGCTCGCAGGAGATTGCCCAGGTTGAGTTGGGCTGCGGCGAAGTTCTCGCCATACGCGGCATTGTCAGGGAATGCAGCCACCAGCTGTTCCAAGATGGGCAGAGCGCGGCCGAGAGCCTCTTTCGCTTCGGCGTATTTCTTTTGCGCGTGGTAAAACACACCGAGGTCCCCGTGCGCGCCGGCAAGCCTGTTCCGGTAAGTTGCTTCCTTCGGGAAGTCGGCCGTTAGTCGTTCGCCGTGAGCGATGGCATCGTGATAGGCTTTCTCGGCCTCCGCGGATTGGCCTAGCAAGTTGTAGACGTTTGCGACACGACCGAAGGCACGGACCACTTCGTGGCGGAGCTCAGGATCGTCACTATCCTCGGCGAGAAACTCCTGATTGAACTTCAGCGCCTTCTCCAGCAGTTCGCGGCGGAGCTTCTCCACCTGGGGAACGTTGCGCAAGCGGAGGCTGCCCACTTGGCTCAGCATCTGGTCCACGGCATCGTGGGCCTTGCGCAGATTCGTGACAGCTTTCCGGCGCTGGTTTTCGGCAAGGCGGAAGTTGGTCTCCGCTTGTCCGAGGGCTTCCTCCGCGGCTTGCCACTTCCATATCACCAGTCCGGATCCAAGCGCAGTGACGAGGACAACCAGAGCCAAGAGAGCGGCGATGGCGGGCCGCCGCTTGGCCCACTTGATCGCGCGCTCCGCCACGCCGATCGGCCTGGCGCGGATCGGCTCGCCGGCCAAAAAACGCTTCAGGTCGTCCGCCAAAGCTGACGCCGAAGCGTAGCGCTTGGCCGGTTCTTTCGCCAGGCACTTGAGACAAATCGTTTGCAAGTCGCGCGGCAGAGTCGGCTGCAAATGCCGGGGCGGCACCGGCTCCATTTGCTGAACCTGCAGCACGGTAGCCAGCAGTGTGTCGGCCTTGAAGGGGGGCCGGCCCGTCAGCAGCTCGTACAGAATCGCCCCCAGTCCGTAAATGTCGCTGGCGGGACCAACCTGCGCCGCCCGGCCGTCCGTCTGTTCCGGGGCCATGTAGCTCGGGGTCCCGACAATCATGCCGCTATGCGTCTGGGTGCCCGCATCGAGCCGTTTGGCCAGGCCGAAGTCGGCAATCTTGCAATCGGTAGGCAGTGGGCAGTGGGCAGTGGGCAGGAAGGCCGAGTTTCCTTGACTGCCTACTGCCGACGGCCAACTGCCCACTAGGATGTTGCCCGGCTTCAAATCGCGGTGGATGATGCCGCGGGCGTGGGCGTGCTGGACGGCCTGCGCCAGCGTCTCGACCAGGCGCGCCGCCTGAGCGGCGGGCCGCGGGGTGCCGGCCAAGTGCTGGTCCAGGCTGCCGCCCGCCACGTACTCCAGCGCCAGGTAGGGGCAGCCCTGGTGTTCGCCGACTTCGTGGATTTGCACGATGTTGGGATGCTGCAAGCGGGCCACCGCCTCGGCCTCGCCGAGGAAGCGGCGCCGCTCCTCCGCGCTGGCGTGGGCGCCGGCCCGGATCAACTTCAGCGCCACTGGCCGGTTCAGCTTGACGTCCCGCGCTTGGTACACCACGCCCATGGCGCCGCGGCCCAGCTCGCCCTCGATCTCGTATCCCGGCAGCGACGGCATGCCGGCGGCGCCCGCGGCGCTCGCCGGCCAGGTGTCCGCTCGCGCGTCGGCGTGCGTCACGGCCAGCGCGGCAAGGCGCTCTACGGCGCGGGCGCATTCGGGCTCCGCCAGGAAAGGATCTTCGTGCGGAGGTTGGCCCAACAGGGCGACCAGCGGACTGGCCGGCGCCGCCAACGTTTGCAGATTGGCTACGCAGGTGGGGCATTGGTCCAAGTGCTGGGCCAGCACTTCGAGCCCGTCGTCGGAACCCTGGCCCGACGTCAAGGCCGCCAATTCCTCGGACGTGGGACAGCGCGTGGGATCCATGAAGACCTCCCCTTCGACCTGTGGCGTTTCGTCTTCTCTGTGTCTCTGCGCCTCTGTGGTTCAATAGGAATTGCGGCTACATCAGTTCGCCGAACTCGTCCTGCAAGCGGCGCAGCACCCGCGACTTGGCGATGTAGACCGCGCCTTTGCTGATTCCTAATTCGGCAGCCACGTCGCCCGCCGTCTGGCCGTCCACCGCCACCCGCCAGAACGCTTGCCAGGTGCGCTCTTCGAAATCGGTTTGAATCAGCGCCAGCGCCCGCCGGTAGAGGTCCTGGGCATCGGTGCTGGTTGGGCCCGAATCGTCGGCAAGACTCTCAGGCGCGGGCACTTCCGCCAGTTGGCGCTGGAACGTCGAGCCCCCGACCGCCGGTGCCTGCTCCGCCTGTCGCCGCCAATGGTCGCGAATCTTGTTGTGCGTCACGGTCCACAACCAGCCGCGAAAGGAGTCGCCCGGACGGTCGCGGCGAAAGTCGTGGATGGCGCGGGCCACCGCCTGAAAGACCTCTTGCCCCAGGTCGGCGGCGTCCTCGGGCGACAGGCCCTTGCGGCGGCACCAGCTGTAGACCTGCGGGCCGTAGAGCTGCGTCAGCCGCTCCCAGGCCTGCGGCACGGCCTCCTGCAAGCGCAGCAGCAGGCTGCCGGTCAGGCTCGGCGGCCCACCCGCACCGCGTCCACCAGGTTCAACGTCGGGCGCTTTCATGATTTTTGATCCAAGAGTTGCGCAGTAGCCCATCATAAAGCAGAACAAGCGTTTGTGTCAAAAGAAACGATTGTCCCCTTTCTCTGGGAACGTTGCAGCCTGGTACGTGGGTGGAAATACTTAGCCCCGTTCACGGGGCTTCTCGCGGTTCGGCTTGAGCCGCCCGACAAGGAGGCTCAAGCCGAACCGCGAGAAGGCCCGTAAACGGGCCTAAAGCGTAGCTATACCCCTCGCGGTCAGGTTTGACACAAAGAGCCGCGCACGAAGTAAGCGGTTTCTAGGCGCGGCGCTTACTTCGTGCGCGGCTCCTATACCCCTCGCGGTCAGGTTTGACACAAAGAGCCGCGCACGAAGTAAGCGGTTTCTAGGCGCGGCGCTTACTTCGTGCGCGGCTCCTATACCCCTCGCGG
>ORMF011950885.1_pt1 | contig 19868 bp, 19 predicted proteins | sample 1779871 | NCBI WGS metagenome assembly ORMF01 (sample SAMEA104232316, study PRJEB22302) | groundwater metagenome | biome: forest; feature: aquifer; material: groundwater | place: USA | collected 2011-08-07 | depth 5.4 m | reverse complement strand
CGGCATGGCTGAAGCCATGCCCTGACGACCTTTTACAGCAACAAGAGAAACGCTCTAGCCGCAAAATTGCGCTTGCAGTTTCAGCCTGCGAGGGAAAGCGATTTGTTTCATGCCTCGTGAAACCGCGGAGGCCGGCTCCCCAACCTTCGGCAGCCGCGTTCTGGACCATTTCGAACATCCCCGGAACGTGGGGATTGCCGCGGACTTCAACCGCCGCTTCCTGGAAGAGAACAATCCCTGGCTGCTCAAAATCCTGCTAACATTGCGGGTGGAGGAGGGGCGGATTCGGGATGTGAAATTCAAGACCCAGAGCTGCGTCACCACCACCGCCAGCGTCAGCGCGCTGACGGAAATGGTGAAGGGCAAGACGGTCGAGGAAGCTCTCTCGATCACTCCCGAGCTGCTTTCGGAGCGCCTCGGCACGGTCCCGCCCGAGAAGATGTATTGCTGCCATCTGGCGGTCAATACCCTCCGCAATGCCTTGCACGCGCCCGTTTCGCCCAACACGACTACACGCACTTCGGCAGGAGGAAATAGATGAAAGTTGCATATATATTTACCACCACAATGTCTCATAAAATTTTAAGTACCATGATCGTTCCGCAAATGGAGGAAGGACGGCACGGCGTCGATGTCGCCGGGATGTTCTTTTTTGCCGACAATGCCTTTATGCTGGTAAAGGGCAACGCCGTCGCCGAGCGGCTCAAAAAATTGAAGGACCAGGGCAAGCTCCAGCTCCTGATGGCGTGCGACCAGTGTGCTTACGAACGCGAGATCGACAAGAAGCTGATCGACGGCGCCGGCATCGGATGTTTTCCGGACCTTTATGCGGCCCTGGCTCCGGCCAAGGTCGATCAGGTCATCACTCTGTAACGAATTGCTTTCGGGAGATGGCAAAGGAATGAGCCGGGTGATAGCGGGAGAGCAGATCGCGAAGATGCTGGTCCAGGATCTCTTGGATGCCTCCTTCGATTCCAGCGGAAAGGTTCGCCGCCATCTGCTCGCTCGCATCCCCGATATCTGATGCCGCAGCGGAGAAACACTCGAGGCGGTCGCTTCGAAAAAGAAAATTCCGATCCAGGAAATGCTGGCCGAAATTGAGGAGCGCCGGAGAGACGGCGAAACGTAGAAGGTGTTGCATAACCTCCCGGGATCCTCGCAAGGGCACGACTTCAGTCGTGCCGAAAAATGGGGCAGCGGAAGGGCTTTAGCCCCTGAGGTGCGCAATTGGCCCTCAGCGGCTGAAGCCGCTTTTCGAGAGAACCTCGGTTCGGCACGCTTAAAACCGTGCCCTTACAGTACCTTGAAACGAGGTATGCAACAGCTCCTAGGCGGAAACTCAATTGAAAGTTTTCTTTCCAACCGGCATACGCGCGCTTGCGATGGCAGCCATCGCGCTGCTCGCGGCACCTCGAATGACCTTCGCGCAAACCGACGAGATCCAGGTCTATGACGGCGCTATTGCCGAGAAGGGTAAGCTCGGTCTCATGCTGCACAATAACTTTACTCCCGACGGCCAGAAGACGCCGGCATTCCCCGGCGGTCTTGTCTCCCATAGGGCGTACGTTGGGGTTCCTGAATGGGCCTACGGCGTGACCGACTGGTTCGAGGCAGGACTTTATATGCCGCTGTTCAGTATCTCCAAGGATCGCGATCTGACGTACAACGGCTTCAAGCTCCGCGCGCTAATCGTTAGGCCGCATGGGGACGACCGCACTTTAGCCTACGGCGTGAATTTCGAATTCAGCGTCAACGCCCAACATTGGGATCCCCAGCGCATTACCTCCGAGATCCGGCCCATCGTCGGATGGCACTTGCATCCCGTCGACATCATCGTGAATCCGATCCTCGACACCTCTTACGACGGCTTTAAGAACCTCGACTTCGCGCCGTCCGTACGAGTCGCTTACAATTACTCTCAAAAATGGGCAGCGGCCGTTGAGGAGTACGCCGACTACGGCCCCCTGCGCCAATTCCTTCCGGCAGGCGAGCAATCCCATCAGCTATATGCGGTCGTCAATCACTCTGCCAAGTCATTCGATGTCGAAGCCGGCGTGGGATTCGGCCTGAACGGCGCGTCGGACAAAGTGACCTTCAAGCTGATGGTGTCTCGCGATCTCAACTGACCCATCGCCGTCCGCATTTCAAGGAGGCTGTCATGGTGAAGAAGATTTTGCTGATCGCGTGTGGACTGATCGTTCTGCTGCTGGCCGCTGCTATTGCCGTTCCATTTCTGATTGACGCCAACCGGTTCCGGCCCGCGATCGAAACCCAGTTGAATGCAGCCCTCGGCCGCCGGACGACCATCGGGCACGTGGGCTGGTCGATCTGGCGCGGCGAGTTGAAAGCGGCCGACATTTCCATCGCGGACGATCCGGCCTTCAGCTCCGCGCCCTTCATCCGAGCCAAGTCCCTGGAGTTGGGAATTGATCTCGTCGCTCTCATTCGATCGCGCACCGTGCATATCCGGTCCCTTACGTTTGATGAGCCGCAGGTGGTCCTGCTGCGTTCCAGCGACGGAAAATGGAACTTCTCCAGCTTCCCGAAAAGCGAGGGCGGCAAGACAAGCGCGTCTGCGTCGGCCGCGTCTGCGTCGTCGGGAACAACCGCCACGCCGGAACTTACGATTGAAAAGCTCACAATTTCCAACGGCCAACTGACCATGGCAAGTCCTCCCCGTTCCCCGCAGATTTACGACGGCGTCAATCTCACGGCCCAGAATATCTCGTTCCACTCCTCGTTTCCCTTCACGCTGAAAGTCCGCACTCCCGAAGGGGGAACGATGGAAGTCAGCGGCAAGGCCGGTCCGCTCGACCAGAAGGATGCGGCGCAAACGCCCTTCGAGGCTAAAGTGACGTTGAAACGGGTCGATCTCACTTCCACCGGCATGCTCGATCCGTCGTCCGGCATCGCGGGAATCGTGGACTATGACGGGTCGATTCGTTCCACCGGCAAAATTCTAAACACCGACGGCACGGCGAAAGTGGACAAGCTGCGCCTCGTGAAGACCGGCTCGCCCGCCCCCCAGCCTGTCTCCATCCGCTACGCCACCGAGTACGACCTGGCGAAACAGGCAGGACAGTTGACGAAGGGAGAGATCCTCACCGGCAAGAGCACCGTGGCTCTCTCCGGAACTTACGACACGCACGCCGATTCGACCGCGGTGCACATGAAACTGGCGGCGCCGAATCTTCCTGTCGAGGACATTCAGTCCTTTTTGCCGGCTGTGGGCGTGACGCTTCCGTCCGGCTCCAAGCTTCAGGGAGGAACGGTCACCACCAACTTGTCGCTCGATGGCCCCGTCAACAGCATGGTCAGCACCGGCGACGTCAATCTCTCCAACTCGAAGCTCTCCGGATTCGGCCTCGGCTCGAAGCTCGCGCCATTGTCCCTGTTCACCGGCCTGAAAGCGAGTCCGGACACTGTGATTGAAACCATGAGCTCCGGCCTTCGCATCTCGCCCGATGGAATTCGCAGCGAAACGCTGAAGCTGGTTGTCACGGATCTGGGCACCATCACGGGAGCCGGAACGATTGGAGCGAACGGCGCCGTGGACTTCAAATTAACCGCCACTCTCGCCCAAGGCGGCGCCGGCGGACTGCTCGCCGGTCTGGCATCGAGAGCGGGCATCGGTGGAAACATCGGCAACGGCATCCCGTTCCTGATTCAAGGCACCACGGCGAATCCCCGCTTCTTGCCCGATACCAACGCCATGCTGAAGAGTCCCGCGCCGGGCCAGCCAGGCGCGCCGGGCGCGAACCCGCCGAAGAATTTGGGTGATGTGCTGGGAGGATTTTTCGGAAGGAAGAAGCAGCCGTAGATGGGCGGGAGCATTTCTCCAGTAAGCGTAGAGCGTAAGGGCACGCCTTCAGGCGTGCCGCGAAGAGACCGGTTAGAGGACGGCTTTAGCCGCTGAGGGACGTTCCTCAGGGGCTAAAGCCCATTCGAAATATGCACGGCGTATCGGCATGGCTGAAGCCATGCCCTGACGGCCCTTTACAGCAATAAGAGAAACGCTCTGGAGGCGGCATGATTTTTGCCGACACTCCGCTCCGGTCCTAAGTTAAGAACTGCCGTTACCGATCACGGCCCCATCAGATACAGTTCGGTGTCGATAATCTCTTCAAACTCGGATTGCGGCTGCGCCCCCTTCATCACCACTCCATTGATGAAGAATCCGGGTGTGCCCGTGAGCCCCAGCCGAATCCCTTCTTGAAAATCCTGCTGAATCGAGGGCTTGAATTTACCGCTTTTCAGGCAGGTCTCAAACTGCTTGAGGTCGAGCTTTAAGGCTTCGGCGTGATCCCGGAAAGCCGCCTCTCCGACCTCATCCTGATTTTCAAATAGCAGGTCGTGATATTCCCAATACTTCCCCTGTTCGCCGGCGCATCGCGACGCATCGGCCGATCCCGGCACTCCCGCGGCAACCGGCAGCAAAGGCAAATCGCGGTAGGCCAGCTTTATCTTTCCGTCGTACTTCTTGAGGAGGTTCTTGACCGTCGTGTAGGCTTGCAAGCAGAAGGGGCACTGGAAGTCGGAGAACTCCACCATGACGATTTTGGCGTCCGCGTTTCCGCGGACCCGGGCCCGGTCGTAATCCACTTGAACCGTGGGCGGCAACAGATAGATTTTCACCCCGGCCTTCTCCCGCAGCGTTTGAAAATATTCTTCGCGAGCCTGTTGCACTTTCTCTTTCATCAGGTCGCTGTCGAATTCAGCACCGACCGCGCTCAGGGGATTGCCCATCCCCAACATACGCTGCGCAATCGCCTGGTCCCTCTCATCTTGCGAAGGCTCCACCACCTTGGAGTCGGCTTGCGACAGCAGCAACTCGTCCTCGGTGACGCCGAGCTTTTTTGCCTCGGCGCGCAGCAGCCGCTTGTTGATGGCGTTCTCCAGAGCTTTCAGCTTGAACTCATATTCCTGCTGGCGGATCTGCATCAGGTCCTTCTGGATCTGCGGCAGATAGTCTTTCTCATAGATGGCTTCGTCGCCTATGGTAGCCACGGGCTTTTCTTTGCCGGTTTGGGCGGAGGCGTTGGGTAACCAGGCGAAAAATAACCCGGACACGACCAGCGCGCAAACGAAATATGCGGCAGAGACGCAATTCATAAATGACCCTCCGACCGATTCAGTCGCCGTAGCTCTCAGGAAGCCCTCTTTAGGAGGGAGCGCTCAATTAATTTGGGCACCTCGATCGCGACGAAGCGGCCGGCTGAATAGAGGTAGTCCTCACCGCTCTCGTCAACGATTCGAAGATCGCCCTCCCGAGCCGCGTCCGCATCAGGCAGCACCGGATAAATCTTGTGTACCTCCAGGGACGCTTCGTAATCCGAGTTGTCAACGCAGACAACGAAACGCGGAGCGGAATCTTTGTTTGGCTTTCCTCGCATTAGTCCAGGTAACGCTTTCGTTTGATGTCTTTCTTACCTATACCATGAGCTTCGTACCAGTGCAATTCCGCCATCCGGATTCTGCCACTTCGAAGCCGAACGTGAGCGATTCCTTTCAGCTTCCGCCACCGGCCGGTACCGTATTTTCTCCGAAGCCGTGATCGATCACGAACCGACTTGCCGACCGCGATGATCTCGATCTCCCGAATTTCGCCAATGATTTCAAATTCCACATTCAATACGTAAACAACAGCCGGTCGGCATTATCAAACAGAATTTTCCGCTTGGTTTCTGCCTTCAGCGGGAGCTGCATCACTTGCTTGGCATTGGCGCCCATGCCGGGAATACCCGGCGAGGGCCAGTCGGAGCCGAACATCACCTTATCGGCGATCTCCTCGATGCGCGGGAAGTAAGTCAGCAGGAGCTTGGGCGGGATGCCGGAGATGTCCATGTGGACGTTCTCATGGCGGCGCATGAGAAAAAACGCCTCGGCCATCCAGAGCGGGCGGCCTCCGTGCGCCATGATGATTTTGAGCTTGGGAAAATCGACGGCGATGTCGTCGATAGGCATGGGATGGCCGTACTTGCTGCGCGCGCCGGCGAAAACGGATGTGCCGGTGTGAAACATCACCGGAACGCCGTACTCTTCCGCCATGCGGTAGACTTTGCCGAGCATCGGCTTGTCGTGCAGATAATCGCCGTACGAGAAAAGCGCGTGCGGACCGTGGAATTTCAGCAGGCGTATCTTGCGGCGGAACAGGAGGTCTTCGGCGTCCCGCACCAGATCGCCCGAGTAGACCGGATCGACGGAGCCGCAGGGCAGCAGACGGTCTGGCGCATGTTTACAAAGGTTCACCACGTAGTCGTGGACTTCCTCCGTCAAGCCGAACAGATCGCGCGCCAGGTAATTGATGCAGACGACCTTGTCGATCCCATCGCGGTCCATGTGCGCGAGGAGAAGCTTGGGGTCTTCGAGCGTTTTGAAGATCTCCTCGACTTTGTCGCCATACGTCTCGCGCCACACATATAGTTGGTGTGGCTTGATCAGGCGCATGGGCATGATATGCGCATGCGCGTCGATGACACGGTAGTCGTGGGTGGTCATGGATGCAGATTCAAGCCGCGGCTATTCGTCCAGGATAAACAACACCTCGAGGCGCACGCGAAACTCGGCGATCTTACCTTTCTGGATATGGGCGGTCTGTTCCAGAACGCGCATTCCGGTGACGCCCCGCAGCGTCTTCGAGGCCCTCTTGAATCCCTCCTCCGCGGCGTCCTGCCAGCTCTTCTTCGATGAAGCGATGATCGTGGTTACACGCGCTACTGCCATAGTTCCTCCTTGGGATGGTTCGGTTGAAATTCAACTGGAAAAGAAACTTATAGGAAGGCTCCCCGGTCCGACTGAAACATTCGCTGCCTAATTCTTTGTCTTCCCGGCGTGATGTGCGGCATCGAGAGCCAGATAAACAACAACCCCTACACTACCTACCAGAACGATGAACACCAAAATTTCCCTCATTAGAGCCTCCTGAGTTCATCAATTTTCGAGGTGATCCGCCGGTGAAGCGCGATGCCTCCCGATAGGATTGCCAAAATTCCTACTATATCACCCGCAAGGAAGAGCCGCTGCGCGGAACGAAAATTGTTGAGTAGCCACGCAACAAGGCTGATGCCGGTAGCGACCGCGATACCCAGCCATAATTTCACGCATGAAATCTCTTCCTTCGCGGCGTCTAGCTTCGACATTGAAAAATCCGCTCACTTCAGCCCATTGCCGCCTTGTACGCTTTGTACCCCGCGCAGCGGCGGCGATCCGCCAGGCAGCCCGGCCAGCTCCCGCAGCGCTCCCGCCACGTAGATGCGGGCCATCTCCTTGCGCCAGCTCATGGCGAAATCAGTGTTGTCGAGCGGTTTGGCCGGTGAATAGGCCGCCCGAGCTGCCTCCTGAATGGTCTCCTCGGTGAGCTTCTTCCCAACGATTGCCTTTGCCGCGGCCGCTGCCTCGATGGGATACGACCCTACGCCGCCCAGGATGATCTTGGCGTCATCCACCGTTCCGTCGCTCGCGAACCGCAAGCAGGGAGCCACGCCGAGCACCGGGAAATCGAACGAGCCGCGTCGGCGCAGCTTCCAATACGTCGCGCGCCATCCGTTAGTGGGAGGCAAGTGGATCTCGGTCAGCAGCTCTTCGGGACGCTTGTTCAGGTGACGGATGCCGTCATCGTTATAAAGCTCGGCGGCGGTGATGACGCGCTCGCCTTCGGGCGAGACCAGCTTCACCTTGGCGCCGATGGCCACCATCACCGGGGCGCTGTCGCTCGATTGCACCGCCCAGCAGCGCGGACTCGATGGCGCCACCCAGCAAATCTCGCCGTCCTTCTTCATGCAAAAATGGATCGCCTTCCGCCACTCGTAATTCTGATCGTAATAATTGCAGCGCGTGTCGAGCAACAGGTTCCCGCCAATGGAACCCATGTTGCGCAACAGCGGAGTCGAGATCAGCGCGGCCGCACGCGCCACCGCCGGATAATGTTTTTGAATACGCCGGTCGTCGGCCAGCTCCGTCAGCGTTACGCCCGCGCCGACAGTCATGCCATCGGACGGCTTGCCCTTGATGCTCCGGAGCTGCTTCAGTTGCCCGAGGCCAATCACCACCTTCGGCGTCTGCTGCCGCCGCTTCATGTTGGGATAAAGATCGGTGCCGCCGGCAACGAACATGGCGTCCGGCCCGGCATCGGCCATCATCTTGACGGCATCGGCGACTGTCTTCGGTTGGAGATATTTAAATCTGGGAAGTCTCAGCATTCGACACTCAATTTCCTTTTGGTTTTGCTAACGCGCCAGCGCGGGCTCCGGCTCGACGGCCTTCCCGGTACCGCCCTCTTCTGGCGTCGGCACGACGACTGGAGCGGGCATTTCGCAAACGGGAAAGAAGGTTGGCCCGTAGCGCCCCTCCTGTCCCTTGGCTTTCGCGCGGATGGCCTTCAGCACTTTGTCGGGATTGATGGGGACCTCGTCGATGCGCACGCCGACGGCATCGAAGATGGCGTTTGCGATGGCGGGCGCCACCGGCAGCAGCGGGCCTTGTCCGGCTTCCTTCGCACCGAAGGGCGCCCTCGATTCCCGTTCCTTTCCCTCGACGAGATACGTGATCACGTCGCACATCTCAAAGGTGGTGGGACTTTTGTATTCCAGGAACGACGGGAATTTGTGGACCACGTTGCGATTGCCGCGGTAGGTCATCTCTTCCATCATGGTCTCGCCGAGTCCCATGTAGATGCTGCCTTCCACCTGCCCCATCACGAGCACCGGATTGATCGGCTGCCCTCCACCGTGCGCCATCCAGATGCGCGGGACGACGACGATGCCCGACTCCGGATCGACATCGACTTCCGCGATTGCGGCGCAATAGCTGTACGTCGGCGATGGGCCGACGCCCGAGCCTTTGAACTTTCCCGGAGCCTTTGGCGGCGTGTAGGAGCCGGTAGTTCCCAGCGTCCCGAACTTCGTTTCGGCGAGCCATACGGCATCGACGAAGCTCATGCTCTTCTCCGGATTTTCCATGTCGAAGACGCGGCGGTCGGCAAACGCCAGGCGCTCGGGAGGTACTTCGAGTTTTTCCGCGGCCGCCTTGGCGAGCAACTCCCTGGCGCGTTCGGCGGCTTGGATGGCGGCGTTGCCGGTCATCAACGTGACGCGGCTCGAATAGCTGCCCAGGTCCACCGGCGTCAGGTCGGTGTCGGCCGAGACAACGCGAATGTCGAACGGATCGATGCCCAGCACTTCGGCCACAATATAAGCGAGGACCGAATCCGACCCCTGCCCGATATCCGACGACCCGCAAAAAACAGTGACGCCGCCCGAGCGGTCGAGCTTCAGCTGCACGCCCGAGTGCGGCATGTTGTTCCAATAAATCGCCGTGCCCGCGCCCGTCATATATGCGCTGCACGCCAGGCCAATTCCCTTTCCGTAGGGAAGTTTGCCGTAGCGCTTTTTCCAACTCGCGCCTTCGACGACCTTGTCGATACATTCGCCCAGGTCCTGCGTGCCGATCTTCAGCCAGTTGCACGTCAATGAGTTCGCCGGGACCAAGTGCCGCCGTCGCAACTCGGCCGGGTCCATCGCCAACTGCTCGGCGATCTTATCCATCTGGACTTCTTGCGCGAAGCGCCCCTGAGGCGTCCCGTGCCCTCGTTTCGGGCCGCAGGGAGCTTTGTTGGTGAAGACGCGGACGGCGTCAAACTTGTACTTCCCCATCGTGTAAGTGGTTGGTTGCAGCACGCCCGTATAGAAGGTGCTGGCCGCGCCATGGCCTCCGTATGCGCCGCCGTCGAGGTACGTGGAATGGTGCATGGCGGTGATCGAGCCGTCCTTCTTGAAGCCGGTTTTCGTTTTCATCAGCACGGGATGGCGCCCGCGGTGTGCGTAAAAGACCTCTTCGCGCGTGAGGCAGATTTTGACGGGCCGTCCCGTCACCATGGCGAGTTTGCAGACGATGATTTCGTGCGCAAACGGATCGCACTTGCCTCCAAAGCCGCCGCCGCAGGGTGTGGCGATAACGCGGATGTGGGTCTGAGGCATCCCCAGGACTTTCGCCGCCGAGCGGTGCAGATAGTGCGGGTCCTGCGTGGAACTCCAGAGCGTGATTTTGCCGTCGAGATACTGCGCGACGCTGGCGTGCTGTTCCAGCGCGAGGTGAGTGCTGCCCTCGTAAAACGTAATGTCCTCGCGAACGAAATCCGCTTCGGCAAAACCCTTCTCCATGTCGCCGAATTCGTAAGACTGCCGCCGGTGGATGTTGCCGCCTTCGCCATAGGTGTGGATCGGCGTATCGGGATTGTCGAGCGCCTCCTGAATGGACGAGATGGAGGGGAGCAGTTCGTACTCGACTTCGATCAGGTCGAGCGCTTCCGTCGCGATGTCTTCGTCAAGTGCAGCGATGGCGGCAACCGGATCGCCGACCATGCGGACTTTGTCGAGCGCGAGAGCGTGTTCGTCCTGGCTGACCGGCAGAATTCCGTAGGGTATGGGAAAGTCTTTGCCCGTGAGCACAGCGATTACGCCCGGATACTTCTCGGCTTTCGAGGTGTCGATTTTCACAATGCGGCCGTGCGGCACCGAGCTGCGCAGAAGCTTGGTATGGAGCATGCGCGGGAGCGCGAAGTCGTCGGCGAATTTCGTGACCCCTGTAACCTTCGAGACCGAATCCACCTTGCGGAAGGGCTTTCCAACAACCTTCAAGCCTCGGCCCTTGGCGCCGTTGCCGCTCGCGGCTCCCGCTCCATTCCCCGATTCGTTAATAGCCATAAACGCTCTCCCTTGCGGGCTCCGCGTGCTCTCCCGCCATGCGCGCCGCCGCCAGCTCCACGGCTTCGTAGATTTTGATGTAGCCGGTGCACCGGCAGATGTTGCCGGCCAGCGCCTCTTTGATATCGTCGCGCGAAGGCCGTGGCGTCTTTTCCAGCAGCGCCTGCGCCGTGAGCAAAATTCCCGGCGTGCAATAACCGCACTGCGCCGCGCCCAGCTCGGCAAAAGCCTGTTGCAGCGGATGCAATACAGCGCCCTCAGCCATTCCTTCAACGGTTGAAACCTCTCGGCCTTCCACGGCCAGCCCCAGAACCAGGCACGACAGCACCGGTTGCCCGTCAACCAGCACGGCGCAGCACCCGCACTCGCCTAGCTCGCAGCCATGCTTCGTCCCCGTCAGCGCCAAGTCCTCGCGCAGGACTTCAAGCAGCGTCTTATGCGGCGCAAACGCGACCTCGACCGCCTCGCCGTTCACCTTCAAACTGATGTGGGCCTTTGTCGGAGCCGCTCTTTTCGCCTTCTTCTTGATTTGCTTCATTGCATTGCCTTTTGCCCGAATTCTTATTTTTGGTGATGTTGTCCTGTTATTAAATGATGCCATCCCATTAACTAATGCTGTCATCCCGAGGAGTCTTCGACGAGGGATCTGCTTTCCCGCCATTGACCGCTCCCTCTCGGTCGCGGCTCGGATTGATCGCAATCCTCATTTTAGCAGGGTTCCGACTCTCTCGTCGTCGAAACCGAAGACCCACTCCTTACCGCGCCGGAAAATGGGACGGCGAATCAGGTTGGGGTTCTTCGCCATCAGCCGGATCGCCTCTTTGCGCGACGGCGGCTTCTCCTTCATCTTCATCTCCCGGTACAGTTCGTTCTTGGTGTTGAGAAAATCAAGATATGACCGCTCGCCGACAAGTGCATCCAACTCCGCTTCCGTCATCGGCTGTTTGCCCAGGTCCCTCTCCTCGAACTCCGCCTTTTTCTCCTGCAAGAAACTTCTCGCTTTGCGGCAGGTGGTTCAGGTGGACTTCCAGTAGAAGTTGAGCTTGGGTTTGGGCATGTAAGATAACATTATATATCGCTGCGCCGTGGTTAAAGTAGCCACGGCTTCCCGGCCTGCGGTGGTTTTGAACACCCACCGAACAAACCCACGGAACGAAAATACGTGCCGTCGCTACCAGCTGTAATGATTATGGCAAACCTGCGGAGGGTGTCAAATGGCTTGATTATGCGAAAAGAGAAAAGTTATCCACAGAGTTTTTTTAATTCTGTTTCGGTATCCTTTTGCATTCGCCGCAAGAAATCAAGTGAAGCATTACGGAAATTCGTTAGAGCCCTGTCAAGAAAAGAAACTGATACTAGTCCCAAGCCTCCCGTCAAAATCAGAACAAAAAAACTCAAATCCCGAAACGTCAATGAATTCGCCAGTTGGTTCGTAAGTCGATCCATAACTGAAATAGAAACATCTGTATTAGTTATAATAACCAGAATCTTTAAAACAACGACCGATGTCAATAGGAATGCGTGAAGAAACGCCAATCCAGCAATCGCCAGCTGCCACAAACCCCTGATAGTCTCTTCCTGTCGCTCTTCAGGAGACATCAAATCCGGAAAAGCAAGTAACCTTGCTTTCAAATACTTAATGCGACTTTGTTTGCGAGCTGAGCTTGTTGTCGCCCACCACTCCTTCACCTTCGGGGTTAGAAGATTTCCCAAAATTGACAATGGAATGGCTAAAAGGAATCCAAGAATTCCGGCCCACGCGACAATAAGCTCGAAACTGCTCATAGCGCTGCCGATTCTAGCACAAGCGATAGCCAAGGCGAAGGAAACGTTCGCGGTGGCCATCCGCTCACGCTTTGCGGCTATAGGAGCGGACGCTGACCAGGTCGTCGTCGCCCACGGGCCGGATGTCGGAGAGGTTCAGTGTCACCAGCGCCTCGGTCTTGCCGGAAGCGGTGACGAACTCTACCTCCACTTCATCCGGTTCGTAGATTTCGACGACGGCGCCGAGATCGCCTGGTTTCAGTCCGTGCTCCGGTAAGTCCTTGTCTAGAACAATGGTGTCGAGTTCCTGATACCTCATAGATTGTAAACCTTCGGAACGAGCCCACGGTGGAAGAGCAAAAGCAGATCCCTCGCTGCGCTCGGGATGACATCCCGTGGGTTGTTTAATGCCCAAAATCCGCGCGCGCGGAATAGGCGTGCTTTTTCACTTTCAGCCCCGCGGCGCGCTCCGCGCCCAATACTTCCATGTATCCGGCGCGGTCCTTCGCGCCGGTGATCCAGCGCGCAAGCCACGCCTCGAACTCGGCAACGGTTTTGGTGCCGCGATGATATTCGCTGTAGTAATCGTTGTCGCGGTTGTAGTAGCCCTGGACCGGCGAGGGATGCGCACCGTAGGGCACCTCGCAGACGGCCGAGACAAGGAAGCCCTGCACGACGGTGCGGTTCGGGTCGCTGGCGATGACCTTGGGCGAGACGATTTCCTCGGCAACCACAATAACATGCTTGGCGGCGCGGACGGCGTCGGGCGCGACCCCGAGATTGCCCCACACGTGCGCATTGCCGAAGGCGTCCGAGCGTTGCGCCTGGACGATGGTCACGTCGGGCGAGAGAGCGCGCACCGCGATCATCTTTTCGCCCGTGAACGGCGCGTCGAACTCGGCGAAATCCGGATTGCGTCCGAAGAGGCTCGAACCGCCCGCCGTGTACGTAGGCAGGAACGGCACGCCGAGCGAGGCCGCGTGCAGCGCCAGCGCGATGGTGAAGTTCGAGTGGTCCACCATCTCGACCGGATGCGGGATGCCCTCTTCCATGGCGCGGCGGAAGTTATAGGCCGAGCCCATCATAACGTTTCCAACCCATGCTGCGACAACCTTGCGCGCCACGCCCGCGCCAATCATTTGGTCGAACAAAATGTCGGAAATGGGACCGACGAGCGTCAGGTCGCGCTTGCGCTGCCGGACGATTTCGTGTCCGGCGGCGAAAGGAATCATGCTTTCGAGCGCCAGGCCCATCGCGACGCTTGCGCCGTCGGGCACAAAGCGGCGGATGGCGTCTTCAAGGGTGGTCAGTTTTTCGGGCGTTTTGTTTTTGCTTGTCACTTGTCACTCGTCACATTTTCAAAAGGATGTCATCCTGAGCGAAGCGAAGGATCTGCTTCTTCTTGCTCGTCAATTGTTCTCATCACTGCTCCCGCTCCCTTACGGTCGCGGCTCTGATCAGCGCCCTCTCCAGTGCGGGGCGCGTTTTTCCAGGAACGCGAAGATGCCTTCCTGGGCATCTGCGGTCGGGGCGAGGGTTTCGAGGAAAAAGCGCTCTGACTCTCCGAGCGCCCGCTCGAAATCGAGGCCCGCAACGCGGCGTAGGATGCTCTTGGTCAGGCGCAATGTGTTAGGGCTGCCAGCAGTCAACTCGCGCACGACGGCGTCAACGCATTCGGAAAGTTGCGCTTCGGGAACGACATGGTTGACCAGTCCGAACTGATGCGCTTCGCTCGCGCCAATGCTTCCGCCTCCCAAGACCAGCTCGGCCGCTTTGCGATAACCCATCAAATACGGCAGCAGAATCACGCCGACGGGCGGGAACTGACCCAGCTTGATCTCGGGCTGGCCGAACTGCGCGTTGTCGGCGGCTACAACCAGGTCGCAGATCGAGACCAACTCCAAACCGCCACCGAGGCACGCGCCGTGCACAGCCGCAACCGTCACCATCTCGGTCCGCGCGAGATGGCGAAAGATGGCATGGAATCGTGGGATCATCTCGCCGATCTTATCCGGAGTGTGGTCCTGGATGCTGACGCCAGCGGAGAAACACTTTCCCGCGCCGCGAAAAACCAGCACGCCAACCCCGGAAGGTTTTTCCTCGCCGTCCAGCTCCTGCAGCACGGACTGGATCTCGCCCATCATCTCCATGTCGATGACGTTGAGCGGGGGTCTGTTCAATATGATCGTGCAGACCGGCCCCTGACGCTCAAGCTCGATCGTTCGGAAGCGACGTTCTTGTATCGCTGGCTCAGCCATGGGAACTCCTGAAATTTCCGAAACCGAGCCGCGACCTGCGCCCCATAGTCCGCCCTGCGGTCCAGAGCCTACGGGCGGCGGGCCGGGGCTTCGGACGCCGGGGCGACCGAAAGGGAGCGGTTTGTCGATATCTCCAAAAACCGCTTGCTTTCGCGCGCGGCTCGGATCAAAGCGTGTTTTCACTTCGTCCAGAAATGATTCGGGTCATAGGCGCGGATGACTCGCAGCTCCTTTTTGTTCGGGACGCGAGTCTCGCGCACCTTGGGCGCAACGGCGAGCGGCCAGCCGGTGTTGGCCAGCACGTCCTCGACGGTGGTTCCAGGATGATACGAGTCGAGATAGGCCTCGCCTTCCGCCGAAAAGCGCAGCACGGCCTTGGTGGTGATGACGGCGGCCGGGCCTCCGTCCTTCAGGCGTCCCGTGTCGCGCCAGGGGCCGAAGCCGGGGCTGGTGATGTAGTGAACCCGCTCGGGCAGCCGCTGCTTCTGATGATCGAGCAAGGCCACGAAGCGATGCGAAAGCGCCGCGATGTCACACGCTCCGCCGCTGCCCGGCAGCCGCACGGTCCGCCCGCCGGGAGCCGCGACTTCCGTGGAGTTCAGGTTGCCGTGGCGGTCGACCTCCGCCGCACCAAGGAACCCGAGGCTCACGCGTCCCTGCTGCAACAGCGACATGCACTCCAGCATCCCGAAGCACGCCAGCGCCCCGGTGATGTTCGGTCCGTCCGACATGGTGTAGATCAATTCCTCGGCCGGCGAGTTGCGCAAGACCCCGTTTTCAAAGACGCCCACGGCGTTCGGCGCGTGCGTCTGCTTCGCAACCACGTAGGCGATCAGCGGCAATCGCATCCCCACGAATACAATGTCGCCGTCGTGAATCTCGCGGGCCGCCGCCACAACCATCAGTTCGGAGAGTGTGTAGTCAGGCATAGTTGATATACAGTGACAAGTGACCAGTGACCAGTGACGAGCCAAACCGGAAGCAGCCGCAGTGCAATATTTGCTTGTCACTCATCACTTGTCACTCGTCACTGCCTTTCGTGTCCGCTCCCTTCCGGTCGCGGCTCGGATTATTTCTTCAGCCCCGCCGTCCAGTTGAGCACCAGCGTGATCGGGGAAGGCGCTTGCTCCGTTGCCACGATGGCTATAAATCGCTGGCCGTCGCCTGTGACTACGTATTGATCAAAACCCGGAGTAACCCCAATGCCGGTCTTGAACAGGCTCTTGGGAACGCCGGGTTCCAGAGCGGCGCCGGCTTTGAGGTCCACCGCCATCATGGTACCGTCCAGACCCAGATAGAACAACTCTTTGGTGTCCCTGCGCCACCTCGGCTGGCAGCCGCCATTGGGCGTGATGCGGCCCCGGTCGCCGCCGCCCGGGAACGGCTGCACGTAGATCTCGCTCCTGCCGGACTCATCCGATTCGTAGGCCAGCCATCGCCCGTCTGGAGATACCTTGGCTTCATCCACTCTGAACGGCGTCTGCAAAAAGAGCTTCGGCTTTCGATCCCCAGATAACGGCAACAGCATTATTACGGGTCTTTCGACGAAGCCCGTGTGATAGACGATAAACTTTCCGTCCGCGGACCAATCGTCAACATATTTAGTTTTGTCGGGGGACTGCAGAACCAACTCCTCCGCGCCGCCGCCCAGTTTTTGCTGATAGAAATCCGTGGCGCCATTTCGAATGGATTCGAACAATATAGTGCGTCCGTCGGGAGACCAGATTGGATCGGTTCGAGTACCAGGCTCGATGGCCATCCGCGAGAGCACTCCCCTGGACAGTTCGAGGAGCCACAAATCGGTTCCTTGTTGGATTTGAGGCCGTTCAATGGCTAATCGTTTTTCGTCCGGTGAAAGGGCGATCTGACGGTAGTTTCCCGGTTCGGCAACCGGACCGAGTTTCTTTCCTGTTCGATCATACTCAATAAGCTGCACGCTTGTGGCTCCGCCCGTGCGGTAGGCCAGCGCGCCGCCTGCGGAGGCTGAAAAAATCGGGATTTGACTGATGGTGTCGGTGATTACATGTTCCGCTACCGGAACAGGCTCCCCCGAAAGTTCTAACCGGTCCGCGTCAAATCGCTGCGCCAGTAACGTCCCGTTTTGCATGTAGAGTAAATATCCCGGCGGGGCGTACCAGATCCCGGACTCCGTTGCGGTCAGCCGTTTGGTTTCTGTCGAATTGAGCTTTCCTGTGTAGGCGTTGAGAGTACTGCCCTGCTGCGGGTTCCGGGCAACGTAGAGGAAATGCTGTCCGTCTGGAAGGAAATATGGCCAACGGAGCCCCGTCTCGCCCTTGGATGAATCGAACGACGTGACAGGGGAGACTTGTCCGCCGGTGGTGGAAACACTAAAAAGCCGGGAATTCGTGCTGGGAGCAAAGACGATCATCCCATTCCGGCTCCATGTGCCGCCCCTAGCGTTGGACGCATCCGCCAGAACTTGCGGGCCGCCGCCGGACACCTCAATTTTCCTGAGCTTGCCGCCGGCAAAATAACCGAGAGAGCGGCTGTCCGGGGACCAGAACGGATAAGCAGCTTCTTCTGTTCCCGGGAGTGATTGCCCTTGAATCGAATCGAGCGAGCGAACCCAAAGCAAAACCTTGCCGGAGGAATCCCGGGCCGTGAAGGCGAGCCGCTGACCATCCGGCGAGAGCACGGGCATCGAGTTGGGCAAAAACGCAGCGTTTTCCGGAGGCGGCACGGACAGCCGCAAGGGTTTTCCCTCAGAAGGCGCGTGGCGGAAAAAGGGAGTTACAATTGCCAGCGTTGCCACTACGAGCGCCAGCGCGGCTACTCCCCAGGCAAGGCGCTCGCGACTCTTCCCGCGTGCCACAACCGGAGCCGCCGCTAGAGGCTGCCCGCCGCCTTCCGTGATCCACTTCAATCCGTCGGTGAGGGCCTGCGCGCTTTGCCAGCGGTTGTCCGGGTGTTTGGCGATGCATTTCCTTACCACCCGATCGAGGAGCGGCGGCGTCATTGGTTGAAGCGTCGAGATCGGCGGAGGGTCGTGCTCCAGGATGGCGGCGGCCAGACTTATCTGGCTCTGGCCTTCAAACGCTTTCTTGCCGGTGGCCATTTCATAGACCACTGTGCCGAAGGCGAAGATATCTGTGCGGGCGTCCGCCTCTTTGGCTTCCAACTGCTCGGGGGCCATGTATTGCGGCGTTCCCAAGATGGTTCCGTGGACCGTCAGGTTGGCGCCGGGCGGGGGAGTGGGAGCCTGCGAGTCGAGAAACCCCGCTTGCTGACGCGCGCGGCTCTGATTTTCCTGCTTCAGCTTCGCCAGACCGAAGTCGAGGAGCTTCGAGCCGTCCTTCGGCGTCAGCATGATGTTGCCGGGCTTGATGTCGCGATGAGTGAAACCCTGGCGGTGAGCGGTGTCGAGAGCGTCGCCTAGTTCTGTTGCGTAGCGCAGCGTTTGATCGAGAGGCAGCGGACCCTTGAGCAGACGCACGGCGAGAGTCTCGCCTTCCAAGTACTCCATTACCAGATAGTTGATGCCGTCCTGGTGGCCTACGTCGTAGAGGGTGCATATGTGTGGATGTTTCAGGTTGGCGATGGTCTTGGCTTCGCGCTCGAAACGCTCGCGCAACTCGGGCTTGTCGGCGAGATGCGCGGGCAGGACCTTAACGGCGACGATGCGGTCGAGGCGAGTGTCGCGTGCCTTATAAACCTCTCCCATGCCGCCCGCACCGAGTTGCGAGAGGATTTCATAGGGACCGAGATGGAAACCGGGTTTCAGGGGCATGGTCGTTAGGAATCAAAAGTTAGAAGCTAGAATTAAAAACAGATCCTTCGTCGCTCTCCTCCTCAGGATGACAGGCTCCCATATTTAGGATGACAGCCTTCCGATTATACCTTCCCCGCCTTGCGTGCCTCCGGGGACGGCGTCCGGGTGAACCCTCCCAGGATGCCGTTCAAAAAGATGGAGCACATTTGGGCCGAAATTCTTTTCCAGTCGCCATCGACGGCCGGGTTATACCACGTATAAATCCAGTTCATCATTCCAAACAGGCTCACCACGGCCAGGCGGCTGTTGAGCGAGTCGAGGTGGCGCGCCGATTTGAGATCGTCGACAATCGACAGGCACTGCCGGTAATACTTTCTCTTGAGAGCGGTGATCTCGGATTGGAACTGCCCGCGCAGGGACTCCGATTCGTGGGAAAGAACCTGGGCTTGCTTGGGATTGCCGACGAATCGCTCCAGATGGTTTTCGATGAAGGCCGCGATCGCTTCCTCCGGTCCGGAGGTTGCGGCGAGCTTTTCCTCCAAGCGCGCGATGAGGGCCGAAAAGGCTTCCTGCTGGATCAGGAAGAGAAGATGGTCTTTGCTCTTGAAGTAATAGTAGAGCCCGGCGAGACTGGTTCCGCTGGCTCGCGAGATGTCGCGGATGGAGGCGGCGGCGAACCCTTTTTCGCAAAACACTTCGGTGGCATGATGCAGAATCTCGCTGAGGCGCCGGTCGTAGCGCCGGTCGGGCGGGGAGTCCGGATTGGAGCGAGCCAGAGCGCGCTGAGCCATGTCGGTACTTATCGAACGTTCGTTCTAAGGGTATCTCCGGCGGCGAATGGAGTCAACGGGAAAGTCATGGAAAGAACGCGGAAGTGCAGATCCCTCTCCCGCTTTGCGGGATCGGGATGACACCGTATGTGAGCTAACCAGCAACCCTGAAAATGGCTGCTTCGAAACCGCGCAAACATTTGGTGCTGGAAAATTGTTCGGTTCCGGCTTTCCCTTTTTTCATCGGAGAGATATATAATCCAGGAACGGCAGGTGGGCGGACCCAATTATTCGCGGCAATCCATGCGTGAGCGAAGCCGTGTGAGCGTTCGCCTACAATCGCCATTCCCGGTTTGGAGGAGGAGGCTTCTATGCACCGTGTCAATGCGAAATCGCATCAGGTGACGTTCCGTGCGGGTCTATTTTCGAGCGCTCTCGTTTTCGCTCTTTTTGGGGTGATCGGATTTTTGTCGCCGGAGACAGTCGCGGCGCAACAGGCGGCTGGCGTGACGGTATACGAAGGGGCGCGGCTCATTGTCGGGGACGGCAGCCAGCCGGTCGAGGATGCCGCATTCATCGTCGAGAACAATCGGTTCACGGCGGTCGGCCGCAAAGGGCAGATCAAGGTGCCGGCGGGCGCGGCGCG